>CESP01038875.1_pt1 | contig 20158 bp, 19 predicted proteins | sample 531211 | NCBI WGS metagenome assembly CESP01 (sample SAMEA2622074, study PRJEB7988) | marine metagenome | biome: marine biome (ENVO:00000447); feature: surface water layer (ENVO:00002042); material: "saline water (ENVO:00002010), including plankton (ENVO:xxxxxxxx)" | depth 5 m | reverse complement strand
CAAGAAAGCCGCTGCTGCCAAAAAACCAGCAACCAAGAAAGCCACTGCAAAAAAATCTTCAGAGGAATAGAATTGATAACTGCACAACTAGTAAAGGAGTTGAGAGAGAGAACTGGTATCTCAATGATGGATTGCAAATCAGCACTTGTTGAAACCGATGGCAATGTTGATAAAGCAATAGAAGTTTTAAGGAAAAAAAGTGTTCTCAAAGCAGAAAAAAAGTCAGGTAGAGCAACAAATGAAGGATCAATTTTAATAGGTTCCAATAAAGACTATTCATTTATAATTGAGGTGAATACTGAAACAGATTTTGCAGCAAAAGATCAAGACTTTAATAATTTTCTTGAGGATCTTAAATCTCATTGTGAAACAAATGAACCAGCTGATGTAGATGATCTTAACCAAAAATTTAAGCAACCATTACTTGATATTATTCAGAAAATTGGTGAGAACATAAAAATAGCATATTTCGGAAAGATTCAGGGCGACGGAGGCTTTGTATATTCATACGTACATACTGATGGGAAGCTAGCAGCACTAGTAAAACTATCAGAAGAAGATGAAGCCCTCGGTAAAGATGTTGCAATGCAAATTGCTGCAAATAATCCGTTGGCAATAAGTTCTGACCTAATAAACGAAAATCTGATCGAAAAAGAAAAAGAAATTGCATTAGCAACTTTAGAGCATGAAAAAAAACCTGACGAAATTAAAGAAAAAATTGTATTGGGAAAACTTAATAAATTTAAAAAAGAAAATTCCCTCCTTGATCAGCCTTTCATAAAGAATCCAGACCAAAAGATGAGTGAAATTATTTCAAATAATACAGTAGTTGAAATAATGAGGAGAAGAGTAGGAGATTGAGCTCTCTTGCATTTCCCAAAATCCTATTAAAATACAGTGGTGAAGCTGTTGCTGGCAAGCAGGAACAAGGCATAGATCCTGAGGTGCTTCATTTTATGTCTAAGGAAATAAAATCAATCGTAGATCTCAAGGTATCAGTTGGTCTTGTGATTGGTGGAGGCAACCTTTTTAGAGGAGAAGAGTTAAATCAAGATGGCATAGATAGAGTTGCTGGAGATCATATGGGAATGCTAGCAACAGTCATGAATGGAATTGCCCTTAGAGATTGTCTTGAAAGGATTGGAATTAAGACTAGAGTTATGTCAGCAATTCCAATGCCTGGAGTTGTCGAGCATTTTGATAGAAGAATTGCTATCCAACTTCTTGATGCTGGATTTGTAGTAATTTTTACTGCTGGAACTGGCAATCCCTTTTTTACTACTGACACAGCTGCATGTCTAAGAGCTATTGAAATTAATGCAGACTTAATGCTAAAAGCAACCAAAGTTGATGGGGTCTACTCGGATGATCCAAATAAGAACCCAGAAGCAACTTTCTTTAATTCACTTACTTTTGAAGAAGCAATATCAAAAAAACTTAAGGTAATGGATACTACAGCACTTACTCTTGCAAGAGATAACAATATGAAGATTAAGGTGTTTAATTTTAAGAAACAAAATGCATTACTTGATATAGTAAAAGGGGAAACTATAGGGACTTTGATAGAAAATGGATAAATATGAGCAGATTCTAGATGATTGCAAATCGAGGATGCAATCTTCCTTAAATAACTTCAATGATAGTTTAAAAAAAATACGTACTGGTAGAGCTAACCCATCAATGCTTGATGGAATTTTAGTTGACTATTATGGCACTGATACACCTTTAAACCAGTGCTGTAGCATTACTGTTGAAGATTCAAAAACATTGAGCTTAACCCCATGGGATAAATCGCTTGTCCAAGATATAGATAGAGCAATTCAAAAATCTGATTTAGGAATAAATCCAACAGTTGCAGGAGAAGTGATAAGAATTATCATGCCTCCTTTAACAGAAGAATCTAGAAAAGATCTTACTAAAAAAGCTAAAAATGAAGCTGAGAATGCAAGAATTGCTATAAGAAATGTAAGACGTGATTGCATAACTTCTATGAAAAACCTTGAGAAAGATGGTGAATTAACTGAAGATGATATCACTGATTCTGAGAAAGATATTCAAGAAATTACAGACAACTTTTCAAAACAAATTGATGATACCCTTGAATCAAAAGAAAAAGATCTTTTAACAATTTAATGGCCAAAGCTAAAACAGTAGCCATCATAATGGATGGAAATAGAAGATGGGCAAAATCTCATAATTTGCCCGCATCACATGGTCATCGAAAAGGTGTTGAGACATTAATTGACATTGTTAAGGCCTCAAAAACCCTCGGAATTAAAAACCTGATAGTCTATGCATTTTCAACTGAAAATTGGTCTAGAGAAAATCAAGAAGTGAATGCATTAATGAATCTTATTAATTTTGGAGTTGATGTAAAACTCCCTGAAATTATAAAAAATAAGATGAGGCTTAAATTTATTGGAGATTTATCACAGCTACCTGTCTCTGCTCAAAAAGGAATAGAAAAATGTATAGAATCCACTAAAAATTTTGAGGACTTCAATCTAACAGTAGCACTTAATTACGGTGCGATCTGGGATATTATCGAGTCTTTTAAAAAAATGAAACAGAATAAAGTTGAGATTACGGAGACATCATTTATTAAAAATACACAAATATCTGATACAAATGTTGATATTTTCATAAGGACTGGAGGAGACAAAAGGTTAAGTAATTTTTTATTGCCAAACCTAAGCTATACTGAATTGTTTTTTTCAGAAAGACTTTGGCCTGACTTCAATACCCGGGATTTAAAGAATATTATCGAATCTTTTGAAAGCCGTCAAAGAAGGTTTGGTAAATGAGAAAAATTTCAATTTTTGGTTTTACAGGATCAATTGGAACCCAAGCTCTTGAGTTACTTGATGTAGCCTCGGAGTTTGAACCACATATCTTTGTTTGTAATAAAAGTGTTGATAGAGCTGAAAAAGTTCTAGATAAGTTTCAACCAAAATATATTTTCTTTGAAGACAAAGATGCATCAAATTTATTCAATTCTAAAAAATATCCAAATGTTGAATTAATTCGCAACAAACAAACTCTCGTAGATATTATAGAGACTGATCCTAGTGATATTTTTCTATCAGCAATTAGCAGCTATGAAATGATGGATATTACGTATTTGATAGCTAAATCAGGAAAAAAAGTCTTGCTCGCAAATAAAGAGTCTCTAGTAGTTTTTGGGAACAATTTGATGAAAGAAATTGACAAACATAAAACTGAAATTATCCCAATAGATTCTGAGCATTACTCAATATATCATTCACTTAAAAATACATCTCTAGATGAAATAAAAAAAGTGTTTCTTATGGCATCTGGGGGTCCTTTTTTTGGAAGCAGTATCTCAGAAATTAAAAACAAGTCAGTTGAGGAGGCATTAAATCATCCTAATTGGGAGATGGGTAATAAGATTACCATTGATTCAGCAACTTTAGTCAATAAATGTTTTGAGGTCATTGAAGCTCACCATCTATTTAAAATTGAGTTTGAAAAACTTGGGATTCTTATTCAGCCACAAAGTCTAATACACTCATTAGTAGAATTTATTGATGGCTCTATTGAAGCTCAAATTTCAGTACCAAGTATGTCTTTTCCAATCTCATATGGTTTATTCAATGAGCGATCCCAGAAGCTTGCACAAGATTTTTCTTTTGATTTCTCCAAAACTACAACAAGCTTTAGTATTGCCCCATTTCCGGAAGATCGAAAATTTTTGTTAGAAATAACAAGAGATATTATAGAAAATAAGCAAAATAGAGGCTTAATTTTTGCATCTATAAACGATTTCGCGGTAAAAAAATTTTTAAAGAAGGAAATTAGTTTTGGGGACATATATAATCTTATACAGAACTTCTATGAAAGTTTTGAAAAAAAAGAGATTACATCTTTCGACGAACTAAAAATAAACATTGAGGAAATTAAAGAATCGTTCAAAAAGGAATAAATGAGTATTTTAATTGGGATAGTAATATTATTTTTAGTTCTAGTAACTTTTCATGAATATGGCCATTATTCTGTGGCAAGATTTTTCAAAATAAAAATTTTAAAATTTAGCATTGGTTTTGGTCCTGACATTTTCAACTGGAGGAATAAAGAGGGGATTAAATTTTCCCTATCTGCTTTGCCATTTGGCGGATATGTTGCTTTTCATGACCCTGCAGACATTGCTAACTATAGCAAACTCTCTAGTAACGATAAAAAGTATGTTTTAGCAAATAGACCTGCTTTTGAAAAAGGGCTAGTAACTCTTGCAGGACCCTTCTTTAATTTCGTTTTATCATTTTTTATTTTTGCTTTTGTTGGGTTTTTTATGCCTAGAGAATCTGATATTGTCACAGCAAAAATTCTTGATTCAGAGGATGAGAAGCTATACCAAGTTTTAAATGTAAATGATGTTCCGATAAAAAATGCGCAAGAACTTGAAATTGAACTTTTTAAAAATTCTGGTTTCACAGGCAATCTACAAATTGACCTTTTTGATTATCAAGATCAAAAAAATCTTACAATTGACAAAAATGTTACAAATCTTTCTTTTCCCCAAGATAAGAGTCCATCATCATTTTTTAATCTAAGCCCATTTTTAGATTACTCCCCTTATATATCCTCATTGACAGAAAGTAGTGTTGCTGAAAACATTGGGCTTGAAGAAGGAGATCTAATAACTGGCATAAATGATTATAAAATTTTCTCAACCATTCAGGCTAACCAGTTGCTTAATCAATATGGAATTTCATTTTATATCACGGTATTAAGAGATGGAAAAAGCCTCTTCTTTATACTGCCTGCAAAAAATGAAGGAGAATTTCTTGGAATAAGCTTAATACCTGATAAAAATAGTTTTTTTGATTCACTTGCTTATGGAGCTAATCAAACCGTTTTTTGGATAACTAATACATTTAATTTCTTGATTCGTACTTTTACTGGAAGTTTGGGCCTTGATAATTTAAGTGGGCCTGTTGGCATAGCAAAAGTTGCTGGAGATTCACTCTCAAGTGGTTTAATACCATATCTATTACTATTGGCAATTTTAAGTATTAGTCTTGGTGCATTTAATCTCTTACCTCTTCCAATGCTTGACGGCGGTCAATTTTTGTTTATCTTAGTTGAGGAACTAAAAGGATCACCTATTAATTTGAAACTAAAAGCAGCTCTTTTCAATCTAAGTTATTTATTAATAATATCTTTGACAATTTTTGTTGTCATAAATGATATTGGAAGGTTGGCATGAAAAAGCTTTTTCTCATTATTACATTTCTGACTTCACTGATAAGTGCAAATATAGTTGTTGAAGATATTAGAATTGTTGGGCTTCAAAGAGTTTCACTTGGAAGCGTGCTCGATACGATTCCAGTAACAATTGGCGATCGAATATCGTCTAAAGATTACCAAAGAATAATTAGAACCCTTTTTTCAACTGGCCAATTTGACGATATACAACTTTCAGCTGAAGAAAATATTTTATTCGTCAAAGTTGAAGAGCGTCCAACAATTTCAGGAATAGCAATTGATGGAAACTCTGCGATAGAAACTCCTGATCTTTTAGGAGCCCTTGCAGCTGAAGGAGTCTCTGAGGGCTCAGTGCTTAAAAGAGCAACACTTGATATGATCACAAAAGGGCTACAGGCACAATATTCTCAACAAGGTAGATACGGAGCTTCTGTCGATGTAGAGCAAAAACAAAGACCACGAAATCGAGTTGAAATAAATATTGAAATTGACGAGGGTTCATCGACAGCAATAGCATCTATTGAAATTATCGGGAATGAATCATTTTCTGATGAAGATCTAAAAAAAATATTTGATCTTTCAGAAGGCTCATTTCTATCTGTTTTTACAAATGACGACAAGTATACTCGAGAAAAACTTAGAACAGATTTAGAAAATTTAGAAGCGTTTTATAAAGATAGAGGATATTTACAGTTTAGCTTAGATTCATCACAAGTATCTATTAGCGATAGTCTTGAGGAGCTTTTTATCACATTGATTATTAAAGAGGGCGAGCAATACACTGTAAGTAATACCAAGATCTCAGGTGATTTACCATTAGATAAAAGCTTTTTTGAAGAATTTATTAATATTCCAGAAGATTCTTATTATTCAGAATCACTCATCACTAGCTATGAAGAATTTTTTGCAAATATTTTAGGTAACGAGGGCTATACTTTTGCGGAAGTTGAAGGGGTGCCAACTATTAACGAAGAAGAGAAGTCAGCAGAAATAACATTTTTGTTCAATCCCGGGCGAAAAAACTACACAAGAAGGATAATTTTCAACGGGAATGATTTTACAACTGATGAGGTCCTAAGAAGAGAAATGAGACAATTTGAGGGCGCTCCTGCTTCTAATCAGCAAATAGAAAACTCTAAGATACTGCTTGAGAGAACAGGATATTTTAAGAGTGTCAGCGTAGAAACAGTTCCAGTGCCTGGTGAGGAAGACATGGTGGATGTGGTTTTTGATGTCGAAGAACAGCAATATGGAAATATAGTTGGTGGGTTTGGTTATTCCCAATTTGGATTTTCTTTTAATTTCAATATACAACAACAAAACTTTCTGGGAAGTGGAAATACAGTAGGAATAGGTTCAAATGTAAGTGATTACTCAAAAAATATATTTTTAAATTATGAAAATCCATACTACAGCATCGATGGTGTTAGTAGAGGTTATTCAATTAATTTACGTGAATTTGATTATTCATCCTTTGGTCTAACAGATTACAATACTTCAAGTTATGGAGGTGCAATAACCTTTGGTTATCCTATATCCGAAATACAAAGATTGGGTTTAAACATTGCATACGATCATACAGAGTTACAACAACAAGGACTTTCATCAAGAGAGATCCTTGATTTTCTAGAGAGTGAAGGAGATGAATTTGATACATTCAAATTGCAAGGTTTTTGGACAAGAGTAACTCTTAATAGGGGACTTTTTCCGACAGAGGGATCCTCTTATCAAGTATCACTTCAAACAACAGTTCCGGGTTCAACATTAAATTATTACAAGCTCGATGTTAAAAATGAATATTACAGACCTTTATTTGGTGACTTTATATTTAAAGCAGCTTCACGTGTTGGGTATACAGGTGCTTACGGTGACACTGAGATTCCACCTTATTTTGAAAATTTTTATGCAGGTGGACCATATTCTGTAAAAGGTTATGAAACTAATAGTTTAGGCCCAAGAATTACTCCAGTGCCATGTTATGAGTATGATTCTGAAAATGATTACTGCCCACCTTTGCTTGACTCAAATCTAGATGGAATTCCTGATACACCTTACTATAATCAATATGCTTCATATAGGATTAATAGACCTATTGGAGGAAATGTTCTTCTTGAAACAAGTTTAAATTTAATATTTAAATTACCATTTGTTGAGGACCAGAATCAATTTAGGTCTGCTTTCTTTATTGATCTAGGGAATGTTTTTTCAACATTTTGTAACAATTATCAAACTCAATGCTTTAAACCCTCTTTTGAGGATCTTCGAGGTTCCTATGGTTTAGGGGGAAGTGCAATTACTCCTTTTGGGCCGGTAAGTGTATATCTTGCGATACCATTTAACAACGATACCCTCGACAGAGTGAAAAGGTTCGAGTTTACAGTTGGAAATAAATTCTAAAAAACTCGATTCTTGGATAAAAGTCAGATAAAATAGCCATTTTTAGGGAAACAAATTATGAACATTTTACAAAAGATAATAACAACAGCATTAATTATTGCATTCTCATCAGCTGCATACGCAGAGGGAACTTTCGTTTTAAATGCAGAAAGAGCAATGTTAAGTACGCAATATGCAAAAGAATCTTTCAAACAATTAGAAGAGGATTCAGATTTTATTGCAGATAGAGAAAGACTTGAGCTTCTTCAAGCAGAAGGTCAAGAATTGATAGAAATGTTCCAACAGGATGTTGAAACTCTTTCAGATGATCAGAAAGTTGAAATGCAAGGAAAAGTACAGGACAAGCAAAATGAAATACAGTTCCTAGCAAATAAACTCCAAACCAAAGCGCAAGAGGCTCAACAAGCAGTAATCAATGAGTTATCAGAGGATTTTAATAAGATTTTGGGAGAGCTGATAAATGCTAAAGGAATGGATATGGTTATCTCCCCACAAGCTCTTTTCTATGCAAATCCTGATTTAGATATAACTGACGAAGTTACAGCTCTATTAGATGTTGCTCTTGCAGATGCATCTGAATAAGACTTAATGAACCACATCTCACTAGAGGAACTAAACAAAATTGTCTCTGGTGAGGTGAAAGGTGATCCAAACTTATTAATTTCATCTCTTCAAGAGCATACCTCATGCGGTAGAAATTCTATTTGCTATTTAAAAGTAGACAGCAATTTAAAAGAACTAAGTTCTTCTCCAGGTGCTGTTATTACAACATCTGAAATTGCTGAAAAAATCAAGTCTACAAAGAATTTTCTAATAGTTGAGGACCCATATATTGCCTTTGCAAAAGTGACTAAGATTTTTTTTGAATATCAGAAAAATTCAAATAAAAAAACAGAAACTAAAGTAGGGAAAAATGTCATCCTTGGCGAAAATGTAGTAATAAATAATAATTGCCTGATAGGCAATAACGTATGTATTCACGATAACGTTTCAATTTATCCCAATACAACCATTGGGGATAATGTCACTATTCACTCTGGAGTTGTGATTGGAAGTGATGGCTTTGGTTTTGCAAAATTCCAAGATAAGTGGGTAAAAATATATCATTTAGGAGGAGTGGAAATAGGCAATGATGTGGAGATTGGAGCAAATTCTGCAATTGACAGAGGGGTGCTAGGGAATACTGTTCTTGCAGAGGGGGTTATTCTTGATAATCATGTACATGTAGCACATAACGTAAAAATTGGAAAAAACACGGCAGTTGCAGCTCAAACTGCATTTGCTGGAAGCGTTAAGGTAGGAAAAAATTGTCAATTTGGAGGTCACTGTGGAATAGTTGGCCATATCGAAATTGCTGATGAAGTAACAGTTCTAGCACACACACTTGTTACAAAAAGTCTCAGCAAGTCTGGTGTTTACAGCGGGATAATGCCTATTCAAGAACACTCAGAATCATTAAAGTTTGTAGCCAAGTTAAAAAAGAAATGAACATCAATGATATTAAAAAAGTTCTTCCTCACAGAGAGCCATTTTTGTTTCTAGATAAAGTTGTCCAACTAAGTTCGGATGGAATCATTGCCGAAAAAACTTTTCCAACTGAGGAGTCTTTCTACAAAGGGCATTTTCCAGATTTTCCTATAACTCCAGGAGTTATAATTTTGGAGGCCATGGCTCAATCTTGTGGGGTTCTTGGATCACATATAATGAAAAGAAATGCTTCAAAAAAATCTGTTTATCTGTTGGCCGGAATTGATAAAGTTAGATATAAACAAAAAGTTTTACCAAATGACGTTATAAGAATTGTATCAAGAGTGATAACCTCTAAAAAAGGCATATGGAAATTTTCATCACAAGCGTTTGTTGATGATAAAATTGTTTGCAGTGCTGAGATCTTATGTGCGGATAAAAGTTTAGATGGATAAAATTCACGAAAGCGCAATTGTACATGAATCATGTAAAATTCATGAAAGTGTAGAAATTGGGCCTTTTTGTAGTATCGGTCCTGATGTAGACCTAGGCCCAAATTGCAAGTTACATTCACATGTAGTTATAAAGGGACCAAGTAGATTTGAAGAGAAAAATGAATTTTTTTCGTTTTGTGTAATTGGCGAAGATACCCCTGATTTAAAATTTGAAGGAGAACAAACATTTTTAGATGTTGGCAAAAATAATGTATTTCGTGAATTTTCAAAAGTGCACAGAGGAACAAATGCTGGTTTGAGCCAAACTAAAATAGGAAATAAAAATCTAATAATGCCCGGTGTCATGATTGCACATGACTGTGTCCTAGGTAACGAGAATATCTTAGTTGATAACTGCGCTTTAGCAGGCCATGTTGTTCTTGACAATAACGTTACTCTTGGCGGATATACCCTTGTACACCAATTTTGTAGACTGGGGTCATTTTCTTTCTCTGGCATGGGATCACATATAACTATGGATGTTCCGGCTTTTACAAGAGTTGCAGGAAATCCAACGAAACCAGCTGGAATAAATTCAGTTGCTCTTGAAAGAAAATCTTTTACTCCAGATGAGATCTCAAATTTAAAGAGAGCATATAAAATCTTTTATAGAGATAATCTAAGAGTAGATGAAGCAATTCTTAAAATTGAAAGTGAGTGCAATAGTAGTGAAAATATAAAATTATTTTTAGAATCGATCAAATCTTCATCGAGGGGCATTCTAAGATAATTGAAACTTAAAATTGGAATTGTCTCAGCAGAGCCCTCTGGGGATCTGCTAGCCTCAAAACTAATAGAAAATCTAAAAGAAAAGTTTAATGAGGTTGAATTGATTGGTGTGGGCTCAGGACCTCTAGGCAAATACAAAATCAATCAAGATAGAAAAGAGCTTGAAATCATGGGCCTGATTGACCCAGTAATTAATTACAGAAAAATTAAAAATTTTCAACACGAACTTATTGAAAAATTTATTTCAGCTCAAGTAGATGTATTTATTGGAGTTGATTCTCCTGATTTTAATTTTGGTATTCACAAGTCACTAAAAAAGAATAATATTCCTACAGTACAGGTCGTATGTCCTTCAGTTTGGGCCTGGAGGCCAAATAGAACTAAACATTTTAAGCATATTGATTACATGCTTTGTTTATTTGCATTTGAATTAAACTATACAAGCAATGTCAATAATTCGAGTTTTTGTATTGGCCACCCACTAGTAGAGAAAGCAAACAACTCTATAAAAAAAGAACCAAGGAATCAGATTTGTTTACTACCGGGAAGCAGGCAATCAGAAATTAAAAATAACATTAAAATAATGATCGATGCATTTAATATTTTTAATTCGAAAAATAATTTTACGGCAACCATTCCATGCTATAACAAAGGAAGCAAGAATCTTGTAAATTCGTATTTGAAGAATGAAAATAACATTAAATCTACCTTAAAAAGTACTATTGATGTTCTTTCAGAATCAAAAGCAGCAATTATTTGCTCAGGCACAGCAACACTTGAAGCATTTTTATTAAAGGTACCATCGGCAATTGTATACAAAACAAATTTTCTAAATTATTTGATATTAAAAAAATTCGTAAAATCAAAGTTTATTGGTCTGCCAAATATAATTTCTAATCAGCAACTTTATAAGGAATTTGTGCAAAGTGATTTTACAAAAGAAAATATTGCAAAGGAGATTGAAAATCTAGTAACTAATAGAAATCAAAAAAAAGAGGCGCTTGATTCTGTAGATCTCAGCATTGGAAGACCGAATTTTAAAGATTTTGTCAATAAATTTTATGAAGATTGTAGGAGTAGATGAGGTTGGTCTTGGATGTTTAGCGGGTCCAGTAATAGCTGCAGCTGTCGTTCTTGGAAATTTTAAAGGAACAATAACTTTTAAAGATTCAAAAAAAACTTCTGCAAATTTGAGAAGAGAGCAATTTGAGCTTATTAAAAAAAATTGTTATTTTTCTATAGGCATAGCTACACCCAAAGAGGTTGATAAATATAACGTATTGAAAGCAAGTCATCTTGCAATGAAAAGAGCTATTAAAAGCCTCTCGATAACTCCAAATAAAATCCTCATAGATGGGTCCCATGTTCCTAAGGATTTAGAGAATGCAGAATCAATTATAAAAGGTGATGACTTAGTTCAAGAGATTTCTGCAGCATCAATTTTTGCAAAACATTACAGGGATAATCTTATGCAAGTTTATTCTTTAAAGTACCCTCACTATTTCTTTGAAAAAAACAAAGGCTATCCAACTGCAGAGCATAAAAGTGCTATTTCTCGCTTTGGACTATCTCAGATTCACCGAAAAAGTTTTAAAATCTAGATATGTCTGATTTTGTTCAGTTACAAGTAAAATCCCATTTTAGCATTAGCTCAGGTCTGCCTGATCCAAAGGACATAATAGAGACTGCTAAAAATAACAATATGAGTGCTGTTGGGCTTACCGATAAGAATAGCTTTTTTGGCTTAGTGAAGTTCTATAGGCATGCTATAAACTCTGGTATTAAGCCAATTTGTGGAATTGATTTAGATCTTAGGAAAGATAATGATGAAAAATCAAATATTCTGCTATTTGCAAAGAACAAAAAAGGCCTTGAGAGACTATTTTATTTAAGTACGGAATCATTCCTTCTCTCGGAAAAAGGGGAAAAATATATCCTAGAATCAGAGATTCTCAACCAGCCTGATGATCTTATTTGTATCTTGCCAAGTGACTGTGAAGATTTTCAAAAAAATATTGTAAGCAAGAAGGCTCAAATTGAATCAAAAATGGATAGGTTTCATTCTGCTTTTAATGGAAACTTATTCGTTGGGAGCACATGCTATCAAAACCAATACCTTGAGAGCACTGCACTAATTGCAGACCTTGCAAGCAATAAATCTATTCCATTGGTAGCATTAAATAATGTCCTATTTCTAAAAAAAGACGATCATCTTGCTCACCAAGCAAAAGTAGCAATAAATAATACATCTCTATTAAAAGACGAGATTGATAATCCCAATATTTCTAATGAGCAATATTTTAAGAATTTTGATCAAATGAAAGAGCTGCATCCTGATGAAGCGCTAAAAAATTCGGTACATATTGCAAAAATGTGTAACCTTATTGTTGGAGAAGGCGAGTACTTTCTTCCTTCATTTGAAGTCACAGAATCTAGCACATTGGATGGATTTCTTAAAAAGATTTCATCAGATAAATTAGGTTTATATCTAGATAAAAACCCAAAACTTATTAAAAAAGATTATACAGAGAGGCTTGAAAAGGAGCTCAAGATAATCATTGATAAAGGATACCCTGGATATTTTTTAATTGTTATGGACTTTGTAAGCTGGGCGAAGGATCAGAATATTCCAGTGGGACCTGGAAGAGGTTCAGGTGCTGGATCTTTGGTTGCATTCGTTCTTTCTATTACCTCACTTGATCCTTTAAAGCATGGTTTATTATTTGAGAGATTTCTCAATCCTGAAAGACCGTCATTGCCTGACTTTGATATCGATTTTTGTATTGAGGGAAGAGATAAAGTTATTGAATACGTCCAAAAAAAATATGGAGAAAAATCTGTAGCTCAAATTGGCACTCTCGGAACTATGGCTGCAAGAGGAGTCACTAGGGATGTAACAAGGATTCTTGGAAAACCATATGGCTTTGGAGATATGATTGCAAAAATGATTCCCTTAACCCCTGGCATAAAATTAAATGAAGCTATCAATGATTCTGACGAAATGAAGTCACTTATTAAAGAAAATGATGAGGCTGCAGAAGTTATTGATCTTGCCTTGAAACTTGAAGGATGCGCTAGAAGTATTGGAAAACATGCAGCTGGGGTTGTTATTGCTCCAAATAATATTCATGAATTTACTCCTCTTCATTATGACTCGGAGACCAATTCTATGGCGACACAACTAGATATGTATGATGTTGAAGATGTTGGTCTTGTAAAATTTGACTTTCTTGGACTTAGAACCCTTACAGTAATTAATAATGCTGTGAAATCAGTAGAAAAGATTGATCCAAAATTTAGGCTTAAATCAATACCATTTGACGATTCAAAAGTTTACGAATTGCTGAGTTCAGGCAAAACAAAAGGGATATTTCAGCTTGAATCAAGCGGAATGATAGATTTGATCAAACGACTAAAACCTGAAAATTTTTCTGATATTGTCGCTCTTGTTGCGCTTTATAGGCCGGGCCCTCTTAATTCTGGGATGGCAGACGACTACATAAATAGAAAAAATGGAAGAGACAGTATCTCATATCAGCATCCTGAGCTTAAGAAGGTATTAAATGAAACGTACGGTGTTTTCGTTTATCAAGAACAAGTAATGGAGGCTGCACAAGTTTTAGCTAGCTATACACTTGGTGATGCCGATAATTTACGCAGAGCGATGGGGAAGAAAAAAGCCGACGTTATGGAAGAGGAGAAAGGAAGTTTTGTAACAGGTTGCAAAAATAATAATATTTCTGAAAGAAAAGCAGTTGAAATTTTTGATAATATCGAAAAATTTGCAGGCTATGGCTTTAATAAATCTCATTCTGCTGCTTACGCTTTAATCGCATACCAAACAGCCTATCTTAAGACTCATTACCCCTCGCACTTTATTGCATCAGTTTTATCTTCTGAACAAGATAAAACTGACAAACTAGAGCCACATGTTAAAGATTGTAGCTTAATGGATACAGCGATTTTGACACCTAACATTAACAGTTCATACGCTACTTTTATAGTGAATCAAAATAATGAAATTGAATATGGCCTGGCAGCATTAAAAGATGTAGGGATAAAATTTATAGAAGAGGTTTGTAATCAAAGAAAATTAGGACCATTCAAGGATTTGATGGATTTTGCCACTAGAGTTGATTTAAGAAAGGGAGGAATAAGAGCATTACAAAGCCTAGCAAAGTCTGGTGCTTTTGATGGAATATGCGATAGAGATATTGCAATTTCATCTATGAGAAATTATCTGGAGGCCTCAGAACAAAAATTTAAATCCAAGGAATCTGGTGTTATGGAACTGTTTAGTTCTAATGAAGACCTCAAGATAGGGAAGCTTCAGATCAATAAACATTCAGATTCAGAGAAACTAAAAATGGAATTAGAGTCATTTGGGTTCTATTTTAGCCAGCATCCAATATCCCTTGTCAGAAAAACATTATCATCAAAACTGAAGCCTATCAAAAAACTTGTAACTACTAATACGGACAAATTTATACCTGTACTGATCAACCACAAAAGAGTTATAAAAAAAGGGAGCAATATGTATATCTTTCTTGAGGTATCTGACGAGACTGGAGTGATAGATGTATCAGTTCCTAATGAGTTGTATGAAGAAAAAAAGCCGCTTTTTAAAGAAAATACAATTGCAATGATAAAGGGGACAATCTCTGCTGATGACTATAGAAGAGAGAATCTTGAAGATGTGGGCATTAAGGTAAGAGCAGCTGATATTTTTCCAATTGATTCTGCAAGAAATTTTGTCACATCAAAAATTAAAATTAGTGTGCCTATTAGCAAAATAGAGGCACTGGCAAATGGTAATTTTAGCGAATTTGAGGAATTGAATTCACCTGATGGGATTGATGTAACACTTGAATTTAGGGATTCTGCAAAAAATTTATCCACAGAAATAAAAGTTGACTCTTTTCGAATTTCCCTTGAGGATAGTACGTTCGAAAAACTTGATAAGTTATTTGGAGAGGAAAACTATACCCTTTTTTAACGATGGAACAATATTTAGACTTTGAGCAATCAATCTACACCAGGCTTGAAAAGATGGAAGAGCTTAAAAAGGCTGTGCCAGCTCCTAAGAATCTGTCTAAAGAATTGAATAGATTAGAAGCAGAAGCAGAAAAAGAAACAAAAAAAATTTACAAAAATCTTTCCCCTTGGCAAAAAGTATTGGTAGCTAGACACCCTAATAGACCACATACCGTAGATTATCTAGATCAAGTTTTTGATGGCTTTGAAGAGTTTCATGGTGACAGACTTGGCGATGATGATCATGCAATAGTTGGTGGATTTGCTTTTCTTAATGAATATCCAGTCGTAGTAATTGGCCATGAGAAAGGGAGGGAGACCTCTGAAAGAGTAAAACGAAATTTTGGTATGCCTCACCCATCTGGGTTTAGGAAAGCAAATAGACTTATGAAGTTGGCAGAAAAATTCAATTTGCCTGTTATTACATTAATTGATACTCCAGGAGCATATCCAGGGGTAAAAGCAGAATACTCTGGTCAACACGAAGCCATAGCCAGAAGTCTTGAGATTATGTCTGACCTAAATACTCCAATTATCAACTTAGTAATTGGTGAGGGAGGTTCTGGTGGAGGATTTGGAATCGGTTTAGCTGATACAGTTGCAATGCTTGAGTATTCTATTTATTCAGTTGCGTCTCCTGAAGCATGTGCTTCAATATTATGGCGAACAGCAGATAATGCAGAGCAAGCTGCAGAGGCCTTAAAGCTTGATGCTATAAATTTAAATAATTTAAGCATTATTGATCAGATTGTTTCTGAGCCAATTGGTGGAGCTCATAGAAATCATCAAGAGACCTATAAAAATGTTAAAAACTTTTTTCTTGATGAACTCCTGAAACTTAGTAAGTTTTCAATCACAGATTTAACAGCAAAAAGGTACAAAAAATTTATTGATATCGGTGTTTAATGGATTTTTTTACAGATTCAGAAAAACAAATACTGATTAATTCAAAAAACATTATAGTTGCTTACAGTGGTGGTGCTGATTCGACGTTAGCACTATTATCGGTGACTGAAAATGCCAAACTAAAACCTAAAGTATCTGCACTTCATATTAATCATAAAAAAAGCTCACTCTCAGATAGTTGGGAGAAACATTGCAAAGATTTTTGTAAACAATTAGATATAAAATTTCTTTCTAAAGAGGTAGAAGTAAAAGAACAAGGGCAAGGCTTTGAAGCTGCTGCTAGAAACGAAAGAAGGATTATTTTTGAAAGCTTCTCTAAGGGATCTACGATTATTTTAGGCCATCATGCTGATGATCAAATTGAAACAATACTATTTAGAATATTTAGAGGAACAGCAATAAAGGGGCTATCAGGCATGAGTAGAGTCACAAAATATAAGAATGTAGTTTTAGTTAGACCTCTCCTACACCTTTCCAAAAAAGAAATTCTCCAAGCATTAAACAAAGAAAAGGTGAATTTTATTTTTGATCAAAGCAATGAGGACGATAAATACAGTAGAAACTATATTCGTAATCAGATTGTTCCATTGGTACGTGAGAGATGGGCAAGTATAGATAAAAACGTAAACAGAATGACAAGAATTGTTTCCGATCAAAATTTTTTATATGAACAACTCTTAAGGGATAAAATGTCAGTTGTAATAGATGATAAAAACCTTTCGATAGAAAAGCTTAAAAAATATAGCTCATTTCTGAGATCAGAAATAATAAGACTCTGGTTATCTGATAGGTCATTTGCTGTGCCAAATGAAAGACAAATGAAAGAAATTGAGAAATCTTTTTTTGAATCGAGACAAGATTCAAATCCTGTAATAAAATTCAATAGAGATGACGAGCAAAATTCTGCAGTTATTCTCTCAAAGGTAAATAATTTTTTAATAGCGGAGAAATCAAATGAGTGAACCTAAAGTATTATTTGAAGAGCACGGAGAAGTTGCAGTAATCAAATTGAATAGACCAGAGAAGAGAAATGCCTTGGATCCTGAGACTGTGCTTCTTTTTAATGACTGTACAGAAAAAGCAAAAGATAAAAAATTTAAATCAGTAGTAATTACTGGGAACGGGAATGCATTTTGTGCAGGAGCTGATTTGACACCATCTGGTGACGGAATGGGTTGGGAAAGTGTTGAAAAAGCTCTCAATGAAGGTTATCACATAGGCCTTAATAATCTCATTTCAATGGACAAAGTTGTGATTGCAGCAGTAGAAGGTCCTTGTGCAGGGATTGGCTGTGCATATTATATGAGTTCTGATATTGTCATAATGGCTAGATCTAGCTTCTTTCAAATTGGTTTTTCAAAAATTGGTTTAATACCCGACGGAGGTTCAACTTGGTTGCTACCAAGGATTGTTGGATACCAAAAAGCCCTTAGGATGGCCACTGAAGCACAAAGAGTCATAGCAGAAGAGTGCAAAGAGTTAGGCTTATGTTCAGAAATTTCAGAGGATGGCCAGAGTCTTAACAATGCTTTAGAAATGGCAACAGCATATGCAGATTATGCACCTATAGCCCTAATGAGGACTAAAAACTTAATGAGAGAAAGTTTTAGCAGATCATATTATGACCAATTAAAACAAGAGGCAAAGCTCCAAGACGATTTAGTTGGGAGTAAAGATAACCTCGAAGGAGTCCAAGCATTTGTAGAAAAGAGAAAACCAAATTTTACAGGCGAATAATTACATAATTGAAAACTTTTCGGAGCGCCACCTTGAAGCGGTGCTAGAAATTGAAGAGATTTCAAATCCTACACCTTGGAAAGAACAAACATTTAAAAATATTCTATCAAGTAGGACCCTGAGCTTCGTAATTATTTCTGGCCAAAATGTAATAGGGTTTTGTATTGCGAGCAAGGTAGCCGATGAGTGTCATTTACAAAATATCTCGGTTACTGCAAGCTTTAGAAAACAGGGTATTGGAAAATACATTTTAGATACTCTCATAAAGAGGTGTGCATTATATGAATTACAAAATATCATCCTTGAAGTAAGAGAATCTAACGAGGGTGCACAAGAATTTTATAGAAAAAATAATTTTAACCCGATTGGAAAAAGAAAAGATTACTATAAACTTGGAGAACAAAGGGAGTCTGCAGTTCTCATGTCATTAATTCTTTCATAGCAATCTTGATGGAATAATCGTCAAATCTGTAATTTTCAATAAAACCATTATGCCCACCAAAGTCAGTAATGATTAGATTTAAGCCCTGTAAGTGCTTTAGTGATGAGAATGTTGATATTGGTACAACAGGGTCATTCTTTGCGGCAATTATAGAAATTTTTGAGTTAGATAAAGTAATTATTTCAGAAGTAATCTTGTACGACTTGAAATAGTCAGAGATATTTTTATATTCTGGAAGAATATTTGGTAGAAGCCTAGCAGTGACCTCTTTAAAGTCCTTTATTCTATAAAACTGAGAATAGTCAAAGTCTTCCCAATTATTATTTTTGTACTTAAAGGTTTTTAACCATTTATTGCGGTAGTACCATTTAAAAAAAGATGATTTCATCGAATCTAGAGAATAATCGTGATCAACCATAGGACATATACCCACAACTCTCTGAAGTTTCCTCCCTACCTCTAGAGCGCCTATTCTGATTGCAAAGTTACCTCCGAATGAAAAACCTAATAAAGAATATTCCAAGTCATCGTTTGAACTATATTGATCAATGCATTCAGCCACTATTTTGTGATGATGCGCATGAAAAACCTCTTTGTTAAGACTTAATGAGTCACCATGATCAATTGGATTAATTCTTATTACATTCCAACCAGCTTTATAAAATTCTTCTAATGCAGTTTGCATATATGAGGTATTGTGATGCGAAAGATATCCAGGCAAGACAAATAAAGTTTTCGTAAAATTATCATTATCATTGATATATAACGAAAGTTTGAATCCTTTTTTAGAGGTAAATATTTCTCTTCTAGATTTGCTAATTAAATGCTTGATTCTGTTCCGATGCAGTGGAATCCTCAACTTGCTAAGGATTGTTGAGGTATACGCCCCTGAAAACGGGAAAGGAGGCCTGTATTTTAAATACTTATTATAGGAGTCCTTTAATATCATTTTCCAAACTGTTAGGATCGTCTAAAGACCCAAACCTACCAACAATATTTCCCTCTCTATCTACAAGAAATTTTGAAAAATTCCATTTGATTGCTTCTGTCCCCATAAAACCTTTTTTATTGGTGCTTAAGTACTTAAATAAAGGTTCTGCATTGGTCCCGTTAACATCCACTTTGGCAAACATTGGAAATGACACCGAAAATTGTGATTCACAAAATTCTTTAATATCGGCATTTTCTCCCTTCTCTTGTTTTCCAAACTGATTGCAAGGAAAGCCAAGGACTTCAAGGCCCTGTTGATTATACTTATCATATAACCTCTGCAACCCTTTGTATTGAGGTGTAAAACCACAAGTGCTTGCTACATTACAAATCAAAAGCACTTTCCCTTTAAAACTGGAAAGTGAAACATCATTATCATCAATGTCTTTAACTTTGTAATCATAGATAGTTTCTTTCATAATTCTTACATGCCCCATTCAAATCGAAATGTAATATTAAAACCTTTCAGCGCGCTAAACAACATTGAGCTCTATAAAATTATGCAATTGCGAATTGAGGTCTTTGTTAAAGAGCAGGATTGTGCATTTCAAGACCTGGATAATCTTGATCTCATTTCAAATCATTACTGGCTAGAGGAAAATGATGAGATTATCTCGTATTTGAGAGTTGTGCCTCCAGCATCGGCATCCAGTGAGCGGCACCAGTTCAAAGAACCCTCTATTGGCAGAATAGTAACCAAAATAAATTATAGAAAGTCAGGACTTGCTGATTTCCT
>CESP01166646.1_pt1 | contig 20196 bp, 17 predicted proteins | sample 531211 | NCBI WGS metagenome assembly CESP01 (sample SAMEA2622074, study PRJEB7988) | marine metagenome | biome: marine biome (ENVO:00000447); feature: surface water layer (ENVO:00002042); material: "saline water (ENVO:00002010), including plankton (ENVO:xxxxxxxx)" | depth 5 m | reverse complement strand
AGAAAGCATAAAAGAGATCGAAAGAGGACATTCATTAGTTGTCAAGAAAGACGGTAGTTATGCTATGGTTTCGGTAAAACCTCAATTGGAGCGCAAGGCCTGTTCTTTTGAACGTATCTATTTTTCTAGAGGCAATGATCAAGACATTTATCAAGAGCGAATGAATTTGGGTAAACGTTTGTGTCCTACTGTACTCAAAACTATAAATAACGACCTAAAAAACACTGTATTTTCTTTTATTCCCAATACGGCAGAAGTCTCTTTTTACGGCATGATGAAGGGTATGAACGAAGCTTTAAATGTAGAAAAAACAAAAGAAATTCTAGCTATAGATAATCCCAGTCAAGAAGAAATCACAAGGATTATGTCATCTAGTATCCGTGCTGAAAAAATTGCTATTAAAGATGCTAAACTCCGTACCTTTATTACACAAGATGATACTAGAGACGATTTGGTAGCTCACGTTTATGATATTACCTACGGCACTGTTAAGCATACGGATAACCTTGTTATGATTGACGATAGTATTGTTAGAGGAACCACCCTCAAACAAAGTATTTTACGTATTTTAGATAGACTTAATCCTAAGCAAATCATAATTGTGTCTTCTGCCCCTCAAATACGTTATCCCGATTGCTATGGTATTGATATGGCTAAGTTGGGAGATTTTATTGCTTTTCAAGCGGCCATTACCTTACTCAAAGAAAATGGGCAAGAGTATATCATAGATAAAGTTTACCAAAACTGTTTGAAATGTTGCAAGGATGATAATCAAGTAAAAAATTACGTACAAGATATCTATGCTCCTTTTAGTGCTGTTCAAATATCTAAGAAAATAGCTCAGCTTTTAACACCTGACAATATTAATGCCAAAGTCAATATCATTTATCAAAAAATTAGTGATTTGCATGCATCCTGTCCCAACCATCAAGGCGATTGGTACTTTACGGGTAACTATCCAACTACGGGTGGTAATAGAGTTGTCAATAAATCTTTTATCAATTATATAGAAGGTAAAAACGAAAGAGCTTATTAGATGTTGCATGTTCTTAAAGTTATTTAGTTAATTTGGATTTGTAGATCTAAGTAACGATTATGTATGGATAAAAAAAAGCCTCTCCAATTGGAGAGGCTTTTTATAGTAAAGAAAAAAGCTTATCTTTTTTCAGTTGTGTAAACTGTACCTCTCCAATAGAATAAGGTATTAGAATCACTGCCAAACTGAGCGACAGCTAAATCAAACGCCGAGCCAAAGGAGTGCATTTCAATAACAGGAATTTCCTGACCCAAATAGTTAATTGTACTGAGTTTGTTTACTATTGTTAGTGGGTCGTTCATAGCGTCTTCAGCATCTTTGGCTGCTTGTTGTTCAGCACTTAGTGGACGTGGTCGGTTTGGGGCAATGGTCATCTCGTCAATTAGGTGAGTAGCACCAGCAAACTTATCTATGATGAACATGATGTATCGTGCATCTACCGAAATGGTACGTTGTATATCATTTTCAAAAGCGATATCGCCACTCATAGCTTCCCAGTTGCCATCAAAGGCTGTACCTATCAATTCGCCATAAGCGTTCAGCACAGGGCTACCAGAGTTACCACCTGTAATGTCGTTTCCACTAATGAAGTTAATGATAAGGTTACCATCTTCATCGGCATATCTACCATAGTCTTTAGCTTTGTATAGTTCTTGCAAACGTTCAGGTACCATAAACTCATCATCAGAATTGTCCATCTTTTCCATTAAACCATCAAAAGTAGTGATGAAGTCGTAGTGCATAGCATCACCCGGCGTATAATCGCCAACTTGTCCGTAAGTCAAACGCATAGTAGAATTGGCATTAGGATAGAATTTTTTGTTTGGCAACATCTCTCTTAAACCAGCGATGTACAAACGTTCTCCTTTTGCCAAATTCTTTCTAACTTCTCTTCTCTTCTCACTAATTTTGTCCATGTAGTGGTCCATAATGGAGTTGAACATACGTACAGCATAGTCTTTTTCCAGTTTATAAACCGATGGTCTTTCTAGAAAAGCAAAGAATTTACTTTGACTAACAAAGGGTGAAGTCTTGTAAACGTAGGCTGCAAACTTGTGCCAATCGCCTTTAGTGTAGTTGTGTTTTCTAACCTTTTCGAAGGCATCGGGTTGTTTGCTATACGGTACATTGTCGTTGTACAATTCCAATAGTTCAGCAAATAAATCTTGGTCTAAATTTTTGTTATAATCCTTAAAGTGCTCACGTGCGACACCTTTCAGTTCGTTGATAGCCAATCGTTTAGCTTTAGGATCTTCAGGTAAGTTTTTGATAGCATCTTGAATGCGATAAATGAAATAGAAGACTTCAGCACCTTGGAATACCGCCTCGTTCAAGAAAATACGAACCTCGTTAATTTTCTCATTGTTGTAATAGGCATCGGCTAATATATCTAAAGCTTCACCATATTTTTCTGCTCGCTCATCGCTGACATTAACCCATGCAGTAAACTGATCTTCTAAGCCTTTCTTTTGGTCGTAAACATTCATACGCTTTAAGCCTTTAGTCTGACCAATGTAGTACTTCCAATAATTAGCCGTTCTAGCAAATTTAGAAGCATACTGAATACGTACTTTTTCTTTAGCGTCCATATGGGCACGCATAACTTCTAGTTTTCTATCTCTAATTTTAACTAACGTTGGGTTGTATTGCTCAACAGCTTGTTGCACACCCCAAGATGAAAGATATCTGTCTGTAGAACCTGGGAAACCCATTATCATAGAGAAATCTCCGTCTTGTACACCATCTAAAGAAATAGGGAAGTGGTGCTTTGGTGTATATGGGATATTATCCTCAGAATATTCGGCAGGCTTACCATCAGCGCCACAATAGACTCTAAATAGAGCAAAATCTCCTGTATGTCTTGGCCACATCCAGTTGTCCGTATCGCCACCGTATTTTCCAATAGATGATGGTGGGGCACCTACCAAACGCACATCGTTAAAAGTTTCATACACCATAAGGTAGAAGTCGTTGCCGCCAAAGAATGATTTTACTCTAGCATTGTAGTGTGTGCTATCGGTAGCTTCTGCTACTATTTCGGCAGAAATCTTAAGGATAACGCTATTTCTTTCTTCATCAGAAACTGAGTCCAAAGCGGTGTTCATACGCTCTGTTACATCTTCCATACGAACAAGGAAAGAAACAAATAAATCTTCGTTTTCTAGTTCTTCGCTTTTGTCCATAGCCCAAAAGCCATCGGTCAAGTAATCGTTGCTTAACGTTGAGTGTGACTGTATCTGTCCATAACCACAGTGGTGGTTGGTCAAAAGTAGCCCTTGGTCAGAAACCATTTCGGCAGTGCAAAATCCGCCTAATGAAACAACAGCATCTTTCAAAGATGAGTTGTTGATATCATAAATATCTTGTACCGTTAGCTGTAAGCCTACAGCTTGCATATCGGCTTCATTGTCTTGCAACAAAAGTGGCAACCACATGCCTTCGTCTGCTTTTATTGAAAGCCAAGCCAAGCATAGCGCCATTGTAGTAGTAAATAGTTTTTTGAACATAATTGTTTTTTTTGAGAATTGGGTTTATGCAAATTAAACAAAAAAGCACCTTTTTGGTGCTTAAATCTTTATAAATTAATGAACAATATGTTGTAGAAAAATCAACAATCACGAATTGTTAAGATTAGTGTAAGAATTTATGAGATAGCTTCTTCTATCTTTCGTTCTTTGATGCTGAATTCTATACCGTCCCACAATTTGATCCGAGCTTTTAAACATTCCCTTGCTACTTGTCTAGCCTCTAGCCATTTTTGGTCATTTTCTCCACACAATTCTTCTATCATTTGTAATGCAAGAGGGGTGTGCACTTCTTCATCTAGTTCAATATGTCGGTCGAGGTAGTAGCGAAAAGTATCTAATTTTCCTGGGAAGTTTTTGTCCAAATCGCTAACGATGGAACGGAACATATCTGGTATAAGGTCTTCTCTACCAAAAGTAAAGGCAGCAGCTATTTCATGCAATTTGCCTCGGTGAATGATTTCAAAGGTGGTATTGACAAATTCAAGTGTGTAGTCTTTGAGTTGCTCGACATTGAATTTCAGCAATTCTTTATGAGAATAACCTGAAAGCAAACGAGCGATAAAGCGTTCCACTTGTTGAGTATTTGCTCCGCTTTGTTGCATAGACTGAAGGTACATTTCGTAGTGACTCGATGGATTACCCTCAATATCCATATCGCTTTCTTCTTCCAAAACGATTTCGTTTATCAGTCGTCTAGTTTTGGGGTTTCCAATAGGCATCCACGGAGCATTGGTACTGGTCAATCCAAATTGTAAAGATTTGAGAAGTGCCATAAAATCCCAAACCGCAAAAACATGCTGTTCCATCAGAATGTTGAGGTCATCAAGATGGCGCAACTGCTGATAAACAGGGTGTTCTAACAACAACTGTCTAAGGGGTAAAATATGCTCTTTTATCTCTGTTATTTTTGGATTCATTTCTTCTTATAAATAGGTACGGAAGAACAGGCTTCTCCATACATGATACTTTTGACTACTTGGCTAAGCCTATTGGTTATGGCTACATACGCACTTTCAGGAACAGGTAAATTACTACACCCTTTAACAATAACTCTTTGATTTTTGAAAGTGTTAATATCAAGGCTATTTATTAGCTCGTGAAAGATAATGGACTCTAAATTCTCTAGATTTCCTTTTACTACCTTTTTAGCGTATGGACTTACAGCGTTACTGATGAGCATATAAGACCATACCGGTACTATGGCATCGGCACTGCAGTCTATCGCTACATATTGGTCTTGGTGCTGTACCCAATCGTAATCTTTGACGGCTTGTCTGAAGTCTTTTTCTTTGAGAATTAAACCTTCAAACAGCCAATCTTTGAGGTCAATTAGTTGGCGTTGTCCTTTGGGATAATACGCTTCTAAATCGAAATTGACCAAACTACTATTGGCTACTCTATTGATAATTTCATCACTCATGTTATAACATTCCTAATTCTAGTTTAGCCTCTTCGCTCATCATACCTTTATCCCAAGGGGGGTCGAAAGTGATATTTACTTTGACGTTGCGTACTTCTTCAACCACCTTGACTTTTTCTTCTACTTCTACTGGCAAAGTTTCTGCCACAGGACAGTTAGGAGAAGTTAAAGTCATCTCTATTTCTACATCGCAATCCTCACTCACTTGAATATCATAAATCAAACCAAGCTCATAAATGTTTACCGGAATTTCAGGATCATAAATCTGACAAATTCTTTCGACTATTTTTTCGCCTACAGCTTGTAATTCAGCATCTGTTTTCATAGTAATTAGTTTTGTGATTGAAACGCTAAAGCGTATAATTTCATTTGTTTGACCATACTTACCAGACCATTAGCTCGTGTTGGCGATAGCTGTTCTTTGAGCCCAATTTGGTCGATGAAGTCAGTATCTGCCTCAACAATATCTTGTGCTTTTTGTTCTGAAAAAGCACGTACCAATAGAGCGATTATCCCTTTAGTCATTATGGCATCGCTATCGGCAGTATAGATGACTTTACCTTCTTTGTGTTGAGCATGTAGCCAAACTCTGGATTGACAACCTTTAATGAGGTTGTCTTCGGTCTTTAACTGTTCTTCTATGAGTGGTAAGGATTTGCCTAAGTCTATGATGTGTTCGTACTTGCCCATCCATTCTTCGAACATATCGAATTCATCTATGATATCTTGTTGTATGTCTTGAATACTTGCCATATTAGGATAACATTATTTGAGCTTTTTTGACTCCTTCCACCAATCGGTTTACATCTTCTATGGTGTTGTAAACGGCAAAAGATGCTCTTATCGTACCGGGGATACAAAATTGATCCATAATGGGCTGTGCGCAATGATGTCCCGTACGAACAGCTACACCTAGTTTATCTAAAATCATGCCCATATCGTAAGGGTGAATATCCCCGACTAAAAAGGAAATAACACCAGCTTTTTCTTGTGCTTGACCAATAAATCGTATGCCTTCGATTTTACTCAGTTCTTCTGTGGCATAATCAACTAATTCTTTTTCGTAAGAAACGATATTATTCAAACCAATCTGATTTATCCAATCGATAGCTGTTTTGAGGGCAATACCTCCAGCTATATTGGGAGTTCCTGCTTCGAACTTATGGGGCAAATCGGCATAAGTCGTTTTATCGAAACTTACAGTAGCAATCATTTCTCCACCACCTTGATAAGGGGGTAATTTTTTTAACCATTCTTCTTTGCCATACAAAGCGCCGATACCCGTTGGTCCATATACTTTGTGCCCCGAAATACAATAAAAATCGGCATCTAGGTCTTGTACGTCAATGCTGCAATGTGGGCCAGCTTGAGCGCCATCAATCAATACTGCCGCACCAACTTCATGCGCCCATTGTATCATTTGCTTGACAGGGTTTATTGTTCCTAAAGCGTTAGAAATATGATTTACAGCAACGACTTTTGTTTTATCAGATAATAGTTTTTTATAACTATCCATATCAAGGACTCCCATTTTGTCCATTGGGATAACTTTCAGGGTAGCAGAGCAACTTTGACAGGCCATTTGCCAAGGTACAATGTTTGAATGGTGTTCCATAGCCGACACCAATACTTCATCTCCCTCTTTTAAAATCTGACCAAAACCATTTGCCACTAAATTGATGGCTTCGGTATTTCCTTTAGTAAAAATGACTTCGTGAAGTTTTTGAGCATTAAGATGCTGACGAATAGTTTCTCTTGATGCTTCATAGGCATCAGTAGCTTGTTGGCTTAGAAAATGAACGCCTCTATGTATGTTAGAATTTAACTTTTCATAATAATGACTGATAGTATCAATAACCACTTGGGGTTTGTGAGTCGTTGCTCCATTGTCCAAATAGACCAAAGGGTATCCGTTCACTTCTTGATGAAGTGTTGGGAACTGAAGGCGTATTTCATTAATGTCCATCACCTATACTTCTATATTCAATTCAACACCGAGTTTTTCGGCGATTATTCGGTTTAATTTTTCTTTGAGCTCGGGAATTTTAACATTGGAAAGTACGTCATTAGCAAAGGCATACATTAGCATTGCTTGAGCTTCTTTGAAAGGAATACCCCTAGAGCGTAAGTAAAACAAGGCTTCATCATCTAATTGCCCTATAGTACAACCATGACTGCAAGCAACATCATCGGCATAAATTTCTAATTGAGGCTTAGTGTCTATAGATGCCAAGTCTGTGAGTAACAAGTTGTTGTTAGACTGAAAGGCATTAGTTTTTTGTGAGTTTGGACGAACCATAACTTTACCGTTGAAGACACCTTTAGCATCGTCGTCAAAAATACCTTTGTAAAGTTCATTACTTTGACAATTAGGGACAGCGTGGTCTACCAATGTATGATGGTCGACTAGTTGGTTTTGTCCAATAAGGGTTATGCCTCGCATATTACTTTCGGCATATTCGCCATTAAGCAAAAAGCTAAGGTTGTTTCTGATAAACTTCCCGCCAAAACTGAAAGTGTCAACAGTGCAGTTTGAGGTTTTTTCTTGATTAACCCAAGTATTATCGATTAACGAACAATTGCGTTTATCGTTCTGTATTTTATAATAATCGACGATGGAATTAGTAGCAACACTTATCTCCGTAAGGGCATTGGTAAATATTTCTTTACGATCAAAGTTTTGATGCCTTTCCGTTATTTGCACCTGAGCGTTTTCTTCGACAACAATAAGGTTTCGTGTTTGTAAAAACAAGTCTGCCGAGACTTCATTAGTGAGGTATAAAATCTGAATGGGGTTTTTTACAAGCTTATTTTTGGGTACATAAATAAAAGCACCGTTTTTGGACAAAGCGGCATTTAGGGCAATTAAACTATCTGGTTTTTCAGGCAAACAACTGCCCCAAAATTTTTTTAATATTTCTGGCTCTTTCTCTTCAGCTTCAGATAGCGAGCATATACAAGCGTGTTTATCATCGACAGATGATAATTCTTTTGAATACTGACCGTTTACGAAAACTACTAGATGGGTATCTGTATCTGTTAAAATATATTCTTCAAGAGACTGTGATGAAAGCTCAGATAAAGACTCCGAAAGCTGGTAGTCATTTTTTAGAATTGGTAAAAGATTGGTATACTTCCATTCTTCATCTTTTATGGTAGGAAAACCCATTTCTTCTAACTGCTGAATGTATTTTTCTCTTTCAGGCTCAAAAGAAAGTCCACGAGTTGCCCCGTCTTTGTATGCTTGAATGAGTTTGTCCTTTAATTTCACTTTTCTTCCGCTTCTTTAATAATCCAGTCGTAACCCTTTTCTTCCAATTCTATGGCTAATTCTTTTGTGCCAGACTTTACAATTTTACCATCGTATAATACGTGAACATAATCGGGAATAATATAGTCTAACAAACGCTGATAGTGAGTAATAACAATGGTAGCGTTATCTTTCGATTTTAGCTTGTTTACACCATTTGCTACAATACGCAATGCGTCAATATCTAAACCCGAATCAGTTTCATCAAGGATAGCTAATTTAGGCTCTAGCATCGCCATTTGAAAGATTTCATTTCTTTTCTTTTCACCACCAGAAAATCCTTGATTAAGAGAACGACTAAGAAAGCCTTTCTTTATTTCAAGAAGTTCCATTTTCTCTCTCATCATTTTCAGTAAATCGCCAGCAGGCATTGGCTCTAGCCCTTGCGCTTTACGACTTTCGTTCAAAGAGGTTTTTAGAAAGTTTGAAACGGATACGCCAGGAATTTCGATAGGGTATTGAAAGGATAAGAATATACCTTTGTGTGAACGTTCCTCAGGTGATAGCTCCATAATATCGCCACCGTTGAAATCGATACTACCTTCTTCAATTTCATATTCTTCTCTACCAGCAATAATAGAAGATAAGGTGCTCTTACCCGAGCCGTTCGGGCCCATAATAGCGTGAACCTCTCCAACGTTAACTTTTAGATTTATACCGGTTAAAATTTTATTACCTTCTGCTGAAGCTTTTAAGTCTTTTATTTCTAACATAGTTTTTGTTTATCCAACACTCCCTTCCAAGCTAATGGCTAGTAGTTTTTGTGCCTCAACGGCAAATTCCATTGGTAATTGATTAAGTACATCTTTACAATAGCCATTAACGATTAGTGCTATAGCTTCTTCCGCTCCTATTCCTCTTTGATTGCAGTAAAATATTTGATCTTCTCCAATTTTTGAGGTGGTTGCTTCATGCTCTATCTTTGCGCTTTTGTTTTTTACTTCTATGTAGGGGAAGGTGTGCGAACCGCATTTATCTCCCATTAATAGTGAATCGCATTGTGAGAAATTTCTAGCATTCTTTGCACTCTTTTGTATCTTCACTAAGCCTCTATAACTCCCTTCACTTTTACCAGCACAAATGCCTTTTGAAATGATTGTGCTTTTTGAATTTTTACCCAAGTGAATCATCTTTGTTCCTGTATCCGCTTGTTGATAGTTGTTTGTAACAGCTACCGAGTAAAACTCACCTATGGAGTCATCTCCTTTTAGTATGCAGGAAGGGTACTTCCATGTCACGGCAGAACCAGTTTCAACTTGTGTCCAAGAAATTTTTGAACGGTTGTGGCAAAGCCCCCTTTTAGTTACAAAATTGAATACACCACCAACCCCATTGGCATCACCAGGATACCAATTTTGTACAGTTGAGTATTTTATTTCTGCATCGTCCATAGCGATAAGCTCAACTACAGCGGCGTGCAATTGGTTTTCGTCTCGCATAGGGGCAGTACAACCCTCCAAATAGCTAACATAGCTCCCTTTGTCTGCAATTACTAATGTACGCTCAAATTGCCCTGTTCCCGCTTGATTTATTCTAAAGTATGTGGATAGTTCCATAGGGCATTTAACTCCTTTAGGAATGTAGCAAAACGAACCATCGGTAAAGACGGCAGAGTTTAGTGCCGAAAAAAAATTGTCAGTTGTAGGAACAACTGTTCCTAGATATTTTTTTACTAATTCAGGGTGTTCTTTTACAGCCTCACTAATGGAGCAAAAAATGATTCCTAGCTCACTTAGTTTATCTTTAAAACTAGTAGCTACAGAAACACTATCCATCACAAAATCTACAGCCACTCCGGCTAATTTTTTTTGTTCGTCAAGGGAAATTCCAAGTTTATCAAAAGTCTTTTTCATCTCAGGGTCTAGCTCGTCCAAACTTTTAATTTCTTTTTTTTGCTTGGGTGCAGCATAGTAGATGATGTCTTGGTAATTAGGTTTTTTATATTTGATATTTGCCCAATCAGGCTCTTCCATTTTTTTCCATGATTCAAAGGCTTTTAAACGGTGTTCTAATAACCACTGAGGTTCTTCTTTTTTCTTGGAAATTAGGCAAATAACATCTTTATTGAGGCCTTTTGGTATGGTATCGCTTTCTACGTTAGTGGTAAAGCCATACTTGTATTCTGCTCCTGTAACTTCTTTTAATATTTTATCTTCTTCTATCAATGCTAAATGTTATAATTTAATAATTTATACTGCAAAACTTTCTCCGCAACCACATGTTCTGGAGGCGTTTGGGTTGTTAAAGACAAAACCTTTACCATTCAATCCTCCTGAATATTCTAAGATAGTGCCTATCAAATACAAGTAACTTTTCTTGTTGACAACGATTTTTATACCGTTATCTTCAAAGGATTTATCGTCTTCATTTTCATTAGTATCAAAGCCTAAATCATAGGAAAGACCAGAACAACCTCCGCTATTTACTCCAACTCTAACAAAAGCATCAGCATCTTTTCCTTCTTCTTTCATTAAAGCGAGTAGTTTGACTTTTGCATCATCAGTAACTTGAATCACCTTTATAATATATTTATAATTAGGTTACAAAATTACAAAATAATATGCTTTTAATCATATATTTATTATGCATCGTTTATGTAATATTTCGCCTTACATTTGTTGTATGAGTTTATTAGAAGATAAAACACCAAATCGAACTCCGTTATCTAACTTGGGAGAGTTTGGTTTGATACAACACATTAGTAAAAATTTTGAGTTAAAAAATGACACTTCTATTTTTGGAATAGGAGACGATTGTGCGGTCATTGATGCAGGACATTATTTTCAACTTGTAACTACCGACATGTTGGTTGAAGGAATACATTTTGATTTAACATATACACCTCTGAAACATTTAGGATATAAGGCGGTAGTAGTAAATTTATCTGATATCTATGCAATGAACGGTTTACCTAAGCAGATTACGGTGAGTATAGCTATTTCTAATCGTTTTACCTTAGAAGCAATTGAAGAGCTTTATGAGGGGATAGGTTTAGCATGTGACGCATATAACGTAGATTTGGTCGGAGGAGACACAACCTCTTCAACAAGTGGTTTGTGTTTGAGTATTACAGCTATAGGGGAAGTTGATAAAGATAAAGTTGTGTACAGAAACGGAGCTAAAGAACACGATTTAATTGTTGTTTCAGGAGATTTAGGCTCAGCTTATTTGGGTCTTCAATTATTAAATAGAGAGAAACAAGTTTTTGAATCTAACCCGCTAATGCAGCCTGACCTTCAAAACAGAGATTATGTTCTTCAAAGACAACTAAAGCCTGAGGCTAGAAAAGATATTATTGATTTGTTTGAATCTAAAGGACTTCTGCCTAGTTCAATGATAGATGTTTCAGATGGCTTATCATCTGAACTATTGCATTTGTGTGTTAGTTCAAACGTAGGCTGTGCTGTTTATGAAGAAAAGATACCTATTGACTTTATGGCTATTTCAACTGCTGATGAATTTAATTTATCTGCTACTACCTGCGCTATGAATGGAGGAGAAGATTACGAATTGTTATTTACAATATGTCAATCCTATTACGACATAATTAAAGACAATCCAGATTTAGCCATCATAGGCCATATTACCGACGAGGCATCAGGCGCTGTTTTAGTTACTAAAGACGAAAACCATCAACCTCTTACTGCCCAAGGCTGGAATTCACTAAGCTAATTCATTAAGTCCTCGATTTCATTCGCTTCTAATGGAATATTGGCCATCAAGTCAAATGGCTCATCATTTGTAATAAGCAGGTCATTTTCTAACCGAATCCCTAGTTTTTCCTCCAATATGTAAATGCCAGGCTCACATGTAAATACCATCCCTTCTTTTATGGGGTTTTTAAAGTTACCAACATCATGAACATCTAATCCTAAAAAATGACTGGTTCCATGCATAAAGTATTTTTTGTATGCGGGTCTTTTAGGGTCTTGCTTATCAATGTCGTGTTGGTCAATAAGCCCAAGCTCGATAAGTTTAGTTTGAATAATTAGACCAACTTCTTTGTGATAATCCTCTAATAGTATACCTGGCCTTAGCATTGAGGCTGCTTGTTTCATAACACTTAAAACAGCATTATAAACCTGTTTTTGTCGTTTAGTAAACATGCCATTAACAGGAACACACCTTGTCATGTCCGATGCATAGTTAGCATACTCAGCGCCAACATCCATAAGGATAATATCGCCATCTTTACAAACATTATTATTATCTATATAATGTAGAACGCAGGCATTTCTGCCAGATGCAATTATGGGTTCATAAGCAAAACCTCTAGATCTGTTGATTAAAAATTCATGCATATATTCTGCTTCAATTTCATACTCCATTATTCCTGGTTTTACAGATTTTAACACTCTTCTAAACCCCTTTTCGGTAATATTACATGCGTGCTGCATTAAATCAACTTCAATAGAGTGTTTTGTAGCCCTTAAATCGTGCATAATAGGTGCGGACTTAACAAACGCTTTAGTTGAAAATTTGCTTTTACACCAATCATTAAACCTGTCGGTTTGGGTTTGTACTATTGATGTCGATCGGGCATGCTCATTTGAATTCAGATAAACCGTTTTCACTTCCAGCATTAACTTTTCAAAAATATCATCAAACTGGCTTTGCCAATAAACTGTACGAATTCCAGATGTTTCATATGCTTTGTCTTTGCTCAATTTCGCCCCCTCCCAAATTGCAATTAAGTCACTAGTTTCTTTTAAAAACAAGATTTCCCTATGTTTAGGGTTTGAACATTCTGGATAAATAATAAGTTTACTTTCCTCTTGATCAATTCCGCTTAGCCAAAATAAATCGCTATTTTGTTTAAAAGGCATGGTGCCATCAGCGTTAGTTGGCATTTGGTCGTTTGAACAAAACACAGCTAGTGATTGTTTGTCAAGTTGAGCGCTAAATAGAGCCCTGTTATGTTCAAATAATTTTTTTGAGATAGGGTGGTATTTCATGATTTATAACTTTGGTATAAAGATATACACTTATACTTTAATATTTAGAATCATTTTAAATTTTTAAGATTTAAGATGATTCTGTTGCTTTTAAAGATTTTGGGCCTTAAATTTGTACTTTAATACAAATCTCACATTGGTAAATTCTGCATTAATTAAGTCTTCTTTAGTAAAAAAGTACTGGATGGCAGCTACTGGACTGTTCCTTTGCTTATTTCTTGTAGGGCATTTAGCGGGAAACCTACAGTTACTATTACCACCTGAAAAAGCCCTCTTGCAGTTTAACGAATATGCAAAATTTATGACGACGTTCCCGCTCGTAAAGGTTTTATCCTATCTCACTTATTTTAGTATTTTATTTCACTCAGTTGACGGAGTTATACTGTTGTTAAAAAACAGAAAAGCTAGGCCAGTAAAATATGCATATACTAAACCTTCCAAAAATTCTAAATGGTCTTCTAGAAATATGGGTCTGTTGGGTAGCATTTTGCTTTTATTTTTAATAATTCACATGAGAAGTTTTTGGTATGAGATGCATTTCGGAGAAGTTCCTCTGGATTCAAATAATAACAAGGACCTTTATACCATAACCCTTAGTGCGTTTCAAAGTATTTGGTATGTTATTTTTTACCTCTTTTCAATGCTCGCTGTTGCTTTACACCTTTCACATGGTTTTGGCAGCGCTTTCCAGTCTGTAGGAGTGTCGCATCCAAGGCTAAAAATATTGATAAAGCCCCTTACATACTTTTTTTGTATTGTAGTTCCGTTAGCCTTTGCATTAATACCAATATCTCTATACTTTAGATAGTTTATGTGTTATAACAAAATAAAAATTTCATCAGATGAAGAAATCCTTTATGTGTTACAAATTTTAGGTTAAATGCATAAAAAACAATAAAAACATAATATGTGTTACAAAAATTTAAAAAAATCAAATCATACAAAAACATTTTTTGTGTTACATAAATAACAAAAAATAGTTATATTTGCATAATTATATGAAAAAAGTCACTTTCGCATTAAATTACCATAAAAAGAAAGAATTTTACAAGCCTGAAGATGAACTTTCTGTTAGTCTTAGATATTATTACGCTGTCTCTCAAAAAAAATCAAAGGTTAAAAAAGTCACAACCTCTGTTCGGTGTAAAATAAGAGATTGGAACCCCGAGTGGATAAAGTGCCCTAAGAGATGGCCAATTAAGAGCTCTGACCCAGATTACATAACTAAAAATAATCATTTATCTGAGTTTGCTGCAAAGTTTAAGGACAATCCTTTCAGTGAAATATTTACTGATATAACCGTACCAAAGTCAAAACAAAAGCCTAAGAACAAGATCCTAAATTCTAAGGAGCCATCTGGTCCCCTTAAGGACAAATGGACAACACATAAAAATAATATACGTCTTGTTAATCCGTCTAACAAGAGAGCTATAGACATTATTGTTGTAGGCACAGGTTTAGCTGGAGCCTCAGCTGCAGCTTCATTGGCCGAAATGGGTTACAATGTCAAGGCATTTTGTTTTCAAGACTCACCCAGAAGAGCACACTCAATAGCTGCCCAAGGAGGTATTAATGCAGCAAAAAATTACCAAAATGATGGTGATTCAGTTTACCGGTTGTTTTATGATACCGTCAAAGGAGGAGACTATCGGTCTCGGGAGTCTAACGTATATAGACTTGCTGAGGTCTCATCAAATATAATAGATCAATGTGTTGCTCAGGGTGTCCCATTTGCCAGAGAGTATGGTGGGTTACTTGATAATAGATCTTTTGGTGGGGTTCAGGTGTCCAGAACATTTTATGCAAAAGGCCAAACAGGACAACAGTTACTCTTAGGCGCATATTCAGCAATGTCTCGTCAGATAAATAAGGGTAAAATAAAGCTTTACAATAGACATGAAATGTTAGATGTTGTAAAGATTCAGGGCAAGGCACGTGGAATAATTGCACGAAACTTAGTCTCAGGAAAGGTTGAGCGTCACTCGGCGCACGCCGTTGTTCTTTGTAGCGGCGGCTACGGGAATGTTTTTTATTTGTCTACAAACGCAATGGGTAGCAATGTTACAGCATCTTGGCGCGCCCACAAATCGGGTTCATTTTTTGCAAACCCATCATTTACACAAATCCACCCAACGTGCATACCCGTTTCGGGCGAATACCAGTCAAAATTAACCCTTATGTCAGAGTCATTAAGAAACGACGGAAGAATTTGGGTTCCTAAAAAACATGAAGACGCTAAATTAATTAGAGAAGGTAAAAAGAGCCCATTAGACTTAGAAGAAGACGAAAGAGATTATTATTTGGAAAGAAGATACCCAGCATTCGGTAACTTAGTTCCTCGTGATGTAGCGAGTAGGGCCGCAAAGGAAAGATGTGATGCGGGCTATGGGGTTAATGAAACGGGTGAAGCTGTATATCTCGATTTTGCTTCAGCGATACAGAGATATGGTAAGGAAAAAGCAATTACAAAAGGCCTTGACACAAACGATACTGAGACGGTAACAACCCTTGGGAAAGATGTGGTAAAGTCTAAGTATGGAAACTTATTTCAGATGTATGAAAAAATAACAGATGATAATCCGTATGAAACACCAATGAAAATATATCCTGCAGTTCATTATACTATGGGGGGGCTTTGGGTCGATTATAATTTAATGACAACAGTACCGGGTCTGTATGCTTGTGGCGAAGCAAACTTTTCTGACCATGGGGCAAATCGATTAGGTGCGTCAGCCTTAATGCAAGGTTTGGCAGACGGATATTTTGTTTTGCCCTACACAATTGGTGATTACTTGGCAGATGATATTAGAACAGGTCCAATTTCTACCGACTTACCTGAATTTCATGACAAAGAAAAAGAAGTTAAAAGCAAACTAGAAGCAATTATCAGGATACAAGGCACCAAATCTGTTGACTTTTTTCACCGAAAACTTGGAAAAATAATGTGGGAGAATTGTGGAATGTCACGAAATGCTCAAAATCTGCGAAACGCAATATTTGAAATTTCAGAACTCAAAGAAGAGTTTTGGAGCGATGTTAAAGTACTGGGTAAACTTGATGAATTTAATCCTGAACTAGAAAAAGCAGGTAGAGTTGCTGATTTTTTAGAATTAGGTGAATTAATGTGTAGAGACGCATTAGAGAGAGAAGAGTCTTGTGGTGGTCATTTTAGGGAAGAGCATCAAACAAAGGAGGGTGAGGCGCTTAGAAACGACAAAGACTATACGTTTGTTTCAGCCTGGCAATCAGTTAATGATAGCGCTATTAATTCCATTCTTCATAAAGAAAAGTTGGTTTATGATAACATTGAGGTAAAACAAAGAAGCTACAAATAATAATGAATTTAAAGTTAAAAATTTGGCGTCAAAACAAACCATCCGAAAAAGGCAAGATGGTAACATATAATGTCTCGGACATCAGTCCAGACATGTCATTTTTAGAAATGCTTGATGTTTTAAATGAAGACCTCATTAGCAACAATAAATTGCCAGTAGCATTTGATCACGATTGTAGAGAGGGTATATGTGGAATGTGTTCTTTATATATAAATGGTCAGCCACATGGACCAAACAGAGCTGTTACCACATGTCAATTACATATGAGAGAGTTTAATGACGGTGAAACAATATATATTGAGCCATGGAGAGCAAAAGCCTTTCCCGTAATCAAGGATTTGGTTGTGGATCGCTCGGCGTTCGACCGTATTATTCAGTCAGGAGGATATATATCTGTAAATACTTCGGGGAACACCCAAGATGCTAATTTAACACCAGTGCCAAAAGAAGATGCAGATATGGCTTTCGATGCAGCAACGTGCATTGGCTGTGGCGCCTGTGTTGCATCTTGTAAAAATTCTTCAGCAATGCTTTTTGTTTCTGCTAAAGTTTCACAATTATCCCTTTTACCTCAAGGAAAAGTTGAAAAAAGTGAAAGAGTTCTTAACATGATAGATCAAATGGATTTAGAAGGTTTTGGGAATTGTACAAATACCGGGGCTTGCGAAGTTGAATGCCCCAAAGAAATATCATTAGAAAATATTGCACGCATGAATCGTGAATATTTATCAGCTTCGATAAAGCTTAAGAAATAGTCTAATTAGATGACTAAGCTAAGATTAACATTAGTTCAATGTCATCTACATTGGGAAAATCCTAAAGAAAATATAAATCACATAGCGGCCTTATTGTCTGAGGTTGAAGAAACCGATATTATTATTTTACCTGAATTCTTTAGCACAGCCTTTAGCGTGACCAACCATGGTGAAGCTATGAATGGCTATAGTATGCAATGGATGTCAAAACTTGCTAGTAAAAAGCAAGTTAGTATTATTGGCTCGTTGATGATTACCGAAAATGGTCACAAGTACAATCGTTTAATATGGATGAATTCCGATGGCACATATTTTCAGTATGACAAGCGTCATTTGTTTGGCATGATGAATGAGGAGGTTTACATCAAAGCCGGTAAAGATCGGCTCATTGTTGATTTTAAAGGATGGAAAATTTGTCCATTAATATGCTATGACCTTCGTTTTCCGGTATTTAGTAGAAATAATAAAAATTTTGACTTGTTATTATATGTAGCTAATTGGCCAGCTAGTCGCATTGATCATTGGGACAAACTATTGATGGCTAGAGCAATAGAAAATCAATGTTATGTTGCAGCTGTAAATAGAGTTGGTCAAGACATCAATTCTGTTGAATTTAGAGGGCATAGTTCTTTAATTGATTACAGTGGGCGTATCATTTATAAGAAAGTTGAAATAGAACAAGTAAAGACCTTAACTATAGATAAGACTGATTTAATAAGGGGAAGGTCAAAATTGCCCTTTTTAAAAGATATGGATTCATTCTCTATTGATTAGTTTGCCATTCAATAACCACATCCCAGTTATCTCTTATGTTGATTTCTTTATTATAAAGCCAAACTTTTTCTGCAGTACGTTTTTGTAATAGCTTACCACTGTCCCAAATACCGTTTTGGTTTTCGTCTTTTATAAGTCTTAAAGAGTATGTACCTGCTTTAAGGGAGTCTATTGTTGTTTTTTGTTTTGCCTTTATTCTACGAACAATTTCATTACTTTTAAGCAGCTCAAGCACTAGTGGATAATTTGGTAGAGATTGAATAATAAGTTTTCCATAACCATCCGACGAACTATTTTGAGCAATTGAGCTAACTGTATCCGATAGCTCTGTTTCGTCGAATATGTACATGTCTATTCCACTTAATTGGCTGCTGACCTTTTTATGATAAAAACCTATCTTTTCATTTGGTATTGAAAACTTTAAATTATTGTCTAAGTCCTCAATACAATATATATAAAAGGATTCATTAGGAAGATTTGAAAATAAAAATTCACCTTTGCTATTGCTTTTAACAATATACAAGGGAGTTTGTTTGTAAATCAGGCTATCAATATCGTTTTTATATAGTCCTACCCAAACACCCTCCATAACATTTGATGTTTTAGCATCATATACTTTTCCATTAATAGTTAAAGTATCAATTGAACTTCCAGTTGAAAATATATAGTTTAAGTCTTTAACGATATTACCTTCGTTGACATCTTTTATAACTTCATCAAGGCTCAAGTTGTAGGTGGTGTTTTTTGTTAAATCTTCTTCAAAATTTACTATTAATTTATTTTTATTTATATCAAGTTTTATAACGTCTTTTGAGTATGGAGAAATGAAAACATTCTTTTTGTCGTTAATCTGAATCAGTTCATCAAAAACAAATGTAATATCAACGCGATCAAAATAATTTGTTTTATTTTTTGGACTTATTTCTAAAAGTTGTGGAGGGTTAACGTCCTTTGGTCCGCCTGTCGGCGGTACAATGTTAGCACAGCTTAACAAAAAAAATACAACTATATATATAGTATGTTTCATTACTGTAAATATAGATTTAAATTTTACTACATAAAAGAAAAAAATAGAAGTGTAATTATTGGAAAGTTTCAAAAACTATGTTATATTTATGGACTCTTAAGTGTTTTAGGCTAAAAACAGTTATCACAATGATCTGACAATCAATTTGTTGCGATCTTTGTATAATTTTTAATTCTAAACATTATACTTAAGAATTTAACTATTTATTAACCAAAAACAAATATTATGAGTTTAATCTCTACTAATGATTGTTCCGTCCCGGAACGACTATTACAAAATTTTAAAGCATTCATATTATTAGCTGGTTTTACAGTTGGTTCTTTGAATGTGTTCGCTCAGACTATTGATTCTTGTGAAGATTTCACTGCGGGAGCTGGGGCCGCCTGGCCTCACGTTCTTACAGCAACAACTGTTGCTGATGGGGCAGCAAGCCAAGCAGCACAAACTTTTACAATGAATGTAACGTCGCTGCCAGAGGGCGGAGCGAACTTTAGAGTATTTAAGACTACTGCTAATGGGGGTAATTACTTCGGTAATTTAACTGCATTACAGCTGGGGAATAATACTTTCACGGTAGCTGCTGTTTCTTTTGACAGAGCAGTTAAATTCCAGTTCTCAAATGGAGCTGTTGAATTTAGTGCTTTAAGCGTAAACGGAGTAGCTTCTGGATGTGAAGTTAGTCCTCCTCCTGCGACTTCTACTGTAGGTCAGTGTGGTGACTTTGTTTCAGGTAGCGTTGCGGCTTGGCCATACATTCTTGAAGCAGCACTAATTACTGATGGGGCTTCTAGTCAAGCAGCACAGACATTCACAATGAATGTAACGTCCGTGCCTGATGGAGGAGCGAATTTTAGAGTGTTTAAGACTACAGCTAACGGTGGAACTTACTTCGGAAACTTGACAGCTGTTCAAGAAGGCATAAACACCATTACAGTTGCCGCTGTTAATTTTGATAGAGCAGTAAAATTCCAGTTTTCAAGTGGAGACATTGAATTTGATGCTTTAAGCTTAAATGGAGTGGCTTCGGATTGTGCTGCTGCTGCAGAGCCAGAGCCA
>CESP01110510.1_pt1 | contig 20297 bp, 19 predicted proteins | sample 531211 | NCBI WGS metagenome assembly CESP01 (sample SAMEA2622074, study PRJEB7988) | marine metagenome | biome: marine biome (ENVO:00000447); feature: surface water layer (ENVO:00002042); material: "saline water (ENVO:00002010), including plankton (ENVO:xxxxxxxx)" | depth 5 m | reverse complement strand
TTACAACAAATTTATTATGGATTTACAAAAAGTAAAACACATGTTCACTCAGCTAGCTCAATGATCGAGTTTATAAAAAAAAATATAAAATTAATTTCTTATGACGACAACAAAAAAGTGAGTGATCTAAAATTTGAAAAAAATATCAATCTTAAGAATATTGAGTTTGCTCATAAAAAAAATTTAATTTTTGATAAAGCAAATATCAAATTAAAAAAAAATTATAGATACATATTAAAAGGGCCTTCTGGCATTGGAAAAAGTACTTTGATCGATATTATTATTGGTTTGTTGAAGCCAAGTCGCGGAAATTTATTTGTTGATGGTAAAGTAATAAATGATTCAAATCTATTATCCTGGAATAAGAATATTTCTTTTTTAAATCCTTCAACATTTGTATTTGAGGGAAATTTTTACGAAAATATCTCATTGATTAAAAACCCAGACCATAATATTAAACAAAAAATTATAAATTGCTGCAAAATTGTAAAAATACACGATTTTATTCTTAAAAAAGGTGGATACAATTCTAATTTAGTTCATGCAGGCGAAAACTTATCTTCCGGCCAAAAACAACGTATTGGAATTGCAAGAGCGTTATTCCGGAGTCCTAAGCTGCTCATTATGGATGAAGCTACTAATTCAATTGATTTAAAAACCGAGGAAACAATAATTAAGAATTTAATTAAAATTAAAGACCTTACAATTTTGCTTATATCTCACAAAAAAGAAACACCAAAAGGTTTTAACATGAAAATAGTAATCAAAAACAGAAAAATATTCTCTTATAAATTATAGGAAATTTTATAATAATTTGTTTGTTAATTTAATTTTCCAAAATGTTGTAAAAAAATTTTTTTTTAGAAAAAATTATTTTTTTAACTTTAAATACTGTTTTTGATATAGATAATCTTGATGTATCTATAATATAAGGATTTATACCTAGAGACTTTCCAATATTTATCCATTTTAAGTAGTCATTCTTAAATTCTAAGGGTTTTCGTTCTTTTATTATTTTTTTTTGAGTTTTTAAGAGAAATATCAAGTTAGGTTTTGGTAACACAATAGAAAATATCTTACTTTTAAAATTTGAATTAAAAATAAAACCTGGAAAACGATCGATAAAAATAAAATGATGATTACTAAAAAAGAATAATTTAATTCGTCTTAAAATGATATCTATAAAGAAAAAAATACTATAAGTTTTTTTATTTTTTTTATATTTTCCTGCTAAAAAAAATAAAATTTTACTTAACCAATATTTTTCTGATGATCCAAATGAGATCAAATATACTTTAGAAACTAGTTGATTTTTTAATTCATTCGCTAAAGTTGTTTTTCCAGACCCGTCAGATCCTAAAAAAAGTATATAATTAGATTTAAATCTGAATTTGTTAAAGAATTTGAATTTAAAGTTGATTACAAAAAAAGGTAAAATAAATTTTTTTAATGAAATGAAATCTTCAAATTTCTTATTTATCTCAAATTTTTTACGAATATAAGAATTTTTTTTACTGAAAATAAATGAATTAATAGATTTAAGGTTTCCTTTCTTATAAAAAAACATCCTAGCTATTTTAATAATAAACAATAAGTTTTCCTTACTTTCATTTAAAAATGATTCTTTCAATTGATAGTAAAGAAACTTATTTTTGAAAAAAATAATTTTGAAAGATATATCAAGTATTAGTTTAGATTTATTAAGCTCGTCGTAATAAAAAAAACGATTTGGATATCCTAAAACCTCTTTTTTTCTTCTAAAAAAATTCTTTTTATATATAAGTTTTTCTAATTTTTTTTTATAATTTATGTTTATATATAAATCTAAATCTTTATTTTTATTAAATATGTCATTAGACAACAGTAAAAATTTGATATTATTTTTTTTTAAAAATTGAACAAATTTTATCTTATTCATGTTATGAACTTTAATAATTATATTGATGTATATAATAAATTACTATTGTTCTTGATTTTTGTAACCCTTTAATTAGTATAGTTAGATGTCTTTAAATTTATCAAATTTATACGAAAAAAATGGTTTTATAGAGTTTGAAAATATTTTTGAAAAAGAAATTATTGATAAATGGAATAAAATTCTTGATAATTCTTATCAAACTCACAATGATCAGAAAGTCAATGTTGATTTAGCAGATTTAAGCCAAGATGGTTATAGTATATTGAAAGATTTTTTTAATGATAAAATTAAATTTATAATTGATCAACTTATAAAAGATCCAATAATATATTATGCAGGTTCAAATGAAATTCCAGGTAATCAATTAAAATCGCACGTAAATCATAACGAAATAGATGGTTGGCATACGGACACTGGAGAAAATTTGCAATATCTTGATTATAAGAAACCATATTGGATTACTTTTTTTGTTTATTTATCTGACGTAAGTGAAAACAGTGGTGCTTTCGAAATAACGAACTTAACAAAAAAAAAATTGATTAATCACAATACAAAATCACACAAATTAATTGGCAGCAAAGGTAAATGTTTTTTATGGGGAAATAGCCATTATCATAGAGCCTCACCTAATTTAGCTAGCGAAAGAAGAAGAATTCTAAAAATACAAATTCAACATAATTATTTGCAAAATACTTACTCAGAAAAATTAAAAAATTTCAAAAAGTATATACTTGAAAATGACGAATATATGAATTATTTGACCGGTAGCAAACACTTATATGCTTATAGAGATTGGAAACTTGAATCTAAAATTAATCCACAAATAATTGATGTTAAAAATTTTGACAATCAAAAAGATTACAATTCCAATATTAAATTTCAATTTGTCCGAAGAATTAAAAAAAATTTGAAAAATTTTTTTAATGTTTATTAAGTTAAACACTAAATCTAAAACAGCCGTAATTAACTTATATTTTTGTGTTCTCAAGATACCTTTGACGTTAAATTCCTTGAGAAGTATAAGAAGAGAAATAAAAAACTATAAAATAATAAATAAAAGTTTTTTTTTTAAAAATGATAGCTTTGGAATATTAAAAGTTTTTTCTATATACTTTGGGTTGATTTTACCAAAAGGTAAACAAATTTTGCCTAATGACAAAAAATTTTTACAACATTATAGTAAATCATTTCAAAACTATACAATTAAAAAGAAGACCAGTTCAGTATTAACTTTTAATGAATTAGAAAATTTTTTAAAAAAAAATTTGATTACATCGATCGACGAATACCGAAAAATTTTAGATAATACATATATTTTAGCTTCACCATCTCACGGCGACCTGCATTATAAAAATATTGTCACTTTAAAAAAAAAATATTATCTAATTGATTTGAATTTTTTTAATGAAAAAAGTTCTTATTTATTTGATTTAATTAACTATAAAATTTTTTCATCAAAGTATTACAAAGGTAATTGGTTCGAACTCATTAAAAAACATGAAAAAAAGTTTCATAAAATTATTGATAAAGACTATTTAAAAATATTTATTTTATGGAAAATTAATAATGATTTGAAATATACAAAAATTGACAAATTTAAAACTCAAAAATATAAAGATATACTCAAATTTTATTTTAATAATCTAATTTAAAACTTTATTAAGAATAAAAAAAAGTAAAAAATGAATATAAAAAAAGCTATTTAATTTTTTCTTATAGGAGAATATTTTTTTTAAAATGAATAGTCTATTTGAAAAACTCATGTATCTTTTGTATTTTTTCAAAAAAGCAGTCAGCCCATCTATCATTTTTTCTGGTTGTTTAGTAACACTGTTAGGTGTTCTTAAATTATACCAAACATTGTTTTTCTGAAAATAAATTTTACGTTTCTTCAAAATTAAATCCATCACAATACCTTTATCTTCTGAGACAGTTAATTTTGTATCAAAACCTCTCACCAAATTAAATTCTTTTTTTTTGATTATTAAATTTGAACCCATGGCACCTATATTGATGTCAAAATAGTCTTTGAGATCTAAACTTTTTGGTTTTCTAAATAAAACTTTTTTGTTATCTAAACTTGTTACATAGACTATTGAAAGTACTGTTAAAGCACCAGTTTTTCTTATAAAAATTTTACTGTTTTTTAAATAATTTTTCCCCCATAAATCATCATCATCTATGAATGCTAAAAAATTGTTTTTACTTTTGTTTGCTCCTATATTTCTAGCTTTTGAAATATTTGTTTTTTTGGGACAATTAATTATTTTAATTTTATTTATATATTTTTGAAATTTAGTCGATTGAAATTTTTTATTTCCACTGTGTACAACTATTACCTCCTTAGGTTTAATTGATTGATCAAATATAGACTTTAAGCATTTTTTTAAATCAGATAGTTGAGTTTCTCTTTCAAAAGTATTTAATATGACAGAAAAATTAATTATCATTTCAAATAATAAATATATATTTCTGGACCAATAAAATAATTATTTTGTGAATTAAATATTATTTTTCTTAATAACGATCTTCCAGTTAAAATATCCATTGTATTTGTAATTTTCTTTTTTTTAAAATTATTTTCTATCAAAATATTTTCAATAATTGGAAAATTTTTTTCAATGATTATATAATCAAAGTTATCAATTAAAAACTTTACAAATTTTTTCTTATCTAAAATTTCAAATTCAGATCCAAAAAACACGTAATTTTTTGAATTCGGGACAATATCGGTATTTTTATACTTATTTAAGACCCTTCTTTTTTTTTGAATTTCACTTATCGAGTTTCGACCATCACTAAATTTATTTGGTTGTATAACGTTATCTTCTTGTAAATTAGAGTAAATTTCAATCATTCTCTCGTTTTCTCTTAAGAGCATGTTAGAAAACATAAATATAGCTTTTTCTTTTTCATGTTTATCTAAAGTCTTTAACTGGTTAAATTTTTCATCAATACTAATCTTAAAGTTATAATGAATATTTAGCTTTAAAAAAATTGTAAGGGACAGAATTAAAAAAAAAGATATTTTCAATAATTTTTTCAATTTAAGAGATTTTAAATTTTCAAAAAGAAAGTTAACAAAATATACAAATAAAAGATTCAAAATTATTATTGAGGGTCCAAAATATCTAAATTGAGGGTAAGCCCATTCAGCGATTGCAAATAGTATAATAGGCTCAAATATAAAAAAACAAAAAGTCAAAATTATCTTTAATTGAACTTTAGAATTAATAATTTTTTTTTTTTTAAAAATAAGATATAAAAAAAATAAGACAATTATACTGATGACTAAAGGAACTTCTGTTTGAATTATCATTATTATTGATTGGTAAATTTCCTGAAAAAAAATAAAAATCCTGTTTTTATTTGGATACCTGTCATGATCATTTTCAATAATGGATGAGTCAAATAGATGTTGCAGTATATGAGCTTCCGAGAAAATAAAATTTGGTAGAAAACCTACCGTAAAAAAAATTATTAAAAAAAAATAAATATATTTAAGATTTTTTAAACCATTCTTTTGGTAATGAAGAAAAAAAATAGCATAAATTGATGGAAGCGAGCCCCAATAATTTATACCCCATGCAATAGATCCTAATATGCCAAATATAACATAACTTTTAAAATCAAATTTTTCTATTCTTTTCAGGTATTTAAGAAAAAAATATGTTTGGACCAAATAAAAAAATAATAGATATGCGTTTTTACCTGCGACTATTCCTATATCTAAAAAAATAGGTGATGATGCAATTGAGACAAAACTTAAATAAAAAAAATTTTGATTTATCTTAAGTTTTTTAAAGATCAAAAATAAAATTAAAAGGGAAAAACTAGATACTATTAAGCTTGAAATTCTTGAAAATAAAAAAAATTTATCTGGATTTAAATAAATGTAATTTTGAAAATCATTTAAAGATAAATCTATAACTAAAAAATTATACATAAAACTTAAAAAGCCAGAGATAAAAAAATTAAACAATGGCGCAGTAATAGGATCGATTAACTTTTGATTTGCATGTGTGAAAAAGCCAAAAAAATATAAAGTGCTTTTAAGAAATGCGTTTTCGTCACCGTTTTGAAAAAATGGTAACCCATAATCTATTAGATTATAAAGTCCTACGATAAAAAGTATTATTACTAAACTTAGAAATAAGTATTTTATTTTTGAAATTATAAAAGTACTCATTTTCTATTCAATTTTTCCTTAGGATAACCGTATTAAAACTAAGTTTATTTTTAATATTAATTATATTTTCATATAAATTAAAATCTTTTACGATATATGAAAGGGGTTCTAACTTTAATTTTTTAGCTAATAAATACATTGACTCTTTATTTATTAAATTAATATGTTCCAAAGGGTGTGCAGAATCTTTTTTTACTTTATAATTTTTTTTTAACTTTTTTTTAAAATTTTTTGTAGATGGAAACTTGTGTATCATAAATCCTCCATTTTTAAGTTTGTCTTTTAACCCAATAATAATTTTACGAGGATGGTCTACATGTTCCAGAACTTGATCAGTATAAATTATATCGAACTTTTTTTTTATTGATTGTAATTTTAAATGATTTTTAATACCTCTTTTTTTTAAAAAATTTGATCTTTTTTTAGAGAATTCAACTGTTTCAACATTAAAATTCAAAGATCTCATTAGATTTGCCCAATAACCCCAACCGCTTCCAAACTCCAAAATATTGATTTGATTGTTTTTTTTTTTACACAATTTATTAATAATTTTTGCGTCTTTAAAATATTGTTCAAAGTTCATCGTATCTAAATTTTTTTTTTTATTTAAACTCTCTTTCGCTGATATAAGTTTATCATACAAAAATTCACTCAATTTATTATCTGGAACGTTTTTTTGAAAAATAAATTTACAATCGACACATTCTGTTAAAATATAATCATAGTTTTTCAAAATTTTAATAATATTTTTGTTTTTATAATATTCATATAAAAAATTTTTGATTTGAGGGTCACTATAAGGTCTAGAGAAAATTTGAAGTAAATTTTGTTTTCCACAAAAAGGACATTGATTTCTTTTTTTCAATTTCATTTTTTTGCTATAAAGTAATAGCCACTAGATTGATTGTAATTTGATGATTTAGATATCAAATTATTTAAAAAATTATTTATTATTTTTTTTTCTAAAAATTTTTTCCAAAAAGAACCCATCAAAATATGAAATGAAGTAGGCAATCTTCCTCTGACTGGATAGATGTTTAATTCGTTAAAATCTTTAAATAAATAAGCTAATCCATCTTTACTATACCTGTAAAAGTCTTGAAACATTAAATTCTTAGGTGCGTGATAAAAATATAAAAAAGGAACATACCCGTAAATAATTCCGTCAGGTTTTAACATTTTTTTTAAGTTATCTAATGCCACAAACGGGTTATAAACATGTTCCAAAACTGCTAAGCAAATAATTTCATCATATTTTTTATTCAGTTCAGTTTTATCAATTTCCAAAGATGAATCAGATAAGTCTAACTGGAAATCGGGATAATCCTCAAACTTATTTAAATCTAGAGTATTTTTGTTTTTGACATGAATTTTTTCGTATTTATTTCTCATTGATTTACCTACATCTAATACTACTGAATTTTTGTTTATAGATTTCAAAATGAACTCTCTAAAATCGTTACTATTGTTTAGAAAATCTTCTTTTATCTTTACAAGATTTATAATTTTTTTAACTTGCTGATTAGTTTCTTCTGGTTTACCAATTTTTACTGTCATAAATCATCTTATAATGTATTAATTATATAAAAATAATAAAATTAATATTTAAAAAATTAGGTTCAATTTTAGATTTATAAATGTCTGAAATTCAAAAATTATTTAATAAATCTCAGTTTAGTTCATCTAAATATAAAAAATATTTCTCAAATTATGACGAAATATTAGCTAAATTCAAAGGTAAAGATATAAAGATTATAGAAATTGGAGTTCAAGATGGGGGAAGTTTAGAAATATGGAAAGAATATTTTGGAATTAATAGTAAAATTTTTGGGATTGATCTCAATCCTGAATGTAAAAAATTTGAAAAAGATAACATCAAAATCTTTATCGGCTCTCAATCAAGTGAGAAATTTTGGATCAATTTATTCAATCAAGTAGGAAAAGTTGATCTGATAATTGACGATGGTGGACACACAAATAGACAACAAATTATAACTGCAATTAGCTGTATTCCAAATATTAAAGATGGAGGATTTCTTGTAACAGAAGATGTTCATTCAAGTTACTTAAAACGATTTAATAATCCAAGTAAATATTCTTTTATAAATTTTGTTAAAAAAACAATTGATGATTTAAATTATACTTATCCCAATTTAAGTAAATTTAATTATTCCTTAAATAAATATGTTTATTCGATCCAAAATTTTGAGAGCATTTCAGTTTTTTATGTAGATAGAAATAAATGTAACGTTAATGAAATAATTACAAATAATGGAAAAAAATTTTTTCATGAAGATTATAGAAAAAAAGATATATCTTTTACAAAAAGATCTAAAAACAGGATATTAAGAAAAATTGTTGAAAAATTCGAGTACCTCAAAATTAAAAAATATTTTAAATAGAACTTATTTTGCGGCATAATATTTACATATACTATTATAATTAAGAGTGCTTAAGTGCTTAAGTGCTTAAGTGCTTAAGTGCTTAAGTGCTTAATTTAAGTTGGTGAAATTTTAAATATTAATCAAGACTTTGCGAAATAGAAAGAGTTAAAACATTTATCTTTAATTTTAAATCGATTTTTTTTTAATTTTTTCATTAACTTTAATATTTCAGCTTCAGTAAACAGATTATAATGAAGTTCAAAAAATAAATGTTTTATATTTTTCAAATATTTTAAATTATTAATATAGTATTCCTCGTCACCTTCAGCGTCAATAATAAGTGTATTATATTGATTTATGTCGGTTATATTTTTATAAAATAAATTTTTCATTTTAATGAATTTTTTTGATTTTATCTTACTAGAAGTGGATAAAAAATCTTTAGTTAAATAAAATTTTTTATTAATTTCTTTCTTGTTGAAATTAAGATTTTTTAAAAAAAGCTTATATTTGCATTTATTATAATTTAAATTTTTTCGCAGGTTATTTATAATTTTTCTATTTATTTCAAAAACAATTATTTTGTTTCTTGAATACCAATAAGAGATACAAGGAACAAATCCTAGTCCGCCACCTATAACTATACAGTGATTTTTTCTACTAAGATTTCTTTCAATTAGTGTTCTGTCATTATATTCATAGGTATTAAAAAGAAAACTCGAGTAATTTGAAATTGGAATATCTTTAATATTCAAAAAAAACTTAAATTTTTTATATTTAAACACTTTTAAAAAGTATTTTTGAATTAATCCGAAAATGATATTATGATGAATTAAATAATACAAAGGTAAAATTAATATTTTTGTTAATTTATCAAAAACCATAAAAAATAATTTATTTTATAAAAATATTTAATATTAGATAAATGTTTAGTATAAAATAACAATATTGATACAAATAAATTTTTCTTAAGGTAAAAAAAATTGAAAAAAAAATTAAAATTCTTTAATATATCTTTAAATCTAAATAATTTAGTTTTTTTATTTAGTCAAATTAATTCAAATAAATCATTCTTAAGATCTACTCATTATCTTTTCTTAAAAAAGTTTATAAAAGCAAAAAAAGATGTAGCTGATCTTGGATCTGGAAAAAAAAAAGACTATCACAAGTTTATCTCTAATAAAAATATTGTCATAGATAAATATGATTTTCATAAAATATCTAATGATGTAAATAAAATAGACCTAGAAAAAAAATTTAAATTAAAAAAAAAGTATAACTCCGTGCTTTTGTTTAATGTATTTGAACATATCTATAACAGAAAAAAATTAATTATATCAATTAACAAAAGTTTGAAAAAAAATGGAAAATTAGAGATTTTTGTTCCCTTTATGTATAAATTTCATGGTGATCCTAATGATTTTGTTAGACCAACCCATGCTTACTTAGAAAGAATTTTAAAAGAGAGTGGGTTTAAGGTTAATTCAACTTTAATTGGTACTGGTCAAATGATTGTTATATTGGAAATAATATTTCGTCATTTAAAATTTAGTTATGTAAAATTTTTATTTGCTATTATTTTTCTTTTTTTGAATAAATTTTTTGATCTGTTTTCGAAAGATTTTAAAAGTTTTTATTGTGGAATTCACTGTAGTTGTATCAAAATTAAATGAAAAATATAACTTATATTTCGGAGTTGTGCCTTCCGAGTAAGTCTGGGTATGCACAACATGTTCTTAAGATTTGTGATTGTTTCTCAAAAAAACTTAATACAAATTTATTTGTTATTTCAAATAATAAATCTTTCTTAAAATTTAAAAAAGAATATTTTTTAAAAAAAAAATTTAAAATTAATTCTTTTTCCAAGAACAAAAAAAACAATTTTATTGTAAGAGTATTGTTTTCATTTTATATTCTTAAAAATATAAATAAAAATTCACTGATAATTTCTAGAAGTCTAATTTCAAGTTTAATATTATCTTTTTTTAGAATTAAAAACATTCTTGAATTGCATCACCCACCAAAGGGATTAAGTGGTTTTATTTTTTATTTATACAGATTTTTAAAGCTTGATAAAAATTTGGATTATATATTTCTTCATAAAAATATTAAAAAAAATTTGAAAATTGAAAAAGGAATTATTCTTGATGACGCATGTGATTTAGGTGATTTTAAATTTAAAAAATTAAAAATGAAATATGAATATTGTTATGTTGGAAGTTTATTCAAAGGAAAAGGTTTAGAAAAAATAATTCAACTTGCTTATAATTTCCCTCAAAAAAAATTTCATGTTTTTGGAGATTTAAAGACTATTGATGGTACTTTTGATAAGTTACAAATTAATAAATTAAATAATTTATATATGCATAATTTTAGAAGCTATAAATTTATTCCATATATTTTGATGAGTTCTAAATATTTATTACTTCCATATTTAAATAAAGTTTCAGTTAATTCAAAAAATTTAGAAGTATCAGATTTTATGTCTCCTTTGAAGATGTTTGATTATTTAGCTTCGGGAAAAATTATTATCGCATCTAACTTGAAAGTTTATTCTCATATTTTGAAAAATAATTTTAATTGTCTAATGCCTAAAAAAAATAATTTAGCCTCCTGGATAAACTTAATTAACAACATAGAAAAAAAAAACAAAGATTTTTATTATTTAAGAGCAAACGCATTAAATACGGCCTCAAAATACACCTGGGATAAAAGAGTCAAAAAAATTAAAGAGTATTTTAATAAATGATTAATAAAAAATATATTTTTTTGATCTTCAGGAATAATTACAGAAAATCAACTATTGGAAATTTTGGAAAATCAAATAATTACGGTAGTATTAAATTAGTCTCTTTATCAGGCAGAATAAACTCAATTTTTGGAAGAATATTATATTTTTTAAAGTTAGGAAAATTTATCTCAGTAGATGGAGACCCATTTTTAAAAGATGAAAAAAATTCTATTAATGTTTGGTTTCCTGGAACTAGTCTGAAGATCACAAAAAGATTTCAAGATTATAAAAATAACTATGTTAATATTAATAATCCAGTAATAAAAAAAGAAAAAAATATATTTCAAATTTTCCCTATAATAAATGATGGTAATCAGATCAGAAAAGATCGAAAAATAATTTTTATGGGCAAAATATTCTTTAAACCGAAAAATAACGATTTATTAAGTCAAGAAGAATTAAACGACTGTAAAGATAATCTTTTAAGTGATTTCAGTTTAATTGATAATTTTGATTTTTGGAAAAAAATTAAAAACCAAAATAACGATCATATTAAATTTGAAAATTATAGAATTTTAAAGACATATTTAAGAGAAAAAGTCATTCTAGAAATAAGCAAAAATTTTAAAAATAAATTTTTGGTTTATGGTCAAAATATCAAAGATGATAATATAAAATTTATGAAACCAATTTTTGATTTAAATAAAGTAAAAAAAATTTATAAAGGAAATCTTTGCCTTGATACTGGTTCAATTACAGGTAGCATATCATTATATCCGAGATCTATCCAAATATTAGAAAATGGGGGTTTATTGTTGCAAACAAAACAGGCCGATGAAAAATATATCTGGGGTAATTTATCTGAAAAAATAATATCAAATAATTTAGAAAAATTATTATCAGACCTAGATAGCTTCTTAACTGATACAAAAAAATGTAACGACACTCTAGGACTAATTGAGACAAAATTTAAAAATAGTAGAACTGACATTGAAAATTCATTGAAAAAAATTTTTAAATATGATGAGAAATTTTAAAATAATTTCTTAAATAGACAGATTTAAGATTATATGAAAAAAAAAATTTATTATTGGTCTCCATTTGTAGGAAGAATTGCTACTATCAGAAGTGTATTAAATTCAATGATAGGATTAAAGAGATATAGAGGTATAAATTACAATATTAACTTAATAAATTGTTATGGTGAGTGGAACAACTTTAGATCTCGCTTAAAAAGAGAGAAAATTAATGTATTAGATTTACAAAAACAATTCAGTTTTGACACAGATTTGTATGGTTTCTTTTTTTCAAGATTAATATATTTTTTTACACTTATAATTTCTTATAAAAAATTCAAAGCTCTATTGATTAAAGATAAGCCAGATTTTTTAATAGTTCATTTGTTGACATTTATCCCTTTTATTTTGTACCTCAATAATAATTTTCATACAAAATTAATTCTAAGAATTTCTGGTAAACCACAACTCAATTTCATTAGATCATTACTTTGGAAAATGTCCAATAAAAATATAGATTTAGTTTTTTGTCCATCAATCGAAACAATGAATTATCTTAAAAAGAAAAATATTTTTGATAAAAAAAAATTGAGATTTCTGCCAGACCCTGTTTTATTTGAAGAGGAAATAAAGACACTTTCGAAAAAGGAAAATAATTTTATATTAAATAATCATCCATTTTTCGTTAGTATAGGAAGATTAACAAAACAAAAAAATCATGAATTACTAATTAATTTATATCAAAGTTATGATATAAAAGAGAAATTATTGATAGTTGGAGACGGTGAACTTAAAAATTACTTATCAAAATTAATACGAAAATTTAGATTAGAAAAAAAAATCTTTCTTCTAAGATATAGAAAAAATATATTCTTTTACATAAAAAAAGCTGAAGCAGTTATAATACCCTCGATGTGGGAAGATCCTGGCTTTGTAATGATAGAGTCAGCTTACTCAAAAAAATCCATCATTTGCTCTGATTGTCCTAGTGGTCCAAAAGAATTTATTGGAAAGAATAGAGGTGGCTTCTTGTTTAGTTCAGATTCTTTAATATCATTAAAAAACTCAATTAAAAATTTTTTAAAGTCTAATAAAAATAATTTAAATAAGAAAATTTCATATGCAAAAAAAAAATCTAAACTCTATACTATTGAAAACCATTCTAAAATGATTAGTAAATATTTACATTAGATGAACAAAACTTTTTTAAATCTTGGTAACCAACCTTTGGCAAATGATTTTAAGTCAAAAAAAGTAGATACTTTTTATAATTTAAATTTAAAATTTGATGATAAAAATAAATTAGTTTCTATTAATAAAAGGGTTAAAAAAGAAATTATGTTTAATAAAACATACCCTTATAGATCTTCATTATCCAACTCAGTAAAAAGGCATTTTAAAGATTTATCTAAAATAATAAAAAAAAATTATTCTCATAGAAAAATTTTAGAAATAGGAAGTAACGATGGAACCTTTGCAAAAAATTTTAACAAAAAACAAATTACTTGTGTAGAACCCTGTTATGACGTTGGGAAAGCTTTAAAACTAAAAGGATTTAAAGTATATATAAAATATTTTGATAACGAATTAGTAAAGCTATTTTGTAAAAATCCAAAAAAATTTGATTTGATATTTTCAGCTAATACGATTACGCATATAAATAAAATTGAAAACGTTTTAAAAAACATAAAAAAAATTCTCTCCACCAATGGCGTGTTCATATTAGAAGAGCCTTCATTTTTAGAATGTTTCAAAAAAAATGCTTTTGACCAGTTTTATAATGAACATATTTATGTTTTATCAGCCATTTCTTTAAAAAATATTTTAAAAAAAATTGGACTAAAAATTTTTAAATTAGAAAATCTTGAAATTCATGGTGGCTCATTAAGATACTATATTACCCATGATAAAAATAATAAGTGCATAATTTCCAAAAGCATAATAAGACAACTTAAATATGAGAAGAAAACGGGTCTACATAAATTTATAACTTATAAGAAATTTGCAAAAAATGTTTTTCATTTGAAAAAAAAATTGATTAAGATTTTTAAAAAGATTAAATCAAAAAATGGTAGAATTGTAGGATATGGCGCAACAGCTAAAGTAGTTACTGTAATTAATTATTGTAATTTAAAAGAAAACTTCTTTGACTATTTTTTAGATACTACAAATAGTAAGATAGGTAAATTTTTACCCGGTACAAAAATAATTGTAAGAAAATATGATAAATCTATACTAGATAAAAAAGTTTTTTATTTTCTTGGCGCCTGGAACTTCAAAAAAGAAATATTTTCCAAAGAGAAAAATTTACTTCAAAAAGGGGGTAAATTCATATTACACTTACCAATGCCACACATTTATAAAAAAGATTAAAAAAATGAAAAAACATAAAATTTTGATTACTGGTGCAGCTGGTTTTATAGGATATTCGATATGTAAAAAATTATTAGAGGATAAAAATAATGAAGTGGTCGGTTTAGATAACCTTAATTCTTATTATTTGGTAAAATTAAAAAATGAGAGAATTAAAATATTAAAGAATGCTAAAAATTTTAAATTTTTTAAATTAGATCTATTAGAAAATAATAAATTAAATAATTTATTTAAAAAAAATAAATTTGAAATAGTTTATAATTTTGCAGCTCAAGCTGGAGTTAGATATTCATTTGAAAATCCTGAGAGTTATTGTAACTCAAATATAGTTGGATTTAATAACTTGTTGAAATTGATTAAAAAATTCAAAGTTAAAAAATTCTTTTTTGCTTCATCATCATCAGTATATGGTGATATTGGACCATTTCCAAAAAAAGAAGATTCAAAATTAAATACTTTAAATATTTATTCTCTATCAAAACTAGCAAATGAAATTACTGCAAGATCCTTTAGTGCTAAAATGAAAACACAAATTGTTGGGTTAAGATTTTTTTCAATCTATGGGGAATGGGGTAGACCAGATATGTTAATATTAAAATATCTTTTAGCTGCAAAAAAAAGGAATAATTTTGAATTATTGAATTTTGGTAATCATTTTAGAGATTTTACATATATAGATGATGCTGTTAATATTTGTATTTCTTTACAAAAAAAAAAAATGGTAAGAAAGTTTAATATTTTCAATATATGTTCATCCAAGCCATTACTTATAACTAAGGTTTTAGAGGAAACAAATAAATATACGAAAAAACCACTCATTAGAAAAAAACCTAGGGATGATGCTGATGTTTATAAAACTTATGGAGATAATACAAAAATTAAGAATTTTTTAAAAAAAAAGATTAATTTTACTAGTTACAAGCAGGGCGTAAAAAATACCTGTTACTGGTTTTTAAAAAATAATAAAATTTTTGATTAAGCAACAAATGAATGAGAATTTGGTATCAATCGTAATACCTTACTATAAAAAAAAAGAATATATTTTAAAAACAATAAATTCAATTTTAAATCAGTCATATGATCAATATGAGATACTAATAATTTATGATGATGAAAATTTTTCTGATTTAAGTTATTTAGAAAAATTATTCAAATCAGAAAAAAAAATAAGAATTATAAAAAATGCTCAAACTATTGGAGCGGGATTTTCTCGAAATAGAGGAATAGACAATGCTAAAGGTGAATTTATTGCATTTGTAGATGCCGATGACACATGGAGTAAATATAAATTGGAAAATCAAATGAATTTTATGAAAAAAAAAAACCTAAAATTTTCTCATACTTCTTATGAAATAATTGATGAAAATGATAAGGTTTTAGGAAAAAGAATTTCTAGAAATTTTGAAAAAGTAGATGATTTAATTATGTCCTGCGATATTGGATTATCAACAGTGATTTTAAAAAAAGAAATCATTGATCATGAAACAAGATTTCCAAATTTAAAAACAAAAGAAGATTTTGTTTTATGGCTTAAGATTCTTAAAAAAAATATTCTAATTTATTCATTAAATGAAACTTTAACTTCATGGAGAAAAACTAAAAATTCTCTTTCAAGCTCAGTGATACAAAAAATTCGAGATGCTTTTAAGGTTTATAATTATTATATGAAATTTAATTTTATTAAGTCATGCTACTACGTGATATGTTTAAGTATTAACTTTTTAAGAAAATAGTATGAATTATTTATTTTTTTTTTTATTCCAGTTTTTATCTATTTTTTGAATACTTATATTATTAAAAAAAAATACCTTTTAAATTTCTCAGGAGAGACTCACCAAAAGTTTTTAGGAAAAAAAAAAGTGCCTCTATCAGGTGGAATTTTCTTGATATTATTTTTACCAATTATTCTTGCCGAAACAGATATGATAATTTACATTTTTTTGATTTTTATTTTTATATTAGGTTTATTTTCAGATTTGAAGATTTTGTCTTTACCATCAAGAAGATTATTTTATCAATTTATATTAATCACCTTGTTTGTTTATTTTTCTAATATTAATGTCATTTCGACTAGAGTAATATTTATTGATTACGCTCTGCAAAATTATTATGTAAGTATTTTTTTTACTACTTTCTGCCTAATAATCTTAGTCAATGGCACAAATTTTATTGATGGATTAAATAGTTTAGTTCTCACATATTATTTAATAGTTATAGCAATATTGTACAGGCTTGATCTTCTAAATGTAATTAACTTTAATGATTTCAATTTTATTTATTTTTCGTACTTATTATTCATTATGATTATTTTCAATTTATTCAATAAATTTTATTTGGGAGACTCTGGGTCATATTTATTGGGACTACTAATTGGTTATATTTTAATTAAGATGCACAATTATAATCTAAATATATCACCATTTTTTGTTGTGCTGTTATTGTGGTACCCATGTTTTGAAAATTTGTTTTCAATTTTAAGAAAATTTAAATTAGGTAAGTCACCAGTCTCTCCAGATAATAGACATTTTCATCAGCTATTATTTTATTTCTTAAAAAAAAAATCTAAATTTAGTAATTTAGCTTGTAATAATTATTCAAGTATAGTTATAAATTTTTTTAATTTTTTCGTTTTATTTATTGGAAGTTATAACATTTATAATACACAGCTCTTAATTACTTTAATTTTATTTAGTGTTGTGTTATATACAGTTATTTATTTCAAGTTATTAAATTTCAAATATAAAATTTTAATTTCTAATGACAAATAATTTAATCATATACATGAGTATAATAAATCCATCTTTGAAGGCGTTAACTTTTTTTTTTCCACCAATTCTAGATCTCTCGTAAGCTTTGGAAGTTACTAGTTTATGACCTTTCCTTTTTGCCTTTATTGGCAATTCAACACAAAATTTAAAATCTTTTGAATTTAATTTTAAATCTTTAGCTTTCGAAGTTTTGCCAATTAAGTAGGTGTATAAAATATCAGTAATATTTAAACCAAAAAATAATATTCCAATTTTGGTAAAAATAAAGTTACCAATCAAAGTAATTATTGTATCATCGTCACTACCACAGTTTTTTTCATATCTAGTTCCAAAAACGAAATCAGCTTTTTTGTTATTCATTTGATCAAGCATTTTACTCAATTCACAAGGATCAAATGATCCATCAGCATTAAATAGACAAAAAAACTCAGTTTCAACGGAATTAATACCTGTAATTAATGCATCACCATAGCCCTTACCTTCTTGAAAAAGAATTTTACAATTAAAATTTTCTGCCGATCGAATAGTTTCTTTATCATCTTTTTCTAAAATAATTAAAATCCTCAAATTGTAGCTTTTTAACTCATCTAAAACTTTAGGAAGAGACTCTTTTTCACTTTTAGCAGGAATCACTAATGTAAGGTTATTCACAATTGCCCAAATTTATTATTTTTTTTATATGTTAATAGCAACACGTTTGATCTACCCTATAATATTAACTTTTTAAATATAATTTTATCAATAATTTTTTTTGGTAATATTCTAAAAAAAATATAGAAATATACTAATGTATTTATCAATTTATTTATCCTTTTATATACTAATTATAATATCTGTTATTGGATACGGCTTGCTACTTCAAAATATTTTGAAAAATATTACCTATATTGAATTTGAGTATAATTTATTAGGAAGCTTACTCTTTTTGATATTATTATCTTTCCTTACTCATTTTTTTTTTAATCACGGATATGTTCATAATATGATTATTTTAATATTAGGAATAATTTTATTTGTATTTAATTTTTTTAAAGAAAAAAAATTTTTTAAAAAATATTTAAATTATATTTGTTTAATATTTGGAATATTACTAGTAGCGTTTTTAACAGCAAAAACTCACGATGATTTTCCTTATTATCATTTTCCTTATACTTATTATCTAACTCAAGAAAATCTGATAATTGGTGTAGGAAATCTTGTGCATGCTTTTAGAACACCTTCATCAATTTTTTATTTAAATTCTTTATTTTATTTACCTGTTATTGAATATTTTTTATTCAATATGGGTGCAATTTTAATATTTGGTTTTTCCAATTTAATTTTATTATTTAAGTTAAAAAACGATTTCAAGAACAAGAGATATGATTTTATTTTTTTTTTAACTTTATTATCTATTTTATTCATAAATATATTTTTTTACAGACTAGCTGAACATGGAACTGATCGTTCAGCACAAATATTGATATTTATTTTATTTATTGAAGTTTTTAGTTTGTACAGAAAATCGACAGTTATAAAGCAAAATTTTACCAAAATTTTCATTTTGCTAGGTTTAATAATTTCACTCAAATCATTTTATATGTTGTACTTATTAATACTTATTCCAATTTTACTTCATTTTAAGATGAGTAAGTTTTTTCTTAATTCTTTTAAAGATTTTTATTTTTATACTTTTTGTTTTGTTGGATTTTTTTTGATCCTTATAAATATTTTTAACTCTGGCTGTGTTGTGTATCCAGTGAGTGTTAGCTGTTTCTCTAACTTTGAATGGTCAACGTTTAATGAAGCCAAAGCTTCAAATGATTGGTTTGAGCAATGGGCTAAGGCTGGCGCTGGTCCTAATTATCGAGTGGATAATCCAGAAAATTATATTAAAGGTTTCAATTGGGTTCCAAATTGGATTGAATTATATTTTTTTAATAAAGTAAGTGATTTTATACTAGGTTTATTATTATTGTTAACAATAGTTTTTTTTTCATTCTACTCGAAGAACAGAATTAACGTAAAAATAAAAAAACAAAATTTTTATATATACTTAGTAATTATTATTTTATTTTTTGAATGGTTTTATAACCACCCAAGTCTCAGATATGGTGGCTATATTCTTGTGGCATTAATTATGTTTGTACCTTTTTCAATATATATTTCAAAATTTATCTCGTTAAGATTATTTCAAAAGAAAGTTGTTTTATTGATTGTGTTATCAATGGTAATATTTGTTGGAAGAAACATAAATAGAATTAACAATGAAGTTAAAAAATATGATTATAATCTATTCTCATATCCATATTATTATTTGGATGATGTACATTTTAGAGTTGATAAATTTATCGATAATATATTGCTGAGTCACCAAAGCTGTATTGATAAAAATAAAATTAATTGTGAAGGTTTTAATGGGATATCAGTCACTAAAAAATTTTACTATATCTTAAAAAAATAATTGATTATATTTGTAAAAAAATAAAAAACTAAAATTAAAAATAACTCAAAATGAAAAAAAAAGTAGCTTTGATTTTCGGTGTTACTGGTCAAGATGGATCCTATTTAGCGGAATTATTGTTAAAAAAAAATTATATAGTGCATGGAGTAAAAAGAAGGTCGTCAAGTAAAAACACTCTTAGAGTAGACCATATCTATCAAGATCCTCACGATAAGAATTATAGGTTTAGGCTTCATTATGGTGACGTTACAGATTCTTTATCAGTTTCAAATATCATTAAAAAAATAAAACCTCACGAAGTATATAATTTAGCTGCCCAATCTCACGTAGCAATTTCGTTTGAAGTCCCCGAGTATACAGCTAACGCAGATGCATTAGGGGCTCTTAGAATATTAGAAGCAATAAAATTTCATAAACTCGAAAAAAAAACAAAATTTTATCAAGCAGGCACTTCTGAAATGTATGGCAAAGTTCA
>CESP01037062.1_pt1 | contig 20319 bp, 21 predicted proteins | sample 531211 | NCBI WGS metagenome assembly CESP01 (sample SAMEA2622074, study PRJEB7988) | marine metagenome | biome: marine biome (ENVO:00000447); feature: surface water layer (ENVO:00002042); material: "saline water (ENVO:00002010), including plankton (ENVO:xxxxxxxx)" | depth 5 m | reverse complement strand
AAATTAAAATATTTACCTAAATTTGTATTTGTCAAATTTTAGACCTTCGATTTAGCCTTTAATATAAAAAGAGACATACCAATCAATAAAATTTCTTATTCCCTTATCTATATTTGTTTTTGGTTTGTAGCCTAAATATTTCTTAGCTAATCTAATGTCACCTAAAGATCTGCGTACATCGCCCTTTTGCATTTTTAAATTATTAATTTTTAATTTTTTATTACTGTATTTTTCTATACATCTCAAAAAATCAATTAGTTTAACTTCTTTTCCTGAGCTTAAGTTAAAAATTATATTTTGTTTTTTTTCTCTATATTTTTTTGTATCAAATTTAAAGGCACTGTAGATACCATCAACAATATCATCAATGTAAGTAAAGTCTCTTGACAAATTACCACTATTGAATAGTTCTATTGGTTTATTTTGAAAAATAGATTTAGTAAATTTAAATAAAGCCATGTCTGGCCTTCCAAATGGTCCATAAACAGTAAAAAATCTCAGACCTATTAAATTCATTTTATATAAAGATTTCCATGTTTGTGCCATTAATTCGTTTGTGACTTTTGTAGTTGCATAAAACTGAATTGGAGATGGTGTTAACTTTTCACTTGAGGGATATGTATTATTATCTCCATAGATTGAGCTAGTTGAAGCATAAAGAATTTTATTTACTTTAAATTCATTTGATAGTTCTAATAGATTAAGAAAACCTATTATATTACTATCAAGATATTTTCTTGGATTGTTGATGGACTCTCTTACTCCTGCAATGGCTGCAAGATTAATAACTTTTTGTATATTAAACTTAATAAACAATTTTCGAAAATGAGATTTATAAGATATATCGATCTTTTTAAAATAGAAATTGTGTTTTTTTTTATGACTTTTTAATAGTTTTAATCTTTGCAATTTTAAATCTGTGTCGTACTCACTATTAATATTATCAATTCCAATCACACTATGGTTATTTGAAAGAAGCTTATTAACTGTATGAAAGCCAATAAATCCAGAACACCCTGTGACTAAGACAAATTTTTTCATAAATTGTTAAAATTAAATTATTAGCGTATATGGTTAATCACAAAAAACTATCAAATTTTTTTAATTTCATCGATAAATTTGTTAACCCATATTTCTTTATCATAAGCTTTTTCAAAATTTTTTTGTGCACTCTCAGAAATTTTTTGCCTTAACAAAGGGTTAATGATCAGTTTTTCTAGAGATTGATACCACCCCTCAAAACTATGGGCAATAAATCCATTGCTGTCATTCCCTAAAATTTCAAAATGACTAGGCCAAAAATCCGCAACAACAGGTATGCCTAATTGATGAAAAACAAAAGCTCTACCAGCATTGGAAGTAACCTTAAACCTTATAATATAATCATTATCATTTCCGTTCCTACCTTTAAACAAAGTTTTCAAAATAGAATTTTGAAATTTTTTTATATTTGAGTCTAATATAAAATTATTTGTAGATGGTATAATCCCTATATCAGATTGTGTAATATATTTTATTAAATTTTCTAAACTCCAGTCTATATCTTCTATATCAATATTTGGTCTACCAAATTTCCATTCCCCAAGAGATTTGTCATAGACTGCATAAAGTTTAATTTTGTAGTTTTTTGACAATTTTTCTAAAACACTTTTTAATACTCTATCCATTTCCTCTAAGTGTTGAAGATTACCGTGGTATGCAATTTTAATTACATCAGTGTTTTTATGAATCTTTTTATAATTTGGTATCTCTTCAATTTGTGGAAATCTAATAATATTAGAGTTATACTTTAAGTAATAGTCTTTTTCCTCTAATGATCCAACAATATAAAAATCTACTTTATTTAAAATTGATCTATTTTTAAAAGTTTGATCACTTGGGTGAATAAGACCAATTTTTGATTGTTTAGAAAAACTTCTTATTTTATTTACATCTTCAATATCAGAATACTTACTTAGCACATAGTGTGAAAAATTAGGCTCTAAAATATTTGATACTTTCGTAGAAATTTTTTTTTCATTTATCCATTTGCTTAAATTATCTATATATATTCGATTTGAGCCAATATTTTTTTTCCCCCTATGTAAAAAAAAAATGTTCATCATTTTTTTATTAAATCAATAATAATTTTCTCATAGTCTCTACCCATGCGAGTATAACTAAAATATTCTGATAATTTTAAAGCATCTTTTCTAAATTTTGAGTAATATTTAATAATGTGTAATAATGAACTCACAGGATTTTTATCATCAAGAAATAGACCTGCACATAATTTATCTTTAATTATTAAATCTTTAATACCACCAGAATTTATAGTAAGAATTGGAAGACCTAATGAAATAGCTTCTAAGATAACATTAGGTGAGCAATCATCCTCTGAAGGGAAAATAAATATATCACAGGATCTATAGTATGATGATATTTTATCTCTATCATAAATCGTACTTAAAAAGGTAATATTATTATACTCACTAATATATTTACCGAATAATGGGTCATTTATTTGATTACCTATTAGATAAAATTGAAAATCAGGATTATTTCTAAGAGAATGTGCTAATTCTAAAATTTTATATAAGCCTTTTTTTGGTGAGGGACTAGCCGAAATATTTAAAATTTTCCATTTTCCTCTTAACTTAATTTTTTTTGTGTTTAATTTAAAAATATCCTTGTCAACTCCATTATCTATTATTACGGACTTAACTGGATTTATCATTCTAGTAATACCAAAAATTGTTTTAACGCCACTCTCCCAAGCGTTTTTAGAGTATAGAGATTGATATACAGTGACATCTGCATTCTTGTTAATACTTTGAACTGTGTAATCATATCCATAATTTTTACAAATAACCTGATATATACCATCAAGCCTATGTATAATTTTTGCATTAGGATTTTTAGAAATTAAATTTTCTAAATGTTTTTCATATGATTTATTTTCAAATAGAAATCTCTTAAAAATTAAATTGATATTTTTTTTGAAAAAATAAAAAAAAATAAAGTAATAATTTTTAAATTTGGGAAATGTCCAAATCAATAATTGCTTAAAATCAAAGTTATTTACCTTTAAATCTTTATATGTCCAATGGGAACCACCATTAATTATTATGCATATATCAATTTTCGGTAATTTTTTATCAAGAAGTGAATATACATTATAATTTTTTTTTGATTTAAAATATTTGTATATTAAAGGAGGAAAGGAGTTACCAAGATATTTTTTTGTAGAGTTAACTTTATAATCGATATAAATATTAATAGATTTTTTATTATTTATCATATTTAAAAAATAGTATTTGTGAAAAAATATTATTGTTAATTCTAATTTTTCTTTTTATCTTTTTTTCATTAAAATTAAGTTTTCTATATATATTTAATGCTGGCTTATTTTCAACTATGCATTCGAACTCCATTTTTTTAAAATTTAAAAATTTAAATATGAAATTTTCAGCTAATTTTGTAGCCTCTTGGGCTAAACCTAAACCATGGTACTTTTTATTTCCAATCATAATTCCATATTTTGATGATAGATTTTTATAATCTAAAGGCCCAATCCTTAGATTTCCTATATGATTATTATTATATTTTATTTTGAAAAAAAAGTTTCTTGATGTACTCATTTCTTTTAAAAATTCTATTACATCTTTTTTTTTATTTTTTGAGGATTTTACAATATACTTTGTAATTTCCTTATCATTTAGCCACTTTAAATACTGTTTTGATGGTTTAAGGGAATTAAAGTGGACTAAAGTTAATCTTTTTGATTTCAATGATACATTCATTACTACCAAACAACTCTTCCACCATCTATTACAAGTGTTGCTCCATTCATATAAGATGAGGCGTCTGAGCATAAAAATTGAATAGCAGATTTATACTCATTAGAGTCGGCCATCCTATTTAAAGGAATTAACTTTTCTACTTTCTTTACAAAAGATTTTGGTTGATTATTGAGAACTCCTCCTGGGCATAGTGTATTTGAACGAACACCTGAATTTGCCCAATATGTTGATAGATATTTTGTTAAGCCGATTATTCCATGTTTCACTACAGAGTAAGTTATTGGCTTTACAAAACCCAAGCCCTCATAAACTCTCTGGTCTGGCGCAATCAAACCTAAATCAGAAGATATATTAATTATAATACCAGATTTTTTTTTAGACATAACCTTACCAATGACTTTAGAACAAATAAATGCTCCCGTGAGTCCAACATTTATCTGCTTTTCCCAAACTTTCAAAGAAAAGTTTTCTAAATTGAATTCATTTTTTTTTGACTTAGAGGTAAATTTAGGATTTTCAGATGCATTATTTATTAGAATATCAATTTTTTTAAATTTTTTTAAAATCTTTTGAGTTGCTTTCATTACATCTGACTCTTTTGTAATATCAGCTCTCAATGCAAGAAAATCGTTTTGATAATTGTTTTTTAAAAATTTTACATTTTTTGCAGCTTTATTATAGTCTATGTCCAGAAGTATAACTTTTGACCCTATCTCAGCTAAAGCTTCTGCATGTTTTAAACCAAGCAATCCACCTCCACCTGTTACTAGAGAAACTCTATCCTTTATATAAAACTTATTTAAAGTCATTTAAAATTTTTTCTTACTTTAATCAGTTGCATTAAAACACGGTGTGTTAAATGATTAATTTTTGTAAAATATTTATATTCTTTTGTAGTCTTATTATATAGATCGTCGAAAATGAAATCAATTTGATTTGAAAATAAAATGTTCCTATTAAAGTTTCTTATGATATTTTTTTTCAAATTAAATTTATTATTATCATAAAACTCAATTTTAGACTTATTTATATCCCATAGTATACAGGCATCGCTACCAAAGATTTCTATAGTTCTAGAATTATTTTTTTGAACAAATGACATTTGAATATTACATATAAATTTTTTTCTATTATGTGTGTAAGAAATTAATATTGCAGATGTATCCTCTGCATCTAAATCAAAGCTGCTTAATTTACTTGCATAGCAGTTTAAGACTTTTGGATTTGAAAAAATATTGTTCATTAAATCAATCTCGTGGCACTCAGTTAATATTACTCCTCCACCCATTTTTTTTTTACTAGCATATAAATTTTTATGAAGTTCATATTTATGCCAACTTGGCATAAAAGAATTTACATTTATATTTACATTATAAATATCTCCTAAATTACCAGAGTTTATATATCTTTTAAGTATTTTAAGTTGAGGGTGGAATCTCAGCATGTATCCAACATAAAATTTTTTATTGAATTTAACTAAATCATCAAAAATCCTTTTATAATTTTTTTCATTATTTGAGAAAGGCTTTTCTACAAAAAAAGATATTTTATTTGCAGATAAAAATTTTGCGAATTTGCTATGTAAAAAAGTGGGGTTAGTTATAAATGCGATATCAGGATTTATTTCTCGTACCTCTTTTAGTGAATATAATTGTTTTACGGAATATTTTTTTAGAATATTCGAATTTGTAATTTTTTTAAGATTATCATCTATCTCAAAATTTCTTGTTTTGCTTTTTAGACAAAAAATTTCATAAGTTGGAAATTTTTTTTTTATTATTCTTAAATGTCTTTGTCCGATGCCTCCTAAGCCAAAAAATACTACTTTCATAAATCTAAATTTTTTAAGAATCTTAAATATTTTAAAATAGTTTCAATAAAATTTGTTTTATCATCATTAATATCCTCTCTTGCTCCTTGAATAATAAAGTCTCCATTATAATTATATTTATTTAGAAGGTAGAAAATATTTTTAAAATCTGTGTCTCCAGTGCCCAAGGGACAAGTACTACCTTTATTTTTTTTTCTATCTTTTATATGAATATTTTTAATAAAACTATGTAATAATGGTATTTCGTCAAAAGGTGAAATATTGTTACTAGTACTGTTTCCCATATCATAGTTAATAAATAAGCTTTTAGGTTTAAAAGAATTTATCAATGTAAGAAAATCTATTGGTTTTAAATCTGTTTCTAGACTTAAATATAAATTTAATTTTTTAGCCTCTGTTATTATAGATGTTAGATTTTTAAAAAATTTATCTTTATCATAAATATTATGTAAAGATGAATTATCAACAAATGGTATCTCAATTATTTTGATTCCAGCTTTTTGACATTGACTCAATATATATTTTAAATGCTCAACATTTTTATTTATAATATTCTCATCCTCATTAAAAATTTTTTCTTCCATAAAATAATCTAAGATTACTGAATTAACATGAATATTTGTTTCTTTTGATATTTTTTGAATACTCAATGGATCACTATAGAGTGGATTGAGTTTGTAATTATTTTTTTCATAAACCCATTGGATATTAAAAAGATTTAATTCTTTTAAAATAAAAAATTCTTTTTCCCAGTTATCAACAGGAAAATGTTGAATATTGTTATTTTTGGGAGGTGAGAGTCTGCCCTGCATAATACCTAATTTTTGAAAGTCCATTTGATAAAAAATTTAATTAAGAGTTGATTGATATAAATTGAACAGATTTTTGTAATCAAAAATAATACAATCTTTTTTCGAGGAAATATTTTTAATTTTCTTTATACCAATTTCTTTAAAAATTTTATGATTTTGAGCTAATACGATTAAATCAAAATCCAATTTTTCAGGACAGTCATAAAGAAAATTAAATGAAAGCTTTGATGCTTCATCTTTACTAATCCATGGATCATATATTACAAAATTATTGAATTTTTTATGTAAAGATTTGCAGGACTCAAGAATCTTTGAATTTCTTGTGTCTGGACAATTCTCTTTAAATGTACACCCTAGAATAATAATTTTTGGATTATCAATATTTTTGACTAATGAAATTATTTTTTCTGAGAATCGAATAGTTGCTTGTTCATTTATTTTTCTGCTTGAGAGAGTTAAAATTGGATTTATTCCAAGTCCATTTGCATATTTCAAGAGATAATAAGGGTCTACACCAATACAATGTCCACCAACTAATCCAGGTTTAAAATTTAAAAAGTTCCATTTAGAATTAGCCAATTTAAGGACTTCATATATATTTATGCCATCATTATCAAAGATGTACTTTAGTTCATTTATAAATGAAATATTTATATCTCTCTGGCAGTTTTCAATAACTTTTGCTGCTTCTGCATCTTTAATAGATTTAGCAACAACTAATTTTTGTTTTACTATACTTCCATAGATTTTTTTTAATTTATCAAGAGATACTTCGTCAGAGGCTGAGATTATTTTTTTTATTTTATTAATTGTTTTTTTTTTATCACCAGGATTTACTCTTTCTGGACTGTATCCAAGTGCAAAATCTTTTTTAAATTTAAGTTTACTTGTTTTCTCAATAATTTTTTTACAATAATTTTCGGTTAAACCTGGATATACAGTAGATTCAAATATTACAATACTCCCTTTGGTTAGAACCTTACCAATTAATGTACAAGCATTTTTTAAATTTTTTAAATTTGGTTTTTTATTTTTATTAATAGGGGTTGGAACAGTTACAATAAATGTTTTTATTCCCTCTAAATCCCTCTTGTTACTTGTAAATTTAGCTCTATTAGTCAGTATTTTAACTTGATGTTCTGTTAATTCTTTATTTTCATCATACCCGTTATATAGACCTTTAAGTCTTTTTTGATTTATATCATATGCAATGACTTTATAATTTTTACTTAGATAAAATGACAATGGAAGGCCTACATAACCAATTCCAATAACAGCAATTTTATGTATATTATTTGACAAGTTAGATTTTTTTAATTGTGACCTTATATTATTATGTAATTATATGTTAATAAAAAATGTTAAATCTCTGTTCGAATATCTATCATCTTTAAATAATGATAAAATATTGATAAAGGATTTTCAAAAGTTTTCAAAAATAATTTCAAATAAATTAAGAAAAAGTGGTAAAATTATAATATGCGGTAATGGTGGTTCATTTGCTGAAGCACAACACTTTACTGCAGAGCTCATTGTTAGATTAAAAAAAAATAATATTAGAGGACCAATACCGTCTATAACTCTAGGCTCTGAGGGGAGTACAATTACAGCACATTCAAATGATTTTGAATTTAATACTATCTTTTCAAGACAATTTGAAGGATTAGTAAAAAAAAACGACATACTAATAACACTGTCTACTTCAGGTAATTCAAAAAATATTACTAACGTTATTAAAAGTGCGAATAAAAAAAAAATTTTTAATGTAAATTTATTAGGTGGTGATGGTGGTCAAGTAAAAAAAATTTCAAAAAATAATTTAATAATAAATTTGAAAGACACAGCTAGAATACAAGAAATCCATTTATTATTACTTCATTCTTTAGCTGAGGAAATAGAAAATAACTTTTAAAAAAAGCTGAATTAATTTATATTTTTTATAAAGTTTTTTATATTTTTTTCTATTTGTATATCAGTCCCAATATACTCTTTGACAAAATTTTTTAATTTAAAATTTGGAACATATATTTTTTTTGAGTTTTGTATAATTAAACTATAATAATTTTGAATAAAATCATCAAAATTTTTGATTATATTTGGAAAACCAAGCCTGTCATAGATCAGTTTATGATTTGGATGAAGATACTTAAATAAAAAAGTTGGTTTATTTTTTAAAAATGCTTCACATATAATACTTGAACCTCCACCACTAAATATAAAATTAGCTTTATCAATTAAAATTGAACTTTGTGTTTTATTGTCAAAAAAACACAGATTTTTATATTTACTTTTATAATTCAGCTGATTTTTATTTAATCCTCTAGTATTCATCTTCACATAGACAATGAATTCATTTTGATTATTAAGAAAATTTAAAATTTTTTCTTGTTCTTTTGTATCTGTAATTTTTTGATGTAACCCTTTTGCATAGGAGTCACCTTTTTCGATAAAAAATAAAATAGAATTTTTTTTAGATGTCTTGTTAACTACTCTTGTTTTATAAAATAAATTAAGTTGTTTAATCCAAAAATATGAGAATCTTGGTGAACCAATAGAGATTGTATATTTTTTATTTAAACCTTTAGTATCATAAAAATTTCTGTGAAAATCATTAGATAATAAGATATTATCATAGACTTGATATGGGTGTTTATTTTGTTTATAAGTCTTGGAAAAATCTCTCCTTTTGTAAGAAAATAATGTTAAACCATGACTAAATGCGAAAACTTTAATCTGTTTTTTTTTTAAAATATCAATTAAAATTTTATTAAATTTTTTTTCAATATGAAGATCAAAAAATACAATATCTTTTTTTGGAGATAATTTAGATATATAATTTTTACAGTAATTTAATGGGTTATTAATTCTATTAATAATAGAATTAAATAGATATTTAATTATTTTTAATTTACTAAAAATCTTATTATGTTGAATTAATAGTATTAATTTAATTGATATTTTATCCTCAATACATAATTTGAAACCTATCTTAAACTTTGTCAAATTTAAGATCTTATTGTCACGTAATAAGTTATTATGGAAAGAGTCTCCATGATAAATTATTTCAATTTCTGATTTAGATAAAACTTTTCTAAAGAAAACTGCTAGAGGTATTGCGTGATCTAAATCATTAAAGTGTCTACAAATAAAATGAATATTCAATTTGAGTTCTTAAATAAGACTGTCAAATAATAGGGTGAAAATTCGACCAAATTAAAATTATTATTTAGTAAGAAATTACATACGTCAACTAATGTTGACTTGTTATATCTCTCAGGACTTACATCAACAGCTATATATTCAATTTTATTGATTATTCTTTCTAATCCATAAAGTACTTCAGGCTCGTGTCCCTCTGCTTCGACCTTTAAAAACTTAATATTTGTATCAGAAGTAAAGTAATTATCTAACCTAACTTTATTAATATTGATTATTTCAGAATAACTATTGGGCTCTAATAAGGATGAGTCCGCGCTATCTGTAGATAAATAAAACTTATCTTGACCCTCTCTATCAGATAAAGCTATCTTCTCTAAAATAGCAAAATCATAAAACTCTAAATTTTTATTTAGACAATAAAAGTCTATAGGGGAAGGTTCAAAGGCGTAATATTTTATTTTTTTATTTTTAAAATTTAGATAATATCCTAATTCTCCTAAGTTTGCTCCACAATCAATAAATATATCGCCTTCACTAAATTTTATTTTGTTTAAAAAATATTTACCTGCAAGAGTATCTGTTTTTCTAATAATACCCATTTCAAATCTTTTTATTCTTTTCTTAGATGATGAATATATATAAATTGGGTTATTACTAGTAGTGTCCTCTAAAATATAATAATTTTTTTTGAATGAAATTTTTACGTTTCTTTTCTTTAAAAAATTTATAAAGTTTCTATATTTACAAAATGAATTCTTATCAAAAAGATTATCTATAATATTAATTATTTTTTTTTTCATTTATTAATCATAGTCAACATTTAAATAATCTAAAAGTGAGGAATGATTGACTTTATTTAAAAAGAAAATTGTTCCAACTAAATCCTCATGATTTCTTATAATTCTTAAATCCTCATTAAAAGCATAGTAATTATTTTTATTAAATAAATTTAGTAAAGGCTTTCTCTCTATTTTATGAGAATAAATTGTAATAACAAATACAGGACAAATTTTAAGTAGGTTATTTAAAGAATTTTTTATTATTTTATATTCCATCATCTCAGCATTAATTTTAATCAAGTTTACCTTGTCTAAATTATTATCAAAAATAAATCTATCTAAAGTTTGCATTTTTATATTAACTTTTGAAATATCTAGTTTGATAGATTCATCATAATATCTATAAAAGACTTCATTAATTTCAATAATTGATGAATGCAATCCTGTTACATTATCAAGATAAAATGGAATTTCTTTATTACCATCGCCAATGGCTAGATTAAATAGTTCTGCTTTATAACCAATTAGATTCTTTTTTAAAAGTGCAAAATTTTTTATATCAGGCTCAACGCAAGTTAACTTAGATATATTTTTATTATAAAAGTATTGACTAAAAAAACCAATATTTGACCCTATCTCTATTATTTCACTATCTACTACAATTTCAAAAAAATTATTAAAGAAATTAAAAACTTTGTATTCGTATTTTTCTTTTCTAACCCAATAAGATTTATGCCTCGAAATATTAAGTCTAAATTGTCTTTTTGAACGAGGATGATTTATATTTATTTCAAAATTTAAGAGATATCTAAAAATTCTATTGTATAAATATCTTATAGTTTTTACAAATATAGAGTCTTTATGAAGCTTTCTAAGTTGAATTTCTTCAGCTACTGATAATTTTTTTTGCATTTTTAAAATTTAGAAATATAAGTATTACATGAATAATATCAAGAAAGTCATTAAAAATAATGGTATTTTTAAAGTTGAGGATATTTATGAACAATCACTTATAGATGATGTAAAAAAAAAAGTTAAAAGCCAATTAAACCATACTGATAATAAAGAAAGAATAGAGTCCGATAAATTATATGAGTTAGGAATTCTTGATCAATTATTCAATAGTAAATTAAAATACTTGATAAACACGATTATGCCAGATGGTGTTTTATGGCATTGTATGTTCCTTAAAACAAAATCAGGTCAAGATAAACCACATATAAAGTTCAATACAAAATACGGTGATTGGCATCAAGATAGAAGCTTTAGTTACGACCCTGATAGAATTGATTTCTTAGATATAATGATATACCTCAATGATGTTTCGTATGATGATGGTCCGTTTGCTTTTTTGTCAAAAGATCCCTTAATTGAACCTAATTCTAATGATAAAACAATAAAAGTGATTGGCAAAAAAGGAACTGTAATATTATCGAGAATTGATTGGTATCACTCTGCAACGGTTAATAGTGGGGAAAATGATAGGTATCTAATTAGATTCAGTTTTCAAAGAAATGCATTTCATAATCCTTTCTTAGAGCTCAATGAAAACAAACTAATTGCTAATAAATATTTTGAAAGAAAAGATGATTTTATGGCATTCATATTTGGAATAAATAGAAATTGGACAAAAAATGTAAAACAAGTAGAACAAAATCACGAAGATATAAATTTAATTAATCCTAAAGAAAACTATGAATTCAATATTTCTAATAAATTACGTTTTAAAAATACTATAAAAAAATTATTTAATTTTAATTAATTTTCTACTTTTAATTTTATAAATATTATCAGATATATCTGTAAGCTCCTCATGGTGAGCTATATTAATGATAATCATCTTATGTTTTAGTTTAATAATAAAATTTTTTATTTTTTTTAAAGTATCCTTATCTAAGGAATTGAAAGCTTCATCAATAATTAATAATTCAGGATCATGCATAATTTCTCTAATAAACGCTAATCTCTGCCTTTCACCCCCAGAAATATTTTCTTTTGATTCTTTAATTACAAATTGTAAATCTATTGACTCATTTTTAAAAATTTTAACTAAATCAAGATCTTTTATCATTTCCTTTAATTTTTTTTTATTAATTTTTAATGACCTTAAATTTATGTTGTTGATTATTGTGTCATTAAAAAGAGCGTTATCTTGACCTAAATAACCAATTACTTTTCTGAGAGATTTAATATTTATCTTATTATGATCTTTATCATTTATTAATATTTTTCCGTCAATTAGTTTGTTAATACCCAATAAAGTGTCTACAAATGTGGATTTTCCTGACCCAGAGACACCCTTCAATGTAATTAATTTATTTTTTTTTAAGAAAAGATTATTAACTTGAAATAATATTTTGTTGTGACCAAAAATTGCTTTATTAAACTTAATTGAATTAATTTTTTTTAGGTTCAAACCTTTATTTAATTCAATATTTTTTTTTAAATTTATGAGTTCGTTTTCAATATGAATATATGACTGGAAATCAAATCTAAAACTTTGATAAAGACCAAAAATTGGAAAAATTTGAGAATTAAACCTATATAGAATTATAAGAGTTGTTAGTAATGTGGATATATTTAAATTTAATATATTTAAACCTATATAAAATATTGAAATTAAAATAATTAATAAAATAGGTTCATTAGAAAGAGTTGTTAAGTTCTTTAAATATATAAATTTTAAATTTTCATTTTTTATTTTATTTAATATATTTTTAATTTTTTCCAACATAAAGCTATTAGTTTCTGATATTTTTATGTATTTGTAGTTGGAGTTAGATTGATTAACAATATTTAAGTATTTATCTTCATAATCAATTAATTTTTTTGATATTCTTTTTGAATTATTAATGACCCATCTAAAAATAAAGAAAACTATTAATTCTAAAATTAAACTACAAAAAAATAGCTCCTTTGATACAAGCAAACCTAAAAAAAAAAGTGAAATTGTGATAAACAAAATTTGAATTATTTTAAATAAGATTGTTAATGCACTTTGTGCATTTTTTGTCTGATTGGTTAAAGAATTTAGTATTGCACTACTATTTCCTAAATTTTGAGCATATTTTGATTTAAAAATAGACTCAAAATACTCCTCTCTTAGTTTATTTTGAAAATTAAAAGAGACAATTCTATGATAAGAATTATAAATGAATAGAAAAATAAATTTTAAAATTATTATAAGAACAATAGCAAATATTATAAATTTTTTATCATAATTGAAGAAGTCCAAAACAACTTTCAGATAGATATTATCAATTTCTTGAACACTATTGACGTCAAATAATAAATATATTACTGGATATACTAAACTTAGACCGAGAAGTTCAAAAGATCCAGCTAAAAAAATTATGATTAAAAGAATAAATTTTCTATTTATTTTTTTTAAGAATTCTAGAATATGATATAACATTATATTAGATTTATTGTCCCAGAATATATTATTTCAAAATATTAGTACGAATTTTTCATCATTGAATTAAAGTCAGTGACTTTCCTGAAAACAGGTTTAACTGGCTTGCCTTCTAGATAACTAATAAATTTATGTTCTGAGTCAATTATTTTTCTTATTTTTTTAAATACAAAATCAAATGCATTTACAGTTTTATTTATTTCTTTTGCTGTATGGCAATATGATATTGCATGATATGCAGACCAAAGAATACCTCTTTTTATAAGTTCTTGTTGGATGATAGATTTTAAAACCAAGTTATCACCATATTTTGAGTCAGAAAATGTTAAGATAGTTCTACAATCAAAACCTATACAATTTAATAATTTCTCTAAATTATAATTTCTAATTAAAAAATTTATTGAGTCCTTAAGTAATTTTCCATTTTTATATATTTTTGGTATTACCTTATGATCTTTAATTTTTTTTAATGAAGTTTTTGCTGCCGCAAGACCTATACAATCTCCACCATAAGTGAATGAAAAAAAAACTTTATCTAACACACTCATATATTTTTTTTTACCAACTATAGCTGATAAAGGAACCCCGTTTGAAATAGCTTTAGCAAAGCAACTTAAATCAGGAGTTACATTTGTTAGTTTTTGGGCCCCCCCATAATCAAAACGAAATCCTGTAATAATTTCATCAAAAATTAATAGAGAATTATTCTTTTTTGTCATTTCTCTAACATCATTCAAAAAACTTTTTTGACACACAATTTTGCATTTTTTATTACTACAAAAAGTTTTTTGACATTTTGGGCTTTCTACAGTTAAGGGCTCCATAATTACTGCAGCTATTTTGTTTTTATATTTAGAAAATAATTTTTCTAGACTATGTATGTTATTGTATTCAAATTTATGAATTAATTTACCAGTTGATTTTGGTATACCACCATTTAAGTCAGTTGTTGAAATAAACCAATCATGCCAGCCATGATATCCCGAAAAGGCAATATGATCTCTTCCAGTAACTGCTCTCGCTATTTTAATAGCAATAGAAGTTACATCTGCACCATTTTTACCAAATCTAACCATTTCTGCAGATGGTATTGATTTACATAAAATATTTGAAACATCATATTCTAATTTATTCATCAGACTGAATGTGCTTCCCTTTTGTAATTGTCTAATTACAGACTTATTTACATCGGGATCTGAGTAACCTAAAATTAAAGGATGACAACCCATTATATAATCTAAATATTTATTATTATCTAAATCATATACATAAGCACCCTTACCCTTCTCAAGGAATTTAGGTGCAACACCATCGACAAATTGTGAAACACCTTTTGAAAAAGTTTGAGAACCACCAGGAATAATTTTTATTGCTTTTTTATATAAAGTGTTTGATTTTTTAATTTTATTTTTTTTCATATTTTAAATATTTTTTGTAATCTAAAATTGTATCAATTTCATGTATTTTTTCTCTTTTCTTTTCATTAAATATGAGAGGATAAGTATCCTTACTAATTAGCTCTGAGTTAACTTTTTCAAGATAATCTGGTGAAGTTACAGAAATATAATGATGGTGTATCAAAGAGGTTGGAAGATCTTGCCTTCTAAAAATATCATTTTCGATATATTTAGTTAATTTGTTATTTTTAATTTTCCAAGTATTAAAAGGATGGTCTTTAGATGGAAAAAAACTACATAAACTCTTAATTCTAAACTTACTCTTTTCAATGAGCCTCTTTGATAGATTATAATCAATAGTTTTTCTTCCAAGAATAGGAATATAAATTAACCAAATATACGAGTCATTCTCTAATGAAAGATTTTTCTTAGCATGTATCAATACATTTTTTATTGATATTTTATCACCAGACAGTATTTTTGGTCTTTTTAAGAATAAATATTTTTTCTTATAACAAATTTCTTTATAAAAATCATCATCAGTAGATAAAATAACTCTATCTTTCCATTTAATAGTCTCAAGAAATTTGAATGTTTTGCTCAATAAAATTCTATTTTTATTTTTGAAAACTTTTGAATTTTTTCTAGCTGGTACGATAAAATAATGCTTCATGAAATTATAAAAAACTAATTAAAAGTTAATGGGTTTTAACTTATCATAAATTTTTTTTTCTTTATCAGTTATAATTTTTTCTGGTCTACCAAGTGCAGCCTCAACTAACCTTACAGATTTTATTAACTTTTCTAAACCAATTATTTCTAATGAAGCTGCTTGATCAGATCCGTACATAGATCTATCAAGAGTTATATGTCTCTCGATAGTTGTCGCACCAAGAGTAGCAGCCATTATAGAAACTGTTATGCCTGTTTCATGACCGCTATATCCAACATCACAATCAAAAATTTCTTTTAATTTTGGAATAAATAATAAATTGGCTTTTTCGGGACTCATAGGATACTCACTACATGTATGCATTAACTCGTATGGACAATTATATTCCCTAAAAATATTGACAATTTTTTTTATATGATCAATTGTGTGCATACCAGTGGATATGAAAGTATATTTTTGTTCTCTTGCTACCATTTCACATAACTTCGTATGAGAAAGCATAGCTGATGCAATTTTGTTATATTTTAAATTATATTTTGATATAAATTCTTGGCTTTCTAAATCCCAGCAACTTGCAAACCAATCAATTTTTAATTCATCACAAAGAGCGTGTATAAAATCAAACTCTTTTTGCTCAAATTCTAAAGCTTTTTTTTGATCTCTCTGAGTCAAGCCAAAAGGACTTTCTCTGCTAGAGTCAAGGTATTCTTTTGTATAAACCAAATCTATATTTCTTTTTTGAAATTTTACTGCATCAGCGCCACAGTTTTTTGCAGACTCTATTAATTTTTTTGCTATTTCAAAATCACCGTTATGATTTATACCAACTTCCGCAATAATTCTAATTTTACTCATTAATTAATATTATGATATTTCATTTGATTTAATTAAGCTATTTTTTTTTATTTTGTTTTTAATTTTATAATTTTGTTTAGTTAATTTCTTGATGTCAAAACCATTTTTTTTAAATGGTCTTAAAATTAAGATATCTTTAATTGAAATTTTCTCATTTTTTTTTAAATCTCTTTTTGCGTAAGGTGATCTAAGCATATTATTTTTATAATAATCTAAATTCTTGACTTTTGAATATGTATTAATTTTTTCAAAATTTCTAATTATATAAACCATTTCTTTAAATTTTTTCGTACCAATTGAAACACCTATATCTCCGGCATCTTGTTGATTTTCGTAACATAAAAAATGTTTTTCAATTACTTTTGCCCCTTTAACTACTGCAGCACAACAAGCGTATATATCATCTGTGTGATCTGAGTAACCTACATTATTAAAATGTTTTTTAATTTTATTAATTTCATCAAGGTTAATCTCATTTAATGGTGTTGGGTATTTTGAAATGCAATGCAAAACTATTAACTTTTTATTTTGAATATATTTTGAAATATTTTGTATCTCATGCTGCTCAGATAACCCAGTTGAAACAATTATCATTCTATTATATTTGTTTGCCTCTTTAAGAATGATAGGATTTGAAGCATCACTGGATGCTATTTTTATAAAATCGACATATTTAATCATTTCTTTAATAAGTATTGGATCAAAAAATGATAAACAAAATTTTATTTTTATTTTTTTCGAGAATTTATAAAGTTCTATAAATTGTTTTTTTGAAAATTCTAAACTTTTTAATCTATCTAATTGATATTTATGTGTTTTTACATGCTTTAATGTTCTTAAATCCTTATGAACTAAGGTATCTGAGTTAAAGTATTGAAATTTTACACAATCAGCTCCAGCTTTTTTTGCTTCAATTATTGATTTTTTTGCAAGTTTTATTTTACCATTATGATTATTTCCGACCTCAGCAATTATGAGTACTTTTTTTGTTAACAATGATTTAGTTTTTCCAACTAATAACAGGATTTAAAATTTCTTCATTAATGTGATCAACTCTCTCCAATATGAACTCAATATTTTTTTTAATGAAGGTTCTATCTAACTTGATCGGTTTTAAACCCAAATCTAAAAAACTTTTATTTGAGGGGTTGTAATGATGTAAAGCATCCTCAACTCTTGGATTATCAACATGTTTAATATTTATATTTATGCCAAGATCTTTTGCAGCAGATTTAACTAATTCAGCTAAATCATTCATGGAAAATATTTCAGTAAATTGATTTCTTACTTTAAACTCTCCAATATTTGCTGGATTGTGTATAGCTAGTTTAATGCAATTCAGTGTATCGTTTATATTAAGAAAAGACCTAATATGAGCTCCCTCACCGAATACAGTCAAATCTTTATTTAAAGCTGATAAAGTCATAAATCTATTTAAGACTGTTCCAAAGCAATGATCATAATGAAATGAGGTATCTAATTTATCATTATTAAGTTCCTCTAGATCATTTGATCTTACTCCATAAACAACACCTTGATTTAGATCAGTACACCTTAGACCCCAAACTCTGCAAGCAAATTCTAAATTATTTGAGTCATGAACTTTAGATAGGTGGTAAAAACTTCCTGGTTTTTTTGGGAATAATAGTTTATCAGATCTACCTTTATGTTTTATTTCTAACCAACCCTCTTCAATATCTATATTTGGAGTACCATACTCTCCCATAGTACCTAATTTAACTATGTGACACTCTGGACAATACTTTTTCACCGCGAATAATAAGTTAAGAGTGCCCATGACATTATTGTATTGAGTAAAAAATGCCTCTGTTCTACCTGCCATAGAATAAGGCGCTGATGGCTGCTCACCATAGTGAACAATTGCATCAGGTTTAAGTTTTTCAATATAATCATAAACAAATCTATGATTTGTAAGGTCACCGACTGAAAAAGTTACTTGTTTACCAGTTATTTTTTTTAATTCTACGACCCTTTCGTTCATTGTTGGCATATAATTAAGTGATCGTATATTAAGTTCTAACTCAATTTTTCGTTTTGAAAAGTTATCAATACCATATACTTCATGGTCACGAGATAAATGAACAGCAGTAGGCCAACCCAAGTATCCATCTATTCCAACTATAAGAATTTTCATTTAAGATAAGAATTTGATGCTAACAATAATAATACCATTTTTCAACTATAAAAAATTTTTAGATAGATGTTTAAATAGTATTTATAAAATTAAAAATAATAAAGATTACGAAGTAATCTTAATAGATGATGGAAGTAAAGAGGATATATCAGGCATTGTAAAAAAATATAAATGTAAATATGAAAATTTTAAGTTTGTAAGAAAAAGTAATGGAGGATTATCTCATACTATTAATCATGGAATAAAAATTTCGAAATATGATTATATATGTAAAATAGATCCCGATGATACAGTAAGTGAGATATATTTTGATAAAATATTTCAAAATATATCAACTAAAAAATTGGTCTACTTCTTTAACTATAATCTTATTGAAAAAAATAAAATGAAAAAAATTGATCAATCTAAAGTTATGCTTAGAAGTTTAGAATATCCAATAGGTTCAACATTAGTTATTAATAAATCTGTATTTAATATAATTGGAAACTATGGTTCGAAGTTTTTTCATATGGATGATTTTGCAACATGGTTAAAAATTAAAAAAAAAATAAATTTAGAAGATATTTTTTTTATAAATGAATATTTATATAACTATCATATACATGGAGAAAATATGTCTAACAAAATAATTAAAAAGAATATTACTAAAATAATTTTATTCTTTGCTTTGAAAATAGTTAATTAATGAAAAAAATTGCAGTCATACAAGTTAGATTGTCATCAAATCGATTAAGAAACAAAGCATTGTTTCATATCTATAAAGATTATTGCGTATTAGAAATGTTAATAAAAAATTTAAAGAAAAATATTAAGTTTCCAATTGTTCTTGCTACATCTTCATCAAAAAATGACAAGCACTTAAGTAAAATAGCTAAAAAATTTAATATCAAATTTTATTCAGGTTCACTTAATAATGTTAGAAAAAGGTTATATTTAGCAACTGCCGGTTACGACATAATTTATAGATTTACAGCTGATAATCCTATTGTAATCAATGATTTATATAAAATGATTGATAATGAAATAATTAAATATGATATGATATATTTTAAAAATCATATTAGAGGCACGGTATTTCAAGTTTTTAAAAGAAATAAAATAAGTAATTTTAATAAGTGCTCGCCATTTGAAAAAGAACACGTAATAGACCCAAAAAAAATAAATAATATCAAAATTATTGATCTAGGATTTAAAATTAAAATTAAGCTATCAATTGATACAATTGAAGATTATTTCAATGTTAAAGAGTTTATAAATGACTACCAAAAAAAATATAATCTATTTACTTTGAAAAATTTAAAAAATTATTTTTGTAAATAAATTTTATTTAGTCTTTTTTTATTATTAATTTGATTTTTTATTTCTATCCTTGATTTTTCTTTGGTTACTTTATTTATGTTAATTGGATTTTGATCATTATATATATAAAGGATAGGAAGGACAAATTTTGACCTATGACCA
>CESP01166667.1_pt1 | contig 20460 bp, 15 predicted proteins | sample 531211 | NCBI WGS metagenome assembly CESP01 (sample SAMEA2622074, study PRJEB7988) | marine metagenome | biome: marine biome (ENVO:00000447); feature: surface water layer (ENVO:00002042); material: "saline water (ENVO:00002010), including plankton (ENVO:xxxxxxxx)" | depth 5 m | reverse complement strand
ACAAAAAATTCTAAAAGAAGAAATAACTTCATGATATTATTTGATATTATAAAAAGAAGATCTAAATATGTTAAATTAAGAGAATGTGTTATACATTTAAGATTGGGTGATGTTATGTCACCTGTAACACATCATAAATATAAAGTAAGTTATGAGCAATATGAAAGGCTAATTAAATATCTAAAAATAAATTATTCGCATCTAAAAGAAATAACAATTGTTGGCGGTGCACATTATAGTCGTTATTTGAAAGAGTCATTGATTTTTGTAAATTCTTTAATTAAATTGTTTAAAAATAATGAATATAAGATAAATATAAGGTTAGGAAATAATCCTGATGATGACTTTTTAATAATGTGTAATTCAAATATATTTATTAAGTCAGGTGGAGGATTTTCTGTTAAAATAGCAGATTATATTAATTTTAATGGTGGAACTGTTATTGATCCAAGATTAATTGATTAAATTATAAAAAAATAAAATAATTTATTAATTATATGAATAAAAAAAATTTAAAACATTCTATTAATAAAGATATATCATATCCAGAATATAATGATGCCGATTTTCAAAATAAAATTTATAAAAAAAGAGAATTTTATTATCATAAAATACCCGAAATGAAACCTTTTAAAAATTATAAAGAAATTAAAGAATATAGAGACAGTATATGTGGTGGTAAAATTAAACCATATTCTCACCAGTCATTTTTAGCTAATTTTATTAGTCCTAATACACCATATACAGGATTACTTTTATTTCATGGTGTTGGTACAGGAAAAACAGCATCTGCAATTAATATAGCTGAAAATTTTAAAAGTATGATAAAAAAATATAATACAAAAATACATGTTTTAGTACCAGGTCCTTTACTAAAGGAAAATTGGAAAGATGAAATTGTAAAGTTTACTGGTGCTTCTTATTTTAAAGATTTAATAAATAAGTTAGGATATATTGATGAACAAGAAGAAGCAAAAGCTAAAAAAGATGCTTTGAAAGAATCTTTATTCTATTACAAAATTATGACTCATAGAAGTTTTTATAAGAAAGTTCTTGGTGAAAAAATAAAAGATCAGCGTGATGACATAAATATTAAGAAAAAATATAGAATTACAGATAAAGGTGAAATTGAAAGAGATATATCTGTAGACAAAATAGAAAGTTTAGATAATACACTTCTAATAGTTGATGAAATACATGGTTTTACAGGTAATGAACATGGTGATGCTTTAAAGAAAATAATTGAAAAGTCAAAAAATCTAAGGTTAATATTATTGTCAGGTACTCCAATGAAAAATTTAGGAGATGATATTGTAGAAATAATAAACTATCTAAGGCCAAAAAATGACAAAATGAGAAGAGATAAGATATTCACATCAAATAAAGATTATAATTTAGAATTCAAACCAGGTGGAGAAGAATATTTAAAGAAAATGTGTAGTGGATATATTTCTTATTATAGGGGAGCAAATCCATATTTATTTGCTAAAAGAAATCTTCAGGGAGAAGTGCCACCTCAATTAATTTTTACAAAATGTATAAGATGTAGTATGGAAGAATTTCAAAAAAAATCATATTACTTATTGAAAGATAAAACAGACGATCCATTAGAAAGAAGTACAAGTTCTATCGCTAATTTTGTTTTGCCTATTTTAAGTAAAGATAAGCAAAGTATAGTAGGTACATCTGGTGAAAATGGTATTAATGCAGTAATATCGAATTTAAAAACTGATAAAACTTTATATCTTCAAAAATTAAATCAATTATTTTTTAAAAATAAAATAAAGAACATTGAGGAAATTATATATGAATCAAAAAATACATCTAATATAACAGGATTAATTTTAAAAAAAGAAAATATAAAAATATTTTCTACAAAATTTTCCGAAGCATTTAATTACATTGATGATAAAATTGATGGTAAAAAAGGTACAGGTACTATTTTCGTTTATTCAAATTTAGTGAAAGTTGGTATAGAAATATTTCAAGAAATATTGTTACAAAATGGATATTTGGAATTTAAAGATAATCAAGATTATATTTTAAATAATGATACAATTGATTATAAAACAGGAATTAAATATAAAGATTTTGATGCAGATAAAATAAAAAGACAATTTATGCCTGCAACATTTATAAGAATAACTGGTAAAGCAGAAGACGATGATGATTTACCTGAAGAAAAAAAATATATTTTAGATAATTATTTTAATAATTTAGATAATGTAGACGGAAAATATTTAAAAATAATATTGGGATCAAAAGTTATGACAGAAGGAATTACTTTAGAAAATACAAGTGAAGTACATATATTAGATGTTTATTACAACCTTGGTAAGGTTGAGCAAGTAATTGGCAGGGCTGTTAGACAATGTAAACATTATAAAATAACTTCAGAAGATAATCAGTTTCCAGAAGTCAAAATATATAAATATGTTATTAAATTAGATAATAACCAACTTTCATCAGATGAAAATTTATATAGAAAGGCAGAGTTAAAATATTTATTAATTAAAAAAGTTGAACGTTATCTAAAAGAAATTGCAATTGATTGTCCCATAAATTATAATGGAAATGTATTTAAGAATGAAGTTACTGAATATAAAAATTGTGTTATACCAAATGCTAAAAATGTAAATAAAAAACAAAAATGGTGTCCTATTGGTTGTGATTTTATGAATTGTGATTATGTATGTGAAAACAAAAAACTTAATTTGGAATATTATGATAAAAATTCAAAAATATACAAGAAAATTTCAAAGGAAAATTTAGATTATGATACATTCATAGACGATTTAGCTAAAAATGAAATATCAGAAACAAAACAAAAAATTATAGATTTATACAAATTAAAGTATGTATATACTTTAAGAGAAATCTTAAATGAAATAAAAAAAAAATATACAGGAGAACAAAAAGAATTATTTGAAGATATTTTTGTTTATAAAGCATTAGATGACTTAGTACCAGTAACTAAAAATGACTATATTAATTATAATGATACTATATACGATAAATATAATATAGCCGGCTATTTAATATATAGAGGAAAATTCTATATATTTCAACCATATGAACAAGATGAAAAAGCACCTATGTTTTATAGAAAATTATTTAGTAAAAAATTAATTAACAAATTATCCCTTTTATCTTATTTAGATAACAACCCTAATTTTAATAAAGTTAAAAAAATTGATCAAGAAAAAAAAGTTAAAGAAAGCAAAAAATTATATGACTTTGAAACTATAACCGAATATTACGATACACGACAAGAAAATGATATTGTTGGCGTAATAGATAAATTTTCCGGTGCAAGAAAAATTACTATTGGTGAAGATAGTGACATTTTTAAAATTAGAGATAAAAGAACAAAAAATTTAGATAAAAAAAGAGGAGAAGGTATTACATCTTTAACAGGGGCAGTATGTTACTCTTCTAAAGATAAAAAGGAATTAAAGGAAATATCTAAAAAAATAGATCTAGAATTTGATAAAAAAGCTTCTAGAGTTGAAACATGTCTATCAATTAGAAACAAATTATTTTATCTTGAAAAATATTCAACAGGAACAAAAAAAATTACTTATATAATAATACCGTATAACCATCCTAAATATTTATTTCCATTAAATTTAGAGGATAGAATAATATATGTTCAAAAAAATTTTAATAAATTACAGAATTCAGATATAAAATTTAATTCTATTAAGCAAAATAATGGTATATTTTTAGAGAAGAGAGATAAAAAATTGCCAAAATATGAAGTGTCGTTTTCCTATAGTAAAACTTTAAAGAAAAATACTGAAGAGCTATTAGATAGATATAAATTTAAAAAAAATAAAAATAAATGGACAACTATTTTTGAATAATGATATATGAATTATCCATTAAGCAAAAACTTTTTGAAAAAAATTGAAATAGACATATAAAAAAAAACTTACATTTTATGTATAAATGATAGACCAATTAAATAAATTGCCTGATGATATTTTAGATATATTACTAAATTACCAAAATTTTACATGTCATACTTGTCTTGTTAAAGTTAATAAAATAAAAACATTTAAAAAGTCAATATTTATAAAGAAAAAATTTATATTCTGTTGCAAAGAATGTTATAATTTTATTTAAATATTATTTAATTTTAATTTAATAATATATAAATATATATAAAATGAAAAAAAATGATATTAAAGCTAAAATAAGCAATTTATCAGATATTCAAGATAAATTTTTTTATATCTCAATATTAAATTTGTTAGATACCAAAAATTATATAAATTTAAAAAAAGAAAATATGATTTTCTTAAAACCAAACTTTAAATATTTAATTCCAAATGATTATATAAATAGAAAAAATTATGACATTGCATTTTTTTATAACCTAAAAGATGTAAAAAAAATTAATTACATAAATTCAAAAGAATTTATATCATCTGGTTACCCTTATTTAATTATAGTAAGAGATAATGGAGAAGACGATAATATTATTATAATTTTAAAAACACCTTTATTAAGAAAAAAAACCAAACAAACTGGAGGAGCAATAGAAATTGATCAAGATTTAGAAGATCATGATCCAAACTTATTTCCTTCAGACCCTCAATTTGATGGAAATGTTGTAAATACAAAAACAGGTTACAAAAATTATGAAAGTGGATTTTCTAAAGGATTTGACTCTGGTTATAATAAAGGATATTATTTTGGATACTCTGCAGCATCTGCATATTTATATAGATTTTATAAAAAATATTACTCAGACTACATGAACAAATATCAAGAAAAAATAAAAAATGAAACTAACCAATATACAGAAGACGAAAAAAATAGAATGTTAAAAGAATCAAATTTATTGCTTGAGGAAATAGATCGTTTAAAAAATCAACGCAATGAATTAAATGAACAAAAAATAGAAAATCAAGAAAAAGAAAAACAAAAATTAATGTCTTTTCAAAATATGAATTTAAATAATATATCACCTACTCAAAATATACCATCACCACAAATAAATCAAAATCTTAACTCAAATTTGTCCGATAGTTTTTATAATCAGTCAAACTCTATTTCAACTGGAAATTCTATTTCATCTGCAAACTCTATTTCATCTGCAAATTCTATTTCATCTGCAAATTCTATTTCATCTGCAAACTCTATTTCATCTCCAAATACTAAAATTACGTCACAAAACGTTAATTCTCCTATTCAAGTCGGTGGTCGTAAAAGTTATTATAATTATAAAAAATTAAATACCCTTGATGAATACCAAGGTTTACCTTTATACATGTTACCTGAAAATTTATATGTATTAGATTCCTTAAATAATACAAAAGGAATATTTAAATTTATAAATAATTTATTAAACCCACCAAAGCCTTACGAGAATCCTAAATTTCATTGCTATAAGTTAGATAAACAAAAATTAGATAAAGTTATTAAAAATAATATTGATTCACGTTTTAGAGACGCAGTAATTGGTATTGAATCTAATTGGAATGATAAGATATTTAGAAAAAGTTGTAATAGAGAAATATTAAAATTTATGAATTATTGCGATGATGAAACTCATGCAGGAGTAAAATATAATACAAAACTTAAAGCATACACTAAAGAATGTAAATTAAGAAAAGATAATAAAAAAAAAAATAGCTGTTTAATTATGTAAAAAAATTGAAAAATTAATTTAATACATCTTAAATTATAAATTTAAAAAAATATGTCTTCGTTAGATAATGAAATCACATTATATCCATATGAAAAAATTCAATTGCCTCTTTTTGATAGAAATTATATGGTTGAAATAGTTAATAAAGTAATTGAACTGTCAAAAAAAAATAAATATTTTATTAACTTGTCAAGAAATTACTCTTATGAAGGAGGATTTAATTTACCTTTAGATGAAAAATGGAATGATGCTATTAAAGAACAAAATAACTCAAAATATCCATTTTTAAGATATCATAGTAACAGACAATTTAGATTTACTATGGCTGATAGCAGTATTGTTAATGGCTTAAGAACCAAAGATGGTTTGAAATATTGGACATTAATTGAAGTTGAAAGTATTAAAAAATTAATAAAGCAAGCTATTGATTTTTTTGCATGTGAAATTAAGCCAATAATTTTAAGTGAAAAGGATGAAATTAATTTTAATGAATTTGATATAAATCTAAAAATGAAAGTAAGTAGAAAAGTAATTGAACTATCCAAAGATACAATTCTAGATGGAATAAATATATCTTTCAGCCATGAAGGAGGGTTTACACTACCACTATCAATTTTAATGAAAGATGCTATAAGAGCTCAAAATCAAGAAAATTCTAATTACCTAAAATATCATAATGAACGTGACTTTAGATATATTGATAATAATGAAAAAATATCAGGCTTGAGAACGAAAGACTCCTTGAGATGGTGGACAAATGAAGAAATTAATGAATTTATCAAATTAATTAATTTATCAATAGTCTCAATCTAAAATATACTAATTTTTATCTAAAATCATATTTGACAATGTTGTATTATTTGGTACAAATGGTAAACAAATTGACTTATCTATCATACAATTAAATAATACTGGACCATCATAAGATATCATGTTATATAAGTTATTTAATATATCATTACTATCACAAAGATAATTCTTTATATTATAGCAATCTGCTAATTTGTTAAAATTTATTTCATATTTAAATGATGAGCCTATTTTACGTTGATCATAAAATATATTCTGCCACATATCTACCATTTTTAGTTTCTTATCATTCATTATTATTATTTTAATTGGTAAATTATATTCTTTTATTGTAGCTAAATCATTTGAACTCATTGTAAAGCTACCATCTCCATCAATTAATATTACTGTACTATTTGGATTTGCTATCTGAGCACCTATTGCAAAACCTAAACCCGAACCCATTGTACCAAGCGAACCACTTGTAAGTAATTTATTTGGGTAACGATGATTAAAGTATTGAGCTACAACCATTTGATGTGATCCAACACCAGTAGTTAATATGTAATTATCATTATTCTTTAAAACTTTTGATAGAATATAAATAATATAATTTGAAGTTAATAAATTTGGATCATACTTTAACCTAAAACTCTCTTTATATCTGTTAATTTCATTTATCCATATACTTCTATCAATATATTCATCATAATAATAATCATTAATAAACTTTAATAAAATTTCACAATCAATATTAATACTTAAATCAGGACTAATTAAATCTTTTACTTTATTTATTTGATCTAAGCTATTATCAATATGAATAATACCTTGTTCATTACGAGCATTTTCTCCATATTCAGACAATTTTCCAACTGTCCTATCATCAAAACGATTTCCAATGCCAATTATTAAATCAGAATTAGTTAATGCCATATTTGCTTCATATGACCCATGCATACCACACATATTCAATGCCAATTCATCATATTCATCTATAACTCCTAGACCATGTAAAGTAGTTGTAGTAGGAATCTTATATTTTTGTATAAAACGACGTAATTTTTTATATGACTTTTTTGCACCAGCACCAGCTATTATTATTGGTTTTTTTGATTTATCTAAACGTGCTTTAAATTCAAGTAAATCTGCAATAGCTTTATTAGTTACTTCAAATTTAGGCTTATTATTCTTTATTAAATTGTAAACAGTTACATCTGATATAAATGTACTTAAATCAATATATTCTGTAAAAATATCTTTGCATATATCTAAATGAACAGGACCTTGACGTGGCTCTTCTGCTAAATTAATCATATCTTCAAACTTTTTTACAAAGTTTTTTGTTGTAGTTATTTGTACATTACTCTTAACACATGATTTCGTTATTTCAATTGCATTACATTCTTGAAACGCATCCGTTCCTAAAGTTTTACTATTCACTTGACCAGATATACATAATAAAGGAGTGCCATCTGAATATGCATCTTGTAATGGAGTTATTACATTTGTTAATCCAGGACCAGATGTAGTTACTAGAACTCCGATATTATTTGATACTTTTGCATAACCTTGTGCACAATGTCCAGATGATTGCTCATGCCTATTTACAATTATATCAAAATCATCATGTTTATAAATTTTATCAAAAAATGGTAATATTGCACCTCCATTATATCCAAAGACTTTATTAATATTTTTATCTTTTAATCTTTCAATAATGTAGTCAGCTACTGTTATTTTATTTTTGTACTTTGTTAAAATTTTATTTGGAAATTTTACTGAAAATGAACAACATAACTTAAAACTTAAATATAGTACAAATATTTTCATTTTTTTCTTACCTATATTATTTTAATTTTTTTAGATTAACATTTCAATTTTTTATATAAAAACTTCATTTAACTATTGTATTTAGTTATATATATTTTGAATTGAAGATTCAACTACTTGTCTGTAACTGAATCCTAATCCAGAATATGCACTTGGTCTTATTATTCTAAATATATCCCCAGGTTTTGCGTTATAATATCTTGCTATCGCATCGGTTTTTAACATTCTTGGAATGTTTGATAATGTTATGTCATATTCTCTTAACTTAATTTCTTTTTCTTCACTATTTAATAATTCAAATTTTGGCTGTAATTCATGATCTATTATATTCATTAAAAATTCATATTCAAAGAATACCTCAGAGTTATCTATATCTATAAATTGCTTAAATGCTTTTTGAGAAATGCCATTTCCTATAAATATTTTTTTATTTTTATTAGCATTTACTAAAAATGCATCAATACCTTGAATTTTTTTAATAGAACTTATTTTTCCGTTTATTAACATTATATGAATTTCTTCTTCTGAAAAGTTAGATTTTATTTTAAAAATTCTTTCATCATTCTTTTGCTTCAATAGTTTGTTATAATTTTCATTAAATTTGTCAGGTGCAAGAAGCTTTCTTTCAGTTAGCATTTTTACAACATTTTCTAAAATTGTATCTATCATATTTAATATTATTTATAATTACTTATTATTTAAATATAAAATAATTATATATTTAAATAGTCAATTTTATTTGTATAAATTTAATAGTTCTAAATAAGTTATACATAAATTATGAATTAGTCATCTTTTTTCAAAAGTTATATATATATATATATAATGTGTTTTTCATTTCAGGAAAGTATTCGTTCGTTTACTTTTAGTTTTATTTTGAGCACTATAAAAATATTTAACAGGCATAATAATCATCCACATGATTTTGTAACAGCATTATTTATAATAGTATTCTCTTTGGTACAGTTAATTGAGGCATGTATGTGGAAATTTTACGATAGTAACAAAAAAATTCTTAAACTTTGTGGATACTTAGTAAAACCAACTATTTTGCTACAACCACTTACTATTTCTTTTGGTATGCGATATTTACTTCAAAAAGAAAACAAAAATCTATTTGTTATAAATTTAATTTCAGCATTATCATTATTAATATGTATAAATTATATGATAAAATTGAGATATAAAAATATAAAATTTCCAACAATTGGACCAAATAATCACTTACAATGGGATGGTATTAGTTACGATGAACAAAATATTAGTCTGCTTGGAATTCAAACTAAATATCTTTACATTTTGACAGTATTTATTCCAGCAATTTTATACCTACAACCTTTACGGAAACGATTTATGTTCTTAACGTTTTACTCGATTACCTTTTTACTATCTAAATATTTTTATGAAAAAAGTAATGAAGAATCTTCATATTGGTGCTATATTGCTAACTTTTCAGCATTTTTTCAATTTTTATAATTTGGGCATTTTATAATTTATTTACTTGAGCCATTATTTGAAATTTAGTTATGTAAATACATTAAAACTGCTGATACTGGATCATCATATTGTAAACATTCATCAAAGTCAATTTCTAAATCTATATTAGTTACATCTATTACATTTGATGGAAATATTTCTGTAATTACAAATGGAATTATTTCATGACTTTTATCTGACTCAACACAAATTATTTGATTTAAACTTAATATTTTGTGTTTTTCAATATCTAAGGTTAATTGTTTTTTTATATCATTAAACAATTCACTTGGATTTACTAAACATTTCAACTTAATTCTTTTTCCTTTTAATGGCTTAATTAGCTTGTAGTAAAAATTATTTGTATTTGTTTTTGCTTTTAATTGAGCAAATATATTCAATGAAAGTTTTATATCATCCTCCATTGAAGGAGAGTCGTCAAATATAGCGTATGATCTATTAAAATTCATTGAATCATTTGTTATTAACTCTAATGCATAAACATCACCATCATCATTTTGCAACCATTCTTCATACATATCATTAGTTACCTTTAATTTATTAATTCCTCTTGATTCAAATAAATTTAATATATCGCTTAAATCAAAATCAATATTATTACTTTCATAATAGCCATTTATCCTATTATAGTTACTTAATGACGTATATTTATATTTTGACTTTCTTTTAATACATTTGATTATTCTTCTAATAGTATATGCATCTAATGATGTTTTTGTTTTTATATCACAATATCCATCAATATTAAAATGAACATCTAATGTTAGATAATGATAACCAAATATATCATTATCTATTCTAACTTTAATAATGTCATTTGGATTTATATCAATTATTTCATGTAAATTTGTACATAATTTATCTGAAAATTTGTATTTTCTAAAAAAATATTGTATTCTTTCAATTACTCTAAAGTTTATTATCTTTTTTAATAATATTAATTCATATTCTGGTAGCACTGAAGAATAATAATTTAACTTTTCTTTATTTTTATGTAACAAGTATTTATGATGTTGTAATTTACGAAGATTAAATAATTCGGTCATTAAATATTATATATAAAATATATTTTAATATATATAAAAATCAATTTTTATAAATATTAAAATTTTGGATGCATTCTTAAATACTTTCTATAATTTTTATTTAGTTTAAGTAATCTTAAACATTCGTATGGATTAAGATATTGAGATGTTAATTCTAATATTAACATACTAACCATAATTTAGAATTATAATTAATTCTTTAATTTATTTACTTTTTTGATCTTTTACTATTATTACTAAAACTATCACTACTTGACCGTTTTCTTTGAATTGTATCATTCAAAATCTTAAAAATTATATTTTCTAAGTCAGATTTTTCATATGATTGCTTAGACCATTCTATTCTATATTTCTCTATCAAAATATCAATTAAGTTTATATACATGTTTACATTTTCATTTTTGTCTTTATTTTGAATAAAGATTGATTTTAATACATCTAATTTCTGAAACTCATTTGACTTCAATATATCTATTAGATAAAAATCTTTACATTGTTGGCGTGAGTTAGCTGCTACAACAGAGCTAGAACTTTGATGATTTGACGGTTTTAATATTGAAGATAAAAAATTAGCTTCATCTTTCTCCAATAGCCAAGTTAGGAAAATACCAATCACATCTTTTTGAGACGTATAATTTAATTGCTCTATAAAATTATTGACATAAATTTCCTTTATCCTTATTTTAGACCTTTTAATTATATTAAGTTCGTTATCGATTTGTTTCTGCATTTTATTATAATCATGAAATTGTAATATAAAACATTAATTTATCAATTTTTTATCTTCTAAAATTTTTAGGTATTCATTTACATTACAATCATGCCATATTTTTTTGGATCTAATATCTGATATATTTAATGTACCCACGGTTTTATTATCATCAGTAACTTTTATATAATTTAGATTATTTTCTTTCATAATATTGTAACACTCTATACAATTTGCATTTATATCAATACTTATTTTACTACGAATTGCATTCACTTGTTCTTTTTTGGAACTATTTAATACTTCATAAATTGTAGATGGTTTTGTAAATATTTGTCTTTTTAGTATTAAATTTTTATTACTAGCAATAAATCGTTTTAACATTTTTATATAATTAGAATATATAATAAAATTACCATACATAATATTTATAATTCTATTATAAAATTAGGTGAATCAACTTTTATGTCATTATCGTAAATAAGAGATTTATTTTCAAACTTAAAAATGCTAACATTGTCAGAATCTTGATTAGCAACATATAAAACAGAACCATTTTTATTTATTGTAAAGTGACGAGGTGTTTTTCCCATACAATAAATTATATTTATTAATTTTAATTTATAATCTTCTAATATTTCAAAAACAGCAATACTATCATGACCTCTATTTGAAGCAAATATGAAATTATTAGAAGGATGTATTGCTATATTTCCGCACGTATTTTTTTGTTCAAAATTCTTTGGAATTGTTGATATTTTTTGAACTATTTTTAAATCAATAAATTTAAAACATGTAGTATCTATTTTAATTACGTCTATTGTTGAACTTAATTCATTTATAACATATAAATAATTATCTTTATTTCGTATATATCTAGGACCACTTCCTTTTTTTAATTTAAGTTTATTTAAAGACTTTAAGTAATTATTTTGTAACTCAAAAATTCTAATAACATCCTTTCCTAAGTCTGGAACAAAAGCAATATCTTTATTATGATGTGTATATAATAAAATAGAGTGATTATGTGACTCTTTTTGTCTATCTTTCAAATGATTTACTCTATTAGAATTAATTATTTTTGAATTTACGGTATAGCTACATTTTTGAGCAATAAAGTTTTTTAAAGGATGAATTTTTATAGTGGAATCCCAATAATTAATTGAAATTAAATTATTTTTTTTTAAGTCTAACTCTAAATAACACGTTGACTTGCCGGATTTTACAATATCTAATAATGTGAAGTTAAAATTTGAGTCATAACTTAATGTCATTATATCACCTTCATATATTGACTCACAACAAATATAAACTATATTTTTATCAGGATGTTTTAATACAAATGCAGGATTATAAGAATCTTTTACATCAATTAATTTATTTATTGAATAATTTATTATTCTTAATGGTATTTTATTTTCTTTTCCATGTGGTTTATGAGCTAAATTAGGAAAATAGTTATAAGAACACACTAAAATATTTTCATTCATTATATTAAATAAATATATATTTTTTTTAATATAGCAGATATATATATGATAATTTACATAATAATAATGATATTTTTATTATACTTTTTTCATAGAAAATTTTATTATGAACGTTTTGATAATTTAATTGCATATAAAAAAATAAATAAAGGGGATGTTATTAATCCATTTATATATAGTCATAGTGAAAACCCAAACGCAATATTAAGTAATAAAAAAATAAATGGATCTTATTGTTTAGAAGCAAATCAAGATATACATGAAGGTGAAAAAATAACTGTGAAATATGACGATTTTAATTATGATATATTAAATAATATAAAAATCAGTAATAGTAACATACATGGCTATGGATTACATGCAAATAGAAATTTAACTAAAGACAAAATAATTTTTACAGGAATCAAGAATGATAAAATTTCTTATTTATCTAGATTTATTAATCATTCATTTGAACCAAATACATACCTACAGAGAAATAATAATGACTATTATGTGACAGTTAGCAAAAACATAAGTGTGAATGATGAAATTACAATTGATTATGACAAAACACCAAGTTATGTCAAAAATGCATCACAATGTGGAATTTTTAGATAAAATAATTTCTTTATATTATTATATTAAATAATATAATGATTATAAATTTACTTAAAATACCTATATTTGTAATAATATTATTGATAGCAATTTATTTCTATGTTTATAGTAGAAAAGTTGGATGCAAAGATGATACTGCAATCAATTACAATCCTGACGCTAATATATCTGCTAATCATAAATGTAGATATCATAAGTTAGGTTGTATGGATAAAAATGCAGGTAATTATAATATGTTTGCAACAACAAGTTGCGAAGAGGATTGTATTGGCTGTGAAGTTAAAGGTACATGTGATTTATGTAAATTTACAAAATCATGCAAAAATTTATGTCCTGAATGTATATGTCAAACTAAATTAAAAGGATGCAATAGAGATTGGGCTTTAAACTATGACCCAAATGCTACAGATGACAATGGTACTTGCATTAGTCCTGATGACATATTTAGAAAGATAAGTATTATTTCAGGTGGCGATTGCAAAAATTGTAGTGGATTAGTTAGTGTTAAAATAGGTGACGAATATCCCATATTAAATGGCAAGCAAGGTATAAATGTACTTGTTTTGGAAAGAAATATAGATCTAACGGTAAAACATAATAGGGCATTTGCAACTGGAAATTATGAAATGGAAAGTAAAGAGTTCGTAGATTTTATGCGTCAATATGTTTTCTATAAAGATATTGTCATTTTAGCTGTAAGGGGTGATGCAGTTGGTAAAAAAAAACAAGAAAACGAAAATGGTGAAATTGTTTATATGACTACAATATTATCAGAAGATGCAAAAATGATGATAAAGCAACTTGGTGGTCAAGTTCCTGAAATATCAAGACAAGGAAGTTATATTTTAGTAGGATCTTTTTTAAATGACATTTATTTTGAAACATATAGTTCAAAGGCAGATTCATATTTTCCTTATTTTAACTTAACTAATTTTGGATGTTTTAACTTTAATAATCCAAAATTTGAAAAAATTCAATTGGACCTAAATAAATTTAAATTTTTGCAAGCAACTGGCGATTCTGGTGATGAAGTTATTTTAGATGAAGAAGGAGCAATATCTAATAAAATTCCTAATTTAGATATGAATAGAGTTGATGTCATAAATAGATGTGCATTGGAAGTAATACAATTAGGATATAGAGCTTTTTCTGTATCTAAAGGAAAATGTTATATTTATAAATTAAAAGAAGGAGAAAAGTTAATAATTAAAAATAAAGAATATGACTTAAGCACATATTTTAGAAATAAAATGTTTTTAGATTATAATGAAGATAATAAATTTGTAAAATTAGCAAATTATATCTGTAATTTAAATACTCAATTGCTACCATATGGTAATAGTAATGAAGAAAGTATGTATTTTATTGATGAAATTTATTATTCTGGATTATTCTCAATGATTTATGGTGGTCAAATGGTAGAAATGTATAATATTAAAGACTTTAAAGGAATGAAAACTACAGTAGGTGTTGGAGTACATGAAGCTGTTGGTACTCTTCCTAAATCTCCAGATTCTAATAACGAAATAATACATATACCAATTACATCATTAAAAATTCCAAATGGATTCAGAGTTACTTTATTTAGAAATATAACAATAGATGAAGATATGTCTATATTTAAAAAATATAAATTATTAATAGATGATCAATTTAATAACTTTAAAATGTTAGATTTGTCATGTTGCGAGGGAGCTAAAATTAAATTAGGAGTAACAGAAACTGGAGAGTATGTAAAAGAGGTATATTTTAGGATATTTGAAAATATAATTAAAAATTTAGAAATACAGAGGAAAGAGAATGAGGTGAAATTATATATTTTCAATAATTTGATTGATCGTGATTTATCTAGACCTGAAATTGATAATAGATATGAGTTAGTAGACACATTCACAGTAACTGATTATTATGAAATTAAAAGATTAAAGGAATATAATGGTGTTGGAAAAACTGGAAAGATAGAATTTTATGGTTTTAATAATGAAAAAATTAGAGAAATTTATTTTGACACGTGGGAGAATTTTTGGTATACAAATTTGACTGGAATAATAAATCAATGGCAGGCTGTAAAAGATTCTGGTTCAACAAACAATCCATATTTAGGTATAGTTAATGTTTCAGTAGTAGATACAACTAAAGAACTTTTAAGCAAAACAAGAACATTATTTGGCTACTCGATTGATAGCTCAGAGTCAAAAAGTGGTTTAACGCATAAGAAATGTAATAATATACCAAAATATGGAAATTGTGATAATAACGAAGATACTGCTGAGCCATATACTAATGATATAAAATATTTAATTGTATCAAAGCAAGATTTTGGCATTTCATTTTATGAAGAGCCTGATTATCAAGGTTTGTCTATCACATTAAGTTATGGTAAATACAACTTACCTATAGATTTGTGTATGATTATAAGATCAATAAAAGTATTTATAAAATTTTCAGTAATTAAGTTATATTTAGATTTTAATTTTAAAAATGAGTTTGTTCGTATTGTTAATAATAATAATAAAACAATGAATATAACAAGAGGAGAATTCAAATATTCTGATTTAAATAATTTGATACCAGAAAATAGAAAAATAAAAAGTATTTCAATTGAAAAAATTACTTATAATTCTTATATAAGTAACAATCCATATCCAGAAGATTATAGTGAAAATATTGTTTATGGAAATTATCAATATCCAATTAAACATGAATTGTCACCAAAAAAAATTAATTATTTGGATTATTGTTATGATTATTTTAAAGATGATATTACATTTGATACAAATGATAAATTTGTTAGAATAGTTAAGGAATTTCATAAATATGGTTTTTTGAAGCAAATAACTCAAAATGGCAACTTAAATGTAATTAATAGTGGTGGAGGAATTGATTATATTAGAATAAATTTATCGCCAGATATTTATAATACTTTTATTGCAAGTAACTTTTGCTTTTTAAAAACTTATGATGAAAATAATATATTAATAAGAAAAATAATTATTTATAATTCAAAAATTTTAAGAATGAATAACAATGATGTGATAGTTGAAGATCCAATTACAAATCTTGATTTTTCTATTCAAGAAAGAGTAGTTAAAATATTTTATTTAGATGATTATGAAAATTCAGTATATGCAAATCAGATAGGATTTATTTTTGAAATTAGTAAAATGATTAATGAATGGGGAAAATATTTAGCAATAAAAAAAAATGGTGATATTGTAAGAATAAATTATCAAGATCTTGATTTGCAAGATTTAACAAATAAAAAAATAAATGTTTATGCTTATGATAATAATGTTGAAAACTTAGTTGTTGAAAATATTAATAACTCCACAAACACACAATCTTTTGATTTTTTTATTGTTCCAAAAATTGTATCTACCGAAACACCAGATTTTTGTAAATGCACTGTAAATACAAATGAATATGATATTAAAAATTATATTTATTATAGATTAACGTCATTTGAAGGTACTAAATTAATTAGTACTATTAATCTTGCTAGAAAAGTTACAAATTTAAGACAACTTAATATATTAGATGATCAAAATAACTATAATAAATTAAGTAATATAAAAGGTAGTCGTTATAATGATCCTTTAATTGTACAAATATTAAATACAAAGAAAGAAGTAACAAAAACAATATACTTTAATGGACAAAAATATATTATAAATGAAAATATAAATAATTTAAATAAAGTAAATGACTTTGGTAAAAACGATAATATATACATTAGTAAACACGAAAAAAAAGCTGATATTTTTATTAGAGATTTAGTAAGTTTTAATGATAACTATACCGAGAAGTATTCTAAAAGCTTTAATATGAGAAAAGATTTGAATTCTATGTTAGAAAATTATATTGATTCCAGTGTAGTAAATATTAATAATATTTTAGGTTCAAGTGGAAGGTTACAAACAAAGGACTCAAAAGGTATAATTATTAAAGATAAGTCATTCAATAAAAATTATATAGAGTCAATTGGTCATATAGGAAACATTCAGGAAATAAATTTTGAAACATCTGAAAAAATTATTTCATTTTATAACTCAAAAAATAAGAAAATATTGACATTGCCATTTCAAATTAGAATTGTTAAAAATTCAATTATATCATTACTAAAATATTATTTGCAAAATAAAAAATGTATTCTTAAATTATTTGATATAAATAGAAAATTAATTAAAATTGGATTATGTAAAGAAAATAAATATATTTTCAAGAACAATGGTAGAGATTTATCTTTGGACTATAAACAGTATTATGATCAATTTGATGAATTTAATTGGATATATTCAAAAGATAACTACACTTTTAATTTAGATGAAATATATCTTTCAATTGAAATGGAAGGTGTAGAAGTATTTTTTATGGAAGTTAATATAGATAACACAATGAAAACTTTTGATAATTTACTTGAATCATTTGGAATGCATCCTAGTCTTGGACCAATATTTTTATTCTTTATAAAAACAAAACTAGAAACAGCAGTTAGATTTTTTGATGTAAATGATAAAGTAACTAAATTAATGAAATTTACATTTGATAAAATGTTAGATGAAAGCAATTCTAAACGTGATGCAATTATATTATATAATTCACCTATTCAATATTTTGAAACATACAATAATGATATAAAATATAACTTTTATCAAAAAGACAAATTAATTTTAGGTATTAAAATACCTAAAGGAATGAATGGTGTCTATTCTTACATAATTGATAATAAATCAGTTTTTGTAAATAAAGTAATTTGTAAAGATAAAAAAAATGTTGAGTTGTATGATGAAAAAGATAATTTAATTGCTGAATCTAATGACTTTGATTCCCATGAATATATATTAGGAATTGAAATTGAAAAATATAACACATCATATATTTTAGAATATTATCCAAAAATTGGAAAGACGATAATTAGATTATTAGATAAAACTGACAATATTGATAAGATTGAATTAGAAGAAGTTAATGATTTAGTTGATATAGAACTTAAAGATCAGTTAGATAATGATATAAATGCTATTAATGAGTCTTATAATAAAGACTTAGCAGTAAGTTCAATGTCTCCTAATGTACTTGATAAGAAAATTAAAAAAGGTAAAAATATGTACATTTTAGAAAATAACTTTTATACATTAAAAATTACAAATCCTAACAATTTTTTTGTAACTAGAACTGCAGACGCATTTAATAGTGGTAACTTTTAATTTAAAATATATTTATATATATATATATATGAGTAATTATAAAATTGTAAGTTATAATAATGGTTTAAAATATTTACATGTTCCTTTTAAAACAAAAATTGTATCAATTGGATTTGTAGTTAAAGTTGGATCAAGAGATGAAGAACATAAAAATAATGGTATATCACATTTTTTGGAACATATGTTATTTAAGGGCACAAAAAAAAGAAATACATCTAAATTATTAAATGAACTAGACGATTTAGGTACATATTATAATGCAATGACTACTTTTGATTATACTGGATATGAATTACATGGTGATAAAAATGATTTTAAGAAATTACTTGATATATTTATTGACTTATATCTTGGAGCAAATTTATATAAAAAAGATATAGAAAAAGAAAGAAAAGTTATTATGGAGGAATATAACATGACAGTAAATGATGCTGACGATTTCATGTTGGATATTTTAATGATGGAAGTTTTTGGTGGATCATCATTAGAAATGCCAATTATTGGCACAGCTAAAAATATAAAAAAATTTTCTAGAAAAGATTTAGTTGAGTATAGAAACAAATTTTATTGTCCTGCAAATACTGTATTTATAACAATTGGTGATATTAATTATAAAGAAGTTGAAAAAATTTTAAGGAAAAAAATACAATTTACTTGTAATATGGAAAATATGAGAATCCATATTATCCCTCAGCAAAATATACCTAGATTGAACATTACTAACAGTGAATCTACAGGACAAGTAAATATTTTAATGGCTTTTCATCATAATGGATATTTACATGATATAGAATATAATATAATATGCAAAATAATTTCTAGCTATTTAACATCTGGATCATCATCTAAATTATTTGATACTCTACGAACAAAAAATGCATTGGCTTATAGTTGTTCTAGCTCAAATACGGAATTAGAGGATACAAGTATATTTTTTATTAAAACAGCAGTAGATGAAAAAAGATGTGACATAGCAATAGAAAAGATATTATTTGAGCTATTAAAGTTAGTAAAATATAAAATATCACAAAAAGACCTAAACAGATGCAAAAAGAAATTTTCAAATAAATCAACAATAAATAAATCAAATATGGAATTAATTAATCATTATATTGATGAATCTATTAAATCATTAGATAACATTTTATCATATGAAGATGAAATTAATCAAGTTTCAAAAATAACATCTCAAAAAGTATTAAAAGCTTGTAGACATATTTTTAGACATAATAACTTAAATTTAATAGTTATGGGAGATATGAGTAAAAAAGCAAAAGATAATATGGAAACTCATTTAGATAAATGGTATAATTTAACTAAAGATATATAATTAAAATTTTAATTATTATATAAAAAATTTTTTTTTATATAAAATTTCTAATTTATTTATTTATTAAATTTTTGTTAAATTCCAGCTCATAAAATTTTCCTCCACTTTGTTTAGGTTTTTCTTCTGCTGCTGGTAATGCTTTTAAACGTTTTAAAGGGTTTATAGAAGGGGGAGGGGGCAAAACATCATCTTCTGTAGATGATTCTCTTACTGCCTCCGCTGTTGGTGATTCTCTTACTTCTTCTCTATCTGTCTCCGCTGCTGGTGATTTTCTTACTTCTTCTCTTACTGCCTCCGCTG
>CESP01047302.1_pt1 | contig 20682 bp, 13 predicted proteins | sample 531211 | NCBI WGS metagenome assembly CESP01 (sample SAMEA2622074, study PRJEB7988) | marine metagenome | biome: marine biome (ENVO:00000447); feature: surface water layer (ENVO:00002042); material: "saline water (ENVO:00002010), including plankton (ENVO:xxxxxxxx)" | depth 5 m | reverse complement strand
CTAATGGGAGAGTCTTCTCTCCAAATGTGGACCGCATATCCAGAACAAGTAACGGTTACACACCCTTACAGTATCAATAAGGGTACAAATTTCATCGACATTCAAGTTGAAAACCAAAATGGTGGGCCTGTAAGTGATGCGTGGGTAACTATTTTAATGGATGATGAAATATTTGAATCAAGGTACACTAATCAAGATGGATTGGTGCGCTTGCCAATCAATTCCCTGGAGACGGGAGAGGTTCTTGTAACTGTTACGAAAAAAAATCACTATCCCTACACCAGTTCCTTCCAGTTATATGATTCTGGAGTTGCGCTAGGCCTTACAGATACACCATTCACGATTGATGATGATTCAGAAGGTAGCTCCATGGGGAATGGAGACCTTACCGCTAATGGTGGTGAAACCCTTGAGATCAGCGTTAACCTTAAAAATTTTGGCTCAGAGGATGCACTCGGCACCTTTGGAATATTATCTTCAACCAATGGTAGTGTAACTATTGACCCATCAACCAGTATAGTTGAGTTTGGCGATATTGCACCAGGTGAGTCGGCAACCAATTTTACTCCATTCATCCTTACTCTTGAGGATGGACTTCCAGATGGGATTGACCTCGAACTAACACTCAGCCTTACTGATGCAGAAGAAAATCATTTTGGAAGTGGAGCACTAAATCTTTTTTCATCAGGCAATGAGTTAAGCGCTGTTGGAATGGAAATGGTCGGATCATTTGGAGGTAGTGTTTTAGAGCCAGGCGAGACAATTGATATTAGAATAGAACTAAATAATGATGGATCAACTGACGCATTATCTGTTAGCGGTACGATTACCTGCGCGAGCCCATTTGTAGATATTATTGATGGATCCGGCACATGGGCAACAGTTAACTCTGGCGGCTCTTCCATGAACGGAGACGATCATTTTCAAATAAGTACACCCGATGAAACTATTCCAGGAACCATCGCCCATTTAATCGTAAACGTAGAGACTGAGGAAGGTTATGTATCGAACTCTATTTTGGAGGTGCAAATTGGTACACCGACTGTTAACGACCCTGTTGGGCCTGATGCATACGGATACTACATCTACGATAATGAAGACATTGACTATCTTTTATCTCCTACCTATGATTGGGTTGAGATTGATGCGAGGGAAGGAGGTCCGGGACAACATCTAAGCTCTCTAACCGATAGTGGAAATAATCAGGACGACGTTGAGACAATCAGTTTACCATTTACGTTTAGGTTTTATGGTGAGGATTACGATCAAATTAGTATCTCCTCAAATGGTTGGATAGCAATGGGCCAGACTGATTTAGAGTCCTTTAGGAACTATGAGTTGCCAGGCGTTGGGGGTCCAGCAAAAATGATAGCGGTATTCTGGGATGATCTGAAGCTTACAAATGGAGGGAGGGTGTATACTTGGTACGATGATGTCAATAAGAAATTTTATGTTGAATGGTCTAGGACGAGAACCTATCAAAATAATTCACTAAATAATTTTCAGGCTGTTTTATATGATCCTAGTTACTATGTAACACCTACTGGCGATGGTGAAATACTTTTACAATACGAAACATTTAACAATACGTCATATGGATCTTACACCTGGGACCAAATCCATGGGGCCTATTGCTCCGTTGGCATTGAGGACCATACCATGACAAGGGGACTGCAGTATACCTTTAACAATACCTATCATCCTGCTGCAATGCCTCTAAATGATGAAAAAGCATTGCTTATTACAACAAGAGGGTCTCAGATGAGGCTTGATGGAGATTTGAACTATGATGAAAAAGTTGACATCTACGATCTAATGCTTCTTGTGGACTTTAATCTAGGTTTTGAAGGAGAAGTAAATCCGTATTTTGCTGACATCAATGGTGATGGTATGGTTAACGTCATGGATCTCATAGCACTGATACGGAGTATAATGGGATACGGAGAATAGCGAATCGATACATTTAAAATGTAATGCTATCTACTCCTTTAATTGTACTTGGAACCCTTGCTATATTGCTTTGCATCGCAGGAATTCTAGAATTTCAAAATCACCTAACCTCGCTCAATGCCATACCCCTAAGGATCCATGTCAATGGTACAAGAGGCAAGTCCAGTGTCACTAGATTAATTGCTGCAGGACTTAGAGAAGGGGGCTTAAGGACATTTGCAAAAACAACAGGAACGGCTCCCAGAGTCATTGATGCAGATGGAAAGGATAGAATTATTCATAGACTGCGATTACCATCAATTGGGGAGCAGGTTCGTTTATTAAAGTATTTTGCATCAGAAAAACCAGATGCGGTAGTGATGGAGTGTATGGCAGTGCAACCGCAGTATCAGTGGATCGCAGAACATCAGATGGTAAAATCCCAGATTGGAGTTATTACCAATGTCAGACCTGACCACCTTGAAGAAATGGGACCAACGGAGCAGGATGTGGCTCTCTCTATGTGTAATACGATCCCAGTGGATGGTGTTCTCATTACGGGCGAAGATCAGAAAACGGGTTTAATAAGAGATATCGCAGGTAAGAATGATTCAAGATTTATACATTCAGATGAGTCTGCGATTACAAAAGAAGAACTGGAGAAATTCAATTATATGGAGCACCCATCAAACGTAGCAGTTGCCCTAGACGCCTGTAAAGAGGCAGGTGTTGAGCGTAAGACAGCACTCGCTGGAATGCACAAGGTAAAGCCTGATTTGGGTGCATTAATTGCCTGGAACCTCAATCTGAATGGGAAAAATATTCAGTTTATAAATGGAATGGCTGCAAATGATCCGGTATCAACTCTGCAAATATGGAAATTTATTATGGACAGATACCCTGCAGAAGGTGGTACCTGCATCTTTTTCAATTCAAGGGAGGATAGGCCCTCTAGAACTAGGCAGATGATAGAACTGACCTTTTTGGAAATAAAGCCTGACTACTTTATAGTGAGAGGAAACAAGGTTTTTTCCTCAATTGAAAGACAAAAGCATCATTCTGAAAATACAAGGGTAAACGTTATTGGTCTAGATGATCCCATTGAAAAGATAATTGAAAAAATGGCAGAAATACCTAACAATACATTGGTTTATGCAATAGGTAATCAGGTAGGAGTAGGGCAAGATATTCTGGAGCTAGTATCAACGTTTAGGAATCATGGCTGAGATAAGTATTGGCCTTGGGATTTTCCTCAGTTTAATTCTATCTGAGTCACTTGGGGTAACGGCTGGCGGAATCATTGTTCCTGGATATATAGCACTTTATCTTCATCAACCTATACAGGTAGTGGTTACATTTTTTGTAGCAATTTTAGTATGGGCAATTATTCAAGGTATGGGGAATGTTATGTTTCTCTACGGAAAAAGAAGAATTGTTTTGGCTCTAATCCTAGGATTTTTCTTCGGGTATATATCTAGAAATTTTATTTACCTCTCCCAAGATATTGGTTCAGTTGCGGTAATAGGTAACATTATCCCTGGACTCATCGCAAACTGGATGGACAGACAAGGCATTGTTAGGACCTTGTCTGTAGTTTTATTGACGTCTGTTATGGTCAAACTATGTGTAATGATATTGTTTGGTGGAGTTCTTTTTGAATAACTATCAAAAGCAACCTTTTATACCTGCCATCCAAAAGACATCAACGCTTGTCGGCCTATCCTTTTTGGCATTGGGATGTTTTATTTTATCCATCAATTTTAGAACAATCGAGGTTTCACCATCTTATGAAGAAAAGATTGAGGCTGCGAACCTTATGCAGAAAGCAATGAGCATGCTCAAAAATCATAGGATGGAAGAGTCTGTTTTTATCGATATTGAAAATGATCCAAATGAAACGGGCCTTGTTGGAAGTCCATTTAGTCTTATAACCACAGATGAGGGTGACCTCGATTCAAAATTAACAACATTAGATCCCAATTTTTCTGCTGTAATGGTTGAACTGATGTACCAGTTGGGTTTGAAAGATGGGGATACAATTGCTGTTTTAATGACGGGATCCATGCCTGGTGCAAATATAGCAGTGCTTACAGCTTGCAGGGCACTTGGAGTCATTCCAATAACAATTACCAGCGTTGGTGCCTCTCAGTGGGGTGCTAACCTTGTCGATTTTACTTGGCTTGACATGGAATCTATCCTCTTTGAAAATGGTCTGATTTCATCACGAAGTATTGCGGCATCTATTGGTGGCAGAAATGATATGGGGCGTTTGTTATCCCCATCAGGAAGAAACTTAATTATGGAGAATATTAACAAGCATGATTTACCGTTGATACGCAAAGAACGATTGGCAGATAATATTGAACGTAGAATGGATTTGTATAGTTCCATACAATCGATCAATAAATACGATGCAATCGTGAACGTAGGTGGCGGAGTGGCTAGCTTGGGTACAAGCTTTAATCTCAGATTATTACCTCCAGGTGTAGTTAGGCGCAACATCCTTCAAGATATTGTTCGCCCGGGGGGAATAGAGGGAGTTTTTTCAAAGTTTTTAAAGTTCGATGTTCCTGGACTTCACATACTTAATATTAGACCCCTCACTCAGGAGTTTAAGATGCCCTTTGCACCCATACCGGTTCCTGAGATAGGTGTTGGGAGTTTATATGCTATTGAAAAGTATAATGTATGGGTCGCAGGTATCTGTTTGATAGTGGTCAGTTCAAGCGTCCTGGCCGTTGGCATCCACAGCAAAAGAAAAATAAGACAACATTTGATACAGCATGAACCAGATAGCCTATTGTAATAGAATAATATTTTTACTGATATTTATCTCGTCCATTCCTCTTGAGGCAAAACTATTAAAACCGACGAAAGGTAGTAAAGAGAAAGAAATCTTAATGGTAAATGGTAAAAGAAGGCTCTACTATCCAATTAGCAGTGAAGGAACCCACTATACGGTACAGGGTCCTACACGAATTGAATTTATATCCAGATATCCGGTGATTAAGAACCACAAGAAAAGTAATCCATTCAAGTACTTAATCGTAATTGATGGTGAAGATACCGTTAGTGTGCGGCATCGTTATAAGGTTCAGCGCTCTATAAGCTCGATACAGCACCCCAAACACAGATATACTTACTCAGGAAACTATTTCATCAATCTTGAAAAAGGATCCCACACGATTGAATTGTTAACTGACGATAATCAAAAATATCCTGTGCTCATGAGAGTACTTGCAAAAGAATTTGAATCTATGGGGAAAGATAAAAAAGTGCTGAAGCCAATGGTCCATAAGAATTCACTCGATTTGATTTCAGACGGAAAGTCCATCAAATATTTTGAATGTGTGCCGGGCCTGCCTCTTCAGATTGAGGCAACCGGTAAAAAAACACTAAGGATACTAACTCGTCTTCAGTTTTCAGATTCGATGGGGCAAGAGGACTCTTATCGAATTAGAGTAAGCGAAGGTACTAAGGTATTAGGTACCTACTACTTTAATACGGAGAGGTCTCCATCGTCTCAGATTGAAGAGAGAATGGACAGGGTCCCAGGAAAGTGGAGGTCTTGTGAGGTTGATGTGCCTAAAGGGAAGCATCGATTTAATATTGAAGTTTTAGATAGGGATAAGGTAGTTCTTACGCGTTTTATACTGTACTGATGCAGTTTCTATTAAAAATAATATTTTTAACTTTTAATGTCTCTTTACTTGCTGGAGGGACACCTCTGGAGATTGAAATTTCTATTGGTGCTGGGTATGATGATAATGCAATGCGTTTTTCAGATAATGAGATCAGCGAAGCAGCTCAGAGAATTGGAATGATGGGCGGAGCAAAAACATTTGATAGTTTTATTACCAAGTGGGGCATTTCTGCATTGAAAGAGTTGATGATTAACAGAAAAAAATCTATCAAGCTTAGAGGATTCTATTCCTTATCCGACTACAGAGATACCCCGGAAAAGAGATATTGGTCAGGTGGATTTGATTTGTCGTATCGATGGGGTTCCTATAGAAATATTAAATACTCAATTCGCCACCTAGATGAGTTTTACCTTCGCCATTACATTAACAGAGATGTCAGCGTATCTGATTTGGCAGCATGTGTATTTACTGATAGAAACCAGAATGTCACCCTTACACATCGTTTATCAAAACTAATTTGGATTAATATTTCACCTGGTTATCTGCAAAGGTATTACTCAAGACCATTTACAGAATTTGATCTTGATATCGTATATTTAAAAGGAAGAATTAATTACAAATTAAAAAATATTGGATCGGTTGCACTGCAAATTAACCGAGGGAAGGCAAACAACATATCTTACTCTTCGCAATTGAGGCCCAGTAGTTTTGATAGATCCTATGAAACAGTGGAAACTTTTATTCCAATCAAAGTAAACAAGAATTTGCCCATGATAAGTGAGATTGGAGTATCCTTGCGTACAGAATACAGAATGTATGAAGCTGAGGATGTAAATGACCCACTCCACTCTGGAAGAAGTCACGTGGATTCAAAGTATGACATATGGTTAAAAAAGAAGTTAACGGAAGACATTGGAATAACACTCACCTCAAGGTATAGAACGAGGACCACTGACTCATCTTACAATTGGGTAAATGACTTAAAAAGTTTTAAACAGCTTCAATTTTGGTTCAATATTGAGTGGGACTTGATTTATGATAAATATTAGAATGAAATTAATATCAGCTTTGATGTTACTCGTTTTTTTTGGGTGTATGAGACCTGATGATGAGAATCTATGGTCGGTTTCGATTGAAAATACGATTCAAACAGATGGCTTTACCCGTGATGTTTATCTTCTTGGTGATACTGCATTTATTGCAGCTGGTCAATCAGGGGTCCAGGTCTGGAACCTCCAATCCAGCAGCCTGCTTGAACAGTACGAATCATTTGGATCTGCAGATCTTGAAGATGTGGGTCGTGTATATTTTGACAGCCTTAATTCCTTACTCTTCATCATGGACCAGTCCAAGATAATGTTTGATGAGCATGATAGCACATTGTTTGATGCTCCAACTCCAATTGGAGACAGTCATAACGAAGATTTCATCGTATTATCTGAGACCAGTGGAACTTTTTATATTTATTATGTAGATCGAGATGCCGGTGATGGTTTTCTATGGGGCCAGTATGATTTTGAAGAGATTCCTTTCATTGGTGAGATCTGGCAAAGGCAGGATAATGACGGGCAAATTCGTCCAAGTTCTCCCATGAAAGGCTTAGCACGCAATGGGGAATATATGGCAGTTGCCGGAGATCAAATGGGGGTATATCTTTATACGATCGATGCAATGGGTTCTTCACCACAGTTTATCTCAAGAATTGATACAGAAGGAAACGCAGAGAATGTTCTTATATCGAATGATGGCGTATTTGTTTCATGCGATGATGCAGGAGCTTATTTTATTCCCATTGAAAGTTTCAATTCAGGGGGCATCACATACCAATTTGGAGAAAACCTGACTGTTGATCATATCGCCGTAAAAAATGAAATTGCTTCCCTGTCTCTTGGCTCGAAGGGTATTGCTCTTTTTGATATATCTGACCCCTCTAACCCCGAAGAAAAAGGTATTTTCCCAGTTGGCTATACCTACAGAACTGTTTTCTGGAAAGACAGGTTGCTTGCGTGCACGCGAGAAGGACTTCAAGAAATAAAAATAGAAAAATAATTTAAAAGAAAGTTAAGGACACAATCAGATGAAGAAGGCATTGGCTCTTGTTAGTGTGATATCACTATTATTTTCAACAGGGTTTGACACTCAAGATGGTGCTCCTATTCGCCAAGGAGTGCACATTGAATGGTATAGAACTGTTGCTCCAGGTAGTAATGGGGAGGCAGTATTTGTATGGTCTGATACTCGTTATGGAATGCGCAATATATTCGCTCATAAAATTGACCAAAATGGGCAGTTACTATGGGGAGAGCAAGGAGCTGTAGTAACGGATTTACCAGGAAGACAGGAGGATCCAGTAGCCATAACAGATGGTTCGGGAGGTGTGTTCATTGCCTGGGTTGATTATCGTTTTGATGAGCAAGGAGATATCTTTATTCAGCATTTGAATAGTGATGGAGAAACTCTCATGGATGATAATGGTATAGCACTAGCTCAGGTTGAGGGAAAGCAGATCACCATTAATATGTGTACAGATAGTCTTGGTGGAGTGTTTGTAACTTGGCAGGATAAGCGAAGTGGCATTGATGATGATATCTATGGAACGCATGTAACAGCAGAGCATGAAATCGTTTCACCTGGTTCTGGTGTTCCAATTGTTGTTGAAGGCGGTAATCAAAATGCAAAGACCATTGAATACGCTGGCGGATCTGAAGCATTTATTGCGTGGGCAGACTTCCGAGAGGGTGCAAATGCAGATGTATATGGACAAAGACTCAATACTCAAATGGAAGTTTTATTTCAAGAAAATGGAATCCCGATTGCTGCTACGGATGAGCAGGAACTAAAACCCCGCGCTACATTTGTTCAGGGACATACATCCTTTATCACCTGGAAAGAGGGAGATGAGAGTTCAAGGGTCTTTTACCAGCATGTTGACCAAGATGGTTTGGTGTTCGACACCAAGAGGTCAATATCTGACAACGAGGCTCTCCAAACTGCTCCTAGGGTGAAGAGAGGTACATCTGGTAATGTGTTTGTAAACTGGAAAGACCTTAGAGATGACCCAATCGATGGAGATCAATACTTTCAAAAGGTTGATGTCAATGGTGAAAAGCAATGGGGGGATGGCGTTCGAGTCGATCCGGTCGACGATATTGATTTCAGCGCTAGGTTTTCTGCGGGAGTGGACGGTGACCTCAATGTAATCTGGGAAAGGGGTGCCTTCCCAGAAATAGACATCCTCTATCAAAATATAACCTCCACTGGTGGTTTTGGTTTAGAGTTGCCTGTTTCTATTTCAAGTGAGCCAGGCTATCAATTTGCTCCTATCCTTATTGGAAATACAGTTAATGGCCTATTTGGAGTATATGCTGACCAGGGAACAGGTAGCATTGATCTAAAGGTTCAAAAAATTGGACAAGACTTTCTTCCAGAATGGGAGGATAATGGTCTTACTGCGATGCTGGGCCTAGACGGAGATGTAAACTATACAACTGCGTATCCGATTGGAGACCAAGATCTTTACCTTACTTGGGAGGATAATAGATCCAGTAAAAAGATTTATGGTACTCGTCTTACAAATCTTGAGCTAGAGGATGATAATGGTAAGCAGTTGACCTTTGGTGATAATTCATCCTCAGAAACAGATTTTTCAACCCCAGCAATGATTCAGGCAAGCACCGGTATGTACATAGCTACGTTTGATGGTTCATCTGCACCAAAATTCATACTCGTTAATAGATTGGATGAAGAATTAAATAATATGTGGGATCAGGGAGGCGTGGCTCTGGACGCTGAATTTGATATGCGCAATGCACTTTTGGTTGAGACATTAGAGGGAGTGGGATGTTTCTGGTCTGAGAGTAGAGGGTTTAATTACGATGTCTATTATCAGAATATAGACACCGAAGGCAACATAACGCTTGGCAGTGGAGGCGTTGAACTCATTGACTCAAATGGAGACGACTATGTCATGGAAGTGATACCCACACCAGATGATAAGTATATGGTATTTTGGATGGAAGATGCATGGCCAGCAGCATCGTTGAAGTTTACAAAGATCGATGGCCAGGGTAATACAGAGATTGGCTGGAACCCTAATGGGAATGCTCTTAGCAGCGGTACATCTGATTCAAGGCATTTGCAGGTTAAGGTCGTTGATAATGAGAGAGGTCTATTAGCAATCTGGATTCAAGATGGAAATTTTTCGGATATCTATGCCCAGTTAATTGATTGGGATGGTAACACATTATGGGAATCGGGGGGTATACCAATTTCAGAGGCAGATAATGATCAGGTCAATGTTTCTTTTGAATTCAATTCGTCAAAAACACATGCTTTTCTTGTTTGGCAGGACTATCGTAACGGTACAGATTTTGAAATATACGGTGAGGTTGTTGACTTAGATAGTGGCAACCTTCAGGATGCAACAATTCAGTTCTCAGTTGATACCACTGATCAATACAACCCCAGTCTAGCGTCGCTTCAAGGCAATGAGTTCTTAGTTATCTGGGAGGACGAGAGAGGATACTATAATGAAGACCCTCTTCTTATTAATGGAGTCGATCTGTATGGAAGTGGGTACATTCTTGGTCAAGGAATGACAACAGATTTGAATGGTATTCCCATTTGCATTGCCTACCACAAGCAACAAAATGTAAACATAACCCATCATTATGATGAAGAATACATTCTTGACTGGATCGATTTCAGGAGCTCTGGGAAGGAAGATTTGGCAAATTATTATGGAAGAACTCTGATGAAAGCTGAGTTGCTATCTTCGCCAACCTGTAGTGGATGCGATCCTATACCAGATGAATTTTCTATCAACAGTGCATATCCGAACCCGTTTAATGGTAGGTTAACTTTTGATATTGAAGTTCCAGCAAAGAAAGCGGTGGAATTTCAAATTTATGATTTACGTGGAAACCTTGTTTTCGACAGATTGCTGCTACCTGGAAACGCTGGCTCTTATCGCGTAAATTGGGATGCAAAAGATCTAAAAGGTAATCAGGTATCAAGCGGAATTTACTTTTATAAATTTTCCTCAAGTAATAATATTTATAGCGGAAGAGTAACATATTTAAAGTAGAACATGAGGTACTTTCTTTTTTTGATAGTCTTACTTCCAGCTACTGGTCAGAATCTTGATAGTAGATATCATTCCCTTAGTGAGGTCTATGAATACATGTATGCATTGGACAATAATCCAGAATTAGATAACTGGGTACATCTGGATACACTTGGATATTCAACTCAGGAGGGTATTCCGATCCTAGGTATGAGGATTTCAGATAATGCTTATCAGAAAGAGGATGAGCCGCGAGTACTGTTTGTTGGCCAGGTTCATGCTGAAGAAATTTTGGGGCTAGAAATCGTCATTGATATGATGGATGATCTTCTGTTCCCGGATGCAAGCATACATACTCACATGTCCATATTAAAAGAGTATCTTGATATATGGTTCATACCAACAGCAAATCCTGAGGGTTTGAATGTGGTCCATGATGAATTAGATCTTAGCTATAGGAAAAATAAAACTGACTTTTCACCTGAAGGCCCTGTGCCAAATGGTATTTTTGATTATGATCCTTCCATCGGGAACGACATCGATGGAGTAGATCTCAACCGCAACTTTGGATTCAACTGGGTTTTTGGTGATACATTTCGAGAGCCTGACAACTCTGATTACGCATCCCACTATGATTACTATAAGGGAGAACAGCCGTTTTCAGAGGGAGAGGCAGTGGCAATACGTGATTTGGCACTTGAAAATGATTTTGTTTTTTCGATTGTATGGCACAGCTCAAGATCTGGAAATCTGAGTGAAAAAGTGTTTACCTCATGGAAGTGGGAGGAAGTGAAAGAATCACCAGACCTTGGCATCATGAAATCCATTGCTGATCATTTTTCTGGCTCCATTGAAACTGAGGATGGAACAAGCACTTATTTATCAGTGTTTAGCGGATCTAGAAATGGAAAACTTCATGATTGGTTTTACCGAGAAACGGGATGCATCCAGTACCTTGTAGAATGTGGTACATCTAACCTGCAACCAGATAGTGCCCTTATAGAAAATACCATCCTCAGAAACAAACCTGCCATGGTATATCTAATGGACAGGGCAATCGGTTACTATGCAGACGCAGCTCAAATAACTGGAATCGTTTATGATGCCCAAACTGGACTTCCTATAGAAGCTTCTACAGTGGAGGTACTAGAGCATACGGGTGGAGTGTTGAAACCAAGAATAACTAATGAATTTGGGCGATACAGACGTATACTAGATGTTGGAACCTATAATTTTGTGTTTAGCGCTGAGGGTTATCTAGATCAAGAGATATCACTTGTTGCCAATAACAGCGGGATAACGGAGCATCATGTTTATCTTGAACCCGCTCCGATTCATCAGTTGAATATAAATCTTGTTCATGATACTGATAATATTGAAACGCTTACTGGCACTCTATCTAATCCATTTCAAGAAAATGAAATCACAATATACTCTGGAGAGAACCTAATTGATTTACCGCAAGGTAATTATTCGCTGGAATTTTTGATGGACGGTGAGTTTGTTCCATGGGGAAAAGATTTTACATTAAGCGCAAATCTTGAGGTTACGATATATTATCACCCGGGGCTTGTTGAAGATCTAGGGTCTCCTTTTTTACAATGGGAAAATATGGTAGGAGAATGGGCCATAACAGATACTACGATTAGGTCCCAGTCAGCCATGTTTTACGATAATATAGACTCTACATCCCAGACACTTTCAATGACGACCTCTCTTTTTGACGTATCCGGTTCTAACCGGGTAGTAGTGAAAATTGACCACCGTTATGAAACGGAATGGGACCATGATTACATAATCGTTCGTATTCTTAATGAACAGAATGATATATTGGCATCCCGACAATGGTCAGGAGATAGTTGGGATATGGCTAACGGCGATTTAATCTCTGCGACAACCGAAACTAGTTTTGATTCATTGAAGGTGCAACTTTCTTTCATTTCTGATGGAACGGTGAACTACAGAGGCTGGGAGATAGAATCCATTATGCTTTTCTCAATATCTGACGAATACCTTTCATCTGTGGAAACGGTCACAAATGCTCTTCCAAGAATACCGATGCAAATTAGTGGGGTTTATCCAAATCCATCCTTTGGCAGGTTCCAGATTAGCGTTGATCATTTTCCAGGAGGGAATGCGGTTATTGAGGTTTTTAATCTTCTTGGTCAAAACATTCTAACTCAAAAACTTCAGAACATATCAAAGGGGAAACATTTAATAAATCTTGATCTAGGTCACCTAAATGGAATGATCACAGGATCAGGTATGTTTTTCGTTAAAATTCGAACTCAAACAGAACAGGCTGTAAAAAAATGCATTATACTAAAAAACTAGTACTCTTACTTATATTCTTATTTTCCATACTATCCGCTGGGGAAGTAACCTATAGAGGGAAAGGTCTTGATGAACTGGCTGGTACATCCATACCACTTTCATTTATGAACCTTATTACGAATAACTATGAGATCCTGCCCTCGCAAATCAATCCTCAAAGAGGCAGTTATATGATTATATCTCCTGATGGGATTGCCGCATACCTCGATGACTTTGTTGAGTTTAAAAACTCTCAAGGTTTTGATGTTTATGTACTCACATTGTCAGAGACTGGATCTTCAGCAGCAGAAATTAAATTAGCGATTGAGGATAAACTTGTTGAGGACCCAATGCTCGAGTATGTACTTTTCATTGGAGATGTAGATGGGTTTGCAGAGTGCCCTTCGTTTTATTATGGTCCTGAGAATGATGTAACTGATCAACAGTACGCGCACATAGTAGGCGATGATGCAGTTCCTGATGTTTTTGTGGGTAGACTCTCCATCGATTCATTATCTGATCTTGCTGTAATATTTTCCAAGACCATTCAGTATGCAAGAGATCCCCTGGCATACGATCAGGACTGGTTGGACAGAGGGCTGGTTGTTGCGGGAAATTATTCCAATACGTATCCAATACCCATCACTCCTAAGTGGACATCATATTGGCTAATGGAAGAGCTAATCGACTATGGATATGATCAGGTAGATACTGTTTTTTACCCTCCTATACAGCAGGGAGCATCATACATTATACCTATTATTGATAATGGAGTTGGAATCGTGAACTATCGTGGGTGGGGAGACGCCAATGGATGGCACTATCCTGAATTTCACGTTGAAGATGTCAACGACTTGAACAATGGCTGGCTTACTCCTGTTTTTATGAGCTATGTGTGCAACTCTAATGATTTTGCAAACAGTGTGGATCCCTGCCTTGCTGAGGCAATACTGAGAGGAGGCACGCCAACTGTGCCTAAAGGAGGTGTTGCTTTCATAGGGCCTTCAGATCTTCATACGAGCACAAAGTATAACAATGTAATCAATGCCTACATGTATGATGCAATGCTTAACCATGATGTTGTTGAATTAGGTCCTGCAATGCAGGCAGGTCAGTATGGTTTAACCAAAGAGTTTCCTGCCCAAAATGGTCCAGGTGAGGCTCAGGAATTTTATGCAAATGTGTATAACATACTTGGCGATCCTTCCCTGCAGGTCTATCTTGACAGGCCAAAGCAATTTTTAATAGAAGCCAACGAGTTAACACCTAAAGACGGTCTTCTACAGCTTTTAATAAAAAATAGCGGTACTGGTCAGGGCGTTGCGAGTGCTGTCCTAAGTGTAATGGCCAATGGAGAAATGTTGGCTAAGGGCGTAACCGATGATTCTGGTTCTTTTGTTACAACATTGGATGTTAGTGGACTAACTTCTGTTACTGTCTATGCAAATAAGGGTGGTTATATGCAGGGAAGTAAGACAGTAGTTTTACAAGAATCACAGCAATACATTAAACTAAAGTCAGTTGATATTCATCCAAATAATGCGACTCTTCCTACCTTAGGCTCAATCTTTTCTTTTGACATTGTTTTGGAAAATAGTTCTGAAGAATCATCAGCCAACTCAACCGCGGTTGTAACTTTTTCTGAGAACGTTTCTCCTTCTTCTGTGACTATAGACATTTCTTCTATTGGTGCTGGTGAATCGACCACCATTGAGAACTTGGAGGTAACAGTTTACGGGACTGATATGGGTAGTTCTATTTTGGGAAACATCTCCTTTAATGGCGATAATGAAATTGATTTTGATTTTGCTATTGGTATTGAGATACCAGTTTTTGGTGTTGAGTTTGTGAACACTCCAAACCCTGGCGATGAATTTCAACCAGAATTGCAGGTCACCAATTATACCTCTGGGCAATATGAAGAGGTTTGGATCCATATTTCTGAACTCTCCGATGGTGCGACAGTAAACCTGGATGAGTCATCTAATAATTACTCAAGTTTTGCACCATTTGGAGTTTCCTCTCATGTTTCAAACTACACCATGGCACTTGGAGATGTTTCCATAGGTAGTGACCTAACATTCTTGGTTGAATTTCAAAAAAATAATAATACTTTATTTTCACAAGAAGTTTCCATTCATTTAAGCCCAACGACCTCAAGTTATCCAGTTGCTCCAAACAATTATGGATATTGGGCATACGATGACACAGACGAGGGCTATGACCAGAGGCCATCCTTTGATTGGGTTGAGCTGGATCCAAATTATGGAGGAAGTGGCGCAATTCATTATCAGCTAGATGATGATGACCATGTAGATGTTGAGCTACCATTTACATTTCAGTATCATGGAGTCGACTATGATCAGATTACAATCAGCTCCAACGGCTGGACCTCTTTCGAAGAGTGTGATATTGACTACTTTTGGAATATGTCCATCCCGATGTACATGGGACCAAAGTCTATGCTTGCTCCATTTTCAGATGATCTTGAGACCATTGACACAGATGGGGATGGTGCAATTGATAAATGGATTGATGTCTATGTCAAGCACGATGATAGTAACGGCAGGTTTATCATTGAGTGGTCTCGTGCTTTGAATGGCTATGATGAGGTGACTGAAGAAACATTTGAAGTGATTCTCTATGATCAACACTCTATGCCAACCGAGAGCGGAGATGGGGTTATTGAGTTTCAGTATCTTGAGGTTGAGGACGTAGATGTAACAAAAAATTATAGCACGGTTGGGATTGAGGCGCCTGAAAAAAATTATGGATTACAATATGTGTTTAATAATGTTTATGCCCCAGGTGCTGCTCCTTTAGCCAATGAGAGGGCAATACGGTTTACAACTGAATCTCCATCGAATTATGTTGAATCTCTAGCTAATGAAGACAATATAATACTAAATGACTTTCTTTTAAGTTCTGCCTATCCAAACCCATTCAATCCAAAAACTAATATTGATATCACTGTGCCAATTACTGATAGAGCTGTCATAAATGTTTATGACATTATGGGAAGAAAGATTGTGACCTTACACCAAGGCATCCTGGTAAAGGGGAAATATCAATTTTCTTGGAATGGAAAAGACTCTCAAGGAAGAAGTTTAGCCTCAGGTCCTTATTTTGTGATGGCTAAGTATCGTGATAATACTCAAATTCAGAAACTCTTATTGCTCAAATAATGAAAAATCCTTCAGTTATAGTGTATTCAACTTCATGGTGTCAGCCCTGTAAATTTGCAAAACGATTATTGGATTCTAAAGGGCTAGAGTACAGTGAAATTGATATTGAAGAGAAAGGATGGAGCAGAGAAGATCTTTTTGAAATTACCGGCGGCAGGACAGTGCCGCAGATTGTTATTGATGAAAAACCAATTGGCGGCTACGATGATCTATTAAAACTAGAGCAGGAAGGAAAGTTGTAGCATTGCTTCACATTCATTTAAAACAAATCAGGGTCCTTGTAGTCATAGGGACCCTGTTTTTTTTTGTAGATTGCGCTGGAAGGGTAAAGTCTTGGAAGTTTTATGATAGTCAATCCCTTGAGGTAAGAGTTCTAAACACAAGAGATTGGTTAGATGGCGTAAAAGATGTCATGAAGGATTTAGATATTATAATGAATAGAGAAATTCGTTATTACTTAGATAGGGACATGCGCATCTACAATAGGATAGAGCCAAACTATGAAGCGATGGAGGTTTCTATAAATACTATAGACAGTGTTCTTCTAAGAATCACATCTGTTCATGACCTAATGAAAAATACGCCTGGGGATAGCCTGCAATCTGTCCCAGAGGACTCTTCCTTATCCTATAGTGCAATGATTAAGTCCTCAAGCAAGGATATTGCGTTGGCAATTAGAGCATATAATAAAGGCCTAAAAAAGCTTAAGAGAGGCTTTAGGAAAGACAGAAAAAAATTAATTTTTATCAAAGATGAATATCAGCAATTCAAGAATGCTCTTTATGAAATAAAATACAAAAGGGATTTACTACAAAGTGATTTAAGTGACTTTGATAAGAAGCTAAATGAGGCCCTTTTTAAAGAGGGTGGTACCATTTATTCAAAGAGGGTGATTAAAACCTCAAAAAAACTGGAGAGATTAAAAAGTAGGTTAGATTCTTTTGAACAATTTTTGGTTGATATTAATAGAGTCGCTAAAGAGGAGGTTGGAGCACTAGTAATACTTAAATCTGCTGCTGACAAGAGTCCATTTAAATTTGTGGCACGGTTTGAAAATGGCCTGCGCCAATATCTAGATAATCTTGAAGAAATTCAAAACATTCTTGAGAATATTTAACTCTAATTAGTTTTTCTTTAGGTATATGATTTTCTTTGAGTCTGTTTGATTGATACCCTCCGCTACAATAAAATAGATTCCATTTGATACTTTGTTTCCGTTATGGTTTATGCCATTCCACTGAATTGTTTTTAATGAGGGTGAATTAAACTTTTCAATTTTTGACCAAATTTCTCTGCCACCTAAATCAAAAATCTTTGTGGTTATTGTTTGACTGTTTATTACCTGCATATCTATTGATATTAGTTCTCCAATAGCTGGGTTGGGATAAGGTGAGAATAATGTAAAGTCCTCAGAAAATCCATCTGAAATTCTTATTGTCCAGTCCCAGTAGTTGTTCTCACGTCCTAAAGGAGAGACTATCAGGGATATCCAATCAAAATTAATCTCCGGGTCAATATTTATTTGGTTTCCAGATCGCACAGTCCACTCATCGCTGTCCCTTAATTTTAGAATGGATGTCAGCTGCGTATGTCCCTCTAATTCAATTCCTGTTAAGCTCACTGGATCATCGGTATTTATCATATAGTATGCACTCTCGTAAAGGCCGAGACCTGAATTCTTGATGGTTTCAATGTTTCCTTTTTCGAAAAATAAGGCGGCCTCAGGTGGTCCAGATGCTATTCCCCAGTCTCCAACAACTTCTCTGTATGCCTCTGCCTCCTGGTAGGTATATGGCTCTGCTCCTATTTGGTTGCTTAATATTCTGTTTGCAATGCGCATTCTTAGATACGCATCCTCAAAAGATAGACCAAATGGCTCTAGAGCAGCGTCAATAGCATCAAAGGTTACGTCAGTAGTAGGGTTTGCAAGTTCTCTGGAAGCCTCCCAGCAATTTTTAATAGTTTCTCGGCCACCAAGGTGCTCATCAATATATTGGAAGAGGATAAACGATCCATACATATGAATACCCGATGATTCAAAAATAGGTTTACTGGGATTGGCAAACCATGAAGGCATATATCTGTATAGGTCATTGATGTCGTTGTAGAGTTCGTCCTCGCTCCATACTGCGGTTGCCTCAAGAAACCAAAGACTCTGATCAAGTGCAAAACAGTTGTAATCAAATTGGATCGCATGAAAAAACTCATGTACTGCTGTTACTTTTATATTCTCTTCTTCAGAGTGTTCACTGAATTGAGATCCAGAATAGGAATTACGCATTTTTATATAGCTGTTACAGGACGCTCCATTTCCCAGTGCAACGGCATATCCAAAGTAGAAGGATGGTAGATTCTCAATCCTAACCTCGTATAGCCCATCAAAGTTCACCGGAGGGGATTGAAACCCTATTGAATCCATGTAGAATGACCAAACTTCCTCAAAGATTACACCCATTGTTAACACATAATCTACATTCTCAACTGCATCATTATCTTGCAAAGTGTAATAAAATCTAAAATGCTCCGTATCATATATTTGATCAAGCACAGGGTCGATCGTGGTAATTCTATTATCTATTATTTTAAGGCCTATTTCATCCAGCTTATCTTTTTCATCTTTAATTAATTCATCCAAACCGTTTCTTATTAAATTATTGATGTGTGGAGTTGCGTGGGTGGGTTCGCTCCTGTTTTTAAGTGTCTCATAGGACTTAACAACAGAAAAGGAACTCCCAAGCACTGTTGACGAAAATAAGAATAATTTTATTAATCTAATGGTCAAGGTCATCAAGCTTATCCTTATATTTATAGCGTAGATACAGACCTAGTATAATAAACGATAATGCCCAAAATATTGAAAAGTAGACTAACGCATCTTTCATGTTATTTTCCATAATATATCAATGATGAATGTGGCGAGGATCATTCCGAGACCAATTTGTGTTTGGATATCTGAACTAAGGCGACCCCCTTTTGCAGATCCGGATATTGCAACCCCTGAGCCGGCCAGATATAACCACTTTTTGATTCCATCTGGGATTCCCGCATTTAATTGCCGAGAATGAGGTTTTGTAATAGAACCAAGGCTTGAAAAATACTCCGTTGAATAACGCAGAGGAATGTTGAGAGTGTTTTCATCGACAAAAGAAAACTCATGGGACTCTATATTTCTTCTTAACCTGAGCCCTATTTGAAATGATTCATCTCCCTGAATTAATTGATAATCAAGAACCTCGCTTGGCAATCCATTACTTTTCAGGTTCATAGTATCACCCTTTGCCTTGTACAGGGTGATATAAAACCATCCAGAGTTTGCCTGCCATGCAGTTAGGTCATTTAATCTGAATATTGAGTCTATTTTCACATTCACTATAATACCGTTGGACTTAGAATCTATTTCTATGGATTCTATGTTAATCTCTTTTGGGAAAAGCATTGAGAGGGAAAGTATATGAAATGAAAGATACCAATACTTTACCATAGTCATCTGCATAATAAAATTTTTCCTATATCTCTAAGTTTATGAATTAGGCTTTGTTCAGTTTATACGCGTAGGGTAATTTTATAAACTTAATTCTCTCGATATATGAAATTTAAATCCATATCAATGACTGCTCTAATTTTATTTGGATCAATATTTGGTCAGTCAGAATCACTTGAGATTGATGACGCTGAATCTAGCACCAGCCTACAAGGAGCATTTGGAGCTGTTACTATTGATGGCAAGATATGGAACCAAATTGCACTCAGGCCAACATTACCATTTGGAAAGCTATCTGTTGCGTTTGATATAGTATTATACATTGATCAAGATGGTAATATCCACGATGATGATTGGGATTTTTCTTCAGGAGAGAAGGTTAAGAATACTATCATTGATAAAATATATTACATTCGATACGGGAACCGATGGGACAAGAATTACTTTAAAATCGGCGCCTTGGACAATGTGACAATGGGATACGGTATCTTGCTTAATCGGTATACAAATACCCTGCTATATCCCCAGGTCCGTAAGGTCGGTATGGAATTTAAAACTCGAGCATTTGGTGTCAATATCCATGGTTTCACCAATGATTTTAAGGAGAATATGGGTCTTGCAGGGCTCAGAATATCTGCTCCAGTTGATTACGGAATTACCGCCGGAGTATCCTGGGTTGGAGACAGGAATCAATACCTTGGTCTTCGTGACAGAGATGGCGATGGCCGTCCTGACTTGGTGGATGATTTTCCGAACAACAATGACTGGTGGGTTGATACAGATGGTGATGGCTGGGCAGACAATGATACCATTAATGAATTTGATGTAGATGGTGATGGGTGGACAGACTCAAGTTTTACCGTTCCACTGTTTGGTATTGTTATAGACCCAGATGGTGTAGAGACAAAGCCAGAGCCAATTAATATCAATGAAGAACCAGAATCTTTTAATGCTTTTTCAATTGACCTGGGAATGCCGGTTGTTAGAGGGGGGCCAGTTTCTGTTGATGCTTATATGCAGTACGCTGCATTCTTGGGTAATACAACAGACCCTATATTAAATGAA
>CESP01008154.1_pt1 | contig 20798 bp, 34 predicted proteins | sample 531211 | NCBI WGS metagenome assembly CESP01 (sample SAMEA2622074, study PRJEB7988) | marine metagenome | biome: marine biome (ENVO:00000447); feature: surface water layer (ENVO:00002042); material: "saline water (ENVO:00002010), including plankton (ENVO:xxxxxxxx)" | depth 5 m | reverse complement strand
ACTACGTGAATCTAACCACACCAGTTGACCTACGAGTGCCACGAGAAATAATAGTCGCAATGGCCGTATTGGAAACTGGATATGGATCAAGTAGATTTGCTCTAAAAGGAAATAATCTTTTTGGTATTAGAACCTGGAACAAAGATGAAGCACAACTGAAACCAAAAGACAATCCCGATGTGGAATGGGGCGTAAAACAATATATTACCAAATGTCAATCTGTGAAGGATATGGTTTCTATAATTAACAGGTTACCAGTTTATGCTGATTTTAGAGAAGCTAGAGCAGAACAATTGAAGACTGGTGACAAAAATGTGTTTGCTCTTGTGCCTCTTTTGAGTGAGTGGAGCACCAATCCAAACTACACAAACCTAATAATATCAAAGGTTAAAAAGATTCAAAAGATTTTGGCAAAAAAAGTTTCCAAATAGTCTTGACATTTGCACTTTATTATCGTATAATGTAATTATAAATGTAACTCGTTCACAATGAACGTAATGAAACGGAGGCTTTGATGAAAGGCATTTTAAAAATAGGCGCATTAGTAACAATAGTAGGTATGCTACAGGCATGTTCAGGTATGGTTACAATCGCTGAACGTGAAGACTATGCTCAACCGAAATGGTACGCCAACTGTGTTGAGAGTGGAACAACTGGCTGGTTCTGGTGGAAAGAAGAATTTGCTTATGCTTGTGGAGCAGGCGAAAGTATTTTCCAACAAGCCGCAGAAGAGCAGATGTATGCTATAGCAATGAATAACTTTGCTAAAAGAATTAATAGTGAAGTAAATTCTAACACTAAACTAAAATTTGTTGATAACAACGGCAAAGAATCTAGAGCAACAAGCACTACGATTTCTTATGTAGTTAAAGACACAACTATTAGAGAGCATATTGCTAAAGAAACAGGTACTTTTAAATACCAAGGTAAAATGTTTACCTTTGTAAAACTAAGGATGCCAAAGACAATCTTTGACGAACTCATCCAGGAGGCAAAAAGTGCGAAAGTTTCAGTGGCAACTAATTAATCCAATAATCATCGCAGGAGCAGTCATGGCTTTAAGTGCCTGCTCTTCGCATAACAAACCTGTGATGTCACAGTTCCAACCACAGTATTGCCATACAGATAGCAATCACACATTGGTTGACGGGAACAAGGCATCGAGCAGAGTGGATGTCAGATGTACTGATAATCCTAAGGATAAACACTTCTTGGCTTACAGTGGTATTGCTAAGACATGTAGGGAGCATTATTATGAAATTTGGCTTAACGGAAAGGCAGTTAAACAACGTGGCTTTGTGTGTCAAAAACTCGACGGCAGTTGGGAAATCGTTAATCATCCTTACAATTAGTTTGTTTTTGACTGCTTGTGGGGCAACTTCTCAACAATATTCGTCCACCAGTGTAAGCACAGGAGCAAGTACCGCTCAATACTATCATTCAAAAAATAGTATGTTAGGATTAGGTATTAACTACATGAAGTGGACCTATCATATGATGGAACCTTATGATAGAGAGCAACAACAACATGCGATATTCTTCGCACTTAACAATCTACAAAACGGCGAAACAACACGTTGGTATAATGGAAATACCGGCGCCAAAGGTGCGGTTCAAGTAGCAATGACTTACCCGCAAGGGAGTGGTTATTGTAGGGTTTTAATGAGTCAAATCTACTACAAAGGTAAGCAAAGAGACTTTAAAGAGACAGCTTGTATTAACAGTACTGATAACACCTGGCGTTTCGTCCGATAAATATTAAATTATAAAGGACGATTATGGCATTAGGTATATTAGTATTATTATCTGCTTTAAGTATTTCAGCAGTAGCGATTTATTATAGTATAGCAGGTCTCGTAGCGATATTTGCCGCGGCCGCTATTCCCATCATGGTAATGGGAACTGTACTAGAAGTTGGAAAACTTGTAACCGCAGTATGGTTACACAAGTATTGGGGCAAGGCAGTATGGTGGCTTAAAACTTATTTAAGTGTAGCCGTTGTAGTTCTTATGTTCATTACAAGCATGGGTATCTTTGGGTATCTGTCTAAAGCACACATTGAGCAGACCTCTGCTAGTATTGAAACAACTGAAAAAATAACACAACTAGAAACAGAGATTGCTCGTTATACAGGGATTGTTGAAAGAGCAGAACAAAAGATTGATAAGGCTGAAAACGCCGGTGCTAATAAAAATGATACAATACAGGATCAAATAGATAGAGAACAAAAACGTATTGATACTGCCTATGATAGAATACAACCTTTAGTACAAGAACAACAAAACCTAATACAACAAGAAATTATTAGGAAAGATAAGAAAATAGAACCTTATCTTGCTCAAGTTTCTAATATAGATTCTGACTTACAAACACTTTCAGACTTGCTTAATAGACGTGATAAGGAAAGTATTAGACGTTTACAAAGTATTGTTGGAACTAGAGTAGATGGCACATATGGCAGTAGAACTGCTAAACAGGTTGAAAATTACAGAGATGGCCTTATAGCCAAACGTGAAAGCATACTTACAACAATATCTCAAATAGAAGAAAAAGACTCTCCTATTATAACTGCGGCAAACGAAGAAATAAAAAGATTACGTAATATTGCTGAACAGGAAATAGCAGATTCAAATAAAGTAATTAACAAATTAAGAAGTGAGATTGGCAATGTTGTTACTACTGACAGCACAGATTTTATAGATGCTGAATTACTTAAAATTAAAAATGCTAACGTAGAAATAGAACTTCTTACAGAAGAAAAGTATAAAATAGAAGCTGAGTACAGGAAACTAGAAGCTGAAGTAGGTCCTATTAAATACATAGCAGAATTTGTATACGGTGAAGAAGCCGATAGAGATTTATTAGAAGAAGCCGTAAGATGGGTAATAATTTTAATTATATTTGTATTTGACCCGTTGGCTGTATTGTTATTAATCGCAAGTCAATATACATTTGACTTTGCCAACCCTAAACGCAGGGGGTTAGCCTGGCGTGAGTACGAACAAGCCAGGGCTAAAAAAATTATGGAGAACGTAAATGATACATCAGATACTACAGTACCAGTTGAAGAATCTACAGATGATGGACCAGATGATGGGGACGAAAAACGAAATGATCTACAAGAAATTAATGTGGCAGACGATGAACGAGATGGAAAAGCCAGTAATGAAGCAGATATTCAGCCAGGGTCGGAAGTGGAGAAGATTGAAGAACAAGTTTCTGACACCGAAGTAGAACCAGACACTATCGAAAAAAAAGATACCGCATCATCGGAAGAGTCAAAAACCGATTTAGATAGTTGGAACGAATGGGTTGAAGCCGCAAATAAAGAAGCAGAAAAAGAAGTAGAAAAAGAACCAGAAGTAATAACAGGTATCGGAGCAGTTAAAGGTACTTTCAAACAAGCAGAAGTAGAAAAACAAAAACAAGAAGAGTTGTTGGCGGGTGACGACAATCCTAAAAAGACAGAAATAAAAGAACGGGCATCACTTGTACAAAAGTATGATCAAGATAATGCTTGGTCTGAGGCCAAAAGGGTATGGAAATCTAAGAATCCAGATCAAAACATCAAAGATTGGAAACATGCTTTCATTTCAGGCAGGATACATGAATTACCATGGCAACAATACGTAGATTATCAAGATAAAGAAGTACAAGAAGCATTAGAAAGTAGAATCAAGCCCGATTTAACAGAAGTGGTTGAACCAGATGGATACAAACAAAATGCTGAACAGAGTGATAAGTCAGTATGGAGCAAGATACGTGACAATGAAAAATAAGTATTAGGATGACTGATACTCTTATTAATTTGATCACATACCCAGATAAACTTTTTAATGATAACAAAAGTATAATATTTGTTAACCCTAGCGATATTTTAAAAAACCATTTTAATGAATTAGCTAAAGATCTAAAAAGTCCAATTAATGTTTACCTATACGAAAACAACAAAGATGAAGTAGAATGGTTGTTAGATGTAAGCCAAAACGTAGATAATATCATAATAGATATTGATAATACCAAAATAGAACAATGGGTAATTGGTTATCTACTTAACTTTGGCAAAACTTTTTACTTGACAAACCAGGTGAGTATGCCTTATAATATAATTAATTCAAATAGGATTTATGAGTTGAAACAATTTATGGAAGGAGTAAAATATTTTGAGGTACAATAAATTTAATAGAAGGCACGACAGGAATAAGGAAAAAGAAATTGGTAAAGGCATATATGTAGAAGTACGTGGCGGTGATGCTACTAAGGCCATTAGGATTTTTAAAAAGAAAGTACAAGACGCAGGAATTATACAAGAGTATAGAGAAAGACAGTATTACGTCAAGCCTAGCGAAAAGAAACGTAAAGCCAAACAAGCTGGTAGAAAACGTTGGGAAAAGAAACAAGAAAAAAATTTACAAGAACGAGGATTCTAAATGCCACTGAAGGCAGAAGCATGGTTTCCTAGTCTCATCTGGTCTGGATTACTAGACAATACTCATAACGACAAAATTAAAAGTTTTGCTTATGAAAGAAAAGAGCAAGACAAAGGAGTTGAATTATCTAATTACATAGGCTGGCAAAGCAGTTCTATTAGGCAAGGTGATAACGAAACATTTGATAGACTAGTTGAATCCATATCGTCTAACATTGAAGATTGTAGGAACCTAGTTGAACTTCCTGAATTACAACTTTATAATATTTGGATTAACATTAATACACCTGGAGCATATAATACCTTACATAACCATCCAGGAAGTGTTTTAAGTGGTGTTTACTATGTAGAAAGTATTGAAGAACAAGGAAACATATTTTTTGAAAGAGGTGATAATGCTGAATATTTTTTACCACCCGTGAAACAAACTAATTACTTCAATGGTACTGCTACTTCATATAAAGCTATAACAGGTGCTATGTATGTGTTTCCTAGCTGGTTAAAGCATAGTGTACAACCTAACAAAACAGATAAGGATAGAATATCAATATCATTTAACTACGGAGTGAAAAAATGAGAATCGAACAGGATATTAAATTAGATTACCAAGACGTGCTTTTTAAGCCAAAGCGATCTACTTTAACATCAAGAAAAGATGTAGACCTTACAAGAACATTTAAATTCTACAATAGCAGAAAAGAATGGACAGGCATTCCTATCATGTCAAGCAACATGGACGGCGTAGGAACATTCGCTATGGCTAAAGTTTTACAAGAACAAAAGATGATTACTGTATTAAGAAAACACTATACATTAGACGATTGGAAAGTAGCTATAGGCGACGGTGTAAAGATGAAATATCTTTCTGTGTGTACAGGTACAGGCGTGATATGGGATAAAGATGCTTTAGATTATAACACTATGAAGAAGGTATTAGAAAAATATCCAGATGTACCTTTTATCTGTGTTGATGTAGCAAATGGCTATCATGAGAATTATGGGGACTTTATAGAAAAATTAAGGTATGAATACCAGGATAAGACAATCATTGCCGGCAATGTAATAACTGCTGAAATGACTGAGGAACTAATCCTACGCGGTGCTGACATTGTGAAATGCGGCATAGGACCTGGGTCAGTGTGTACAACACGTTTAATGACTGGCGTAGGTGTACCACAACTGTCTGGAATCATTGAATGTGCTGATGCGGCTAATGGCGTAGGAGGACATATTATTGCTGACGGTGGTTGTGTGTACCCAGGTGATGTTGCCAAGGCCTTTGGAGCAGGAGCACATTTTGTAATGTTAGGAGGTATGTTAGCAGGACATGATGAAGCTGAAGGTGAAGTAGTTGATGGTAAGGTACAGTTTTATGGTATGAGTTCAAATGCGGCAATGTCCAAGCACGGATCACGTAAAGACGGATATAGAGGTGCTGAAGGAAAAGTTGTAGAGTTGCCACATAAAGGACCAGTAAAAGATACTATTACAGAGATACTTGGCGGCGTAAGATCAGCGGCGACATATATTGGTGCTAAACGTATAAAAGACATGCCAAAATGTACTACCTTTGTACGTGTGAACAATGTAGTAAATCAGGTATACAAATCATTTGAAGCATAAATTGGTTAAAAACATAGGAAAAATCACTTGACTTTTAGCCTAATCATGCTTATATTAGTATTAGTATGATAAATACTATTGTTGAAGATATGCCAGGGTTGGGTATTTTCAATAGGGCATGTAGCCCAAATAACGTTAACTTGCTTAATATAAGGAGAAAACAATGACAAGAGTAACTACACTAAACCTACCCACTTTTCACAGATCAATGATTGGCTTCGACAGCTTGTTCGATGAGATGGACAGAATGTTCGAAAACAGTTCTAATGGATCAGGTGGATACCCTCCATACAATATTGCTAAAATCAACGAAGATGAGTTTATGATCTCAATCGCAGTTGCTGGCTTTGGTATGGATAACCTAAAGATTGAAAAGGACAAGAATGTGCTTACAATCGAAGGAACACAGCCTAAAGGCGTTGATGAAGTAAACTATGTTCACAGAGGTATTGCTGGACGTAACTTTACTAGACAATTTACATTAGCAGAACACGTTGATGTAAAATCAGCTAAACTAGAAAAGGGCATGTTAAATGTTCACCTAGTTAGAGAAGTTCCAGAAGAACTTAAACCAAAAACAATTGATATTGTTGAGGCTGAGTAACAGAGGTAAGTTTAGGGGGTGAAAACCCCCTAGACAGACAGGATTTATTATGACTGAGATTATTTTAGAAAAAGAAATAAACGTAAAAGAGCAGATTGAAGAAGTTACTAAAGAACCTTCAAAGTACAAGGTCATATTTATGAATGATAACGAAACTCCTATGGACTTTGTTGTTGCTCTTTTAATAGAAATATTCAAACATTCAGAAAAAACCGCCCAAGAGTTGACCATGAAAATACATGCTGATGGCCAGGCAATCGTAGGTATATACTCGTTCGAAATAGCAGAACAAAAGGCAGTAGAGGCCACTAAATTATCACGTGAAAATGGCTATCCACTACAGATAGCAATAGACAAAGAATAGCATAAATACTTTGTTGAATGATAATTTTTACAAGGAGTAAAGCATGAGTTTAGAATCTTTAACACAAGCGGCAAAACAAAATGCTGACAGAACGGAATTTGCTCGAGTAATGACAGCAGGTAATCTAGCAGAGGACAAGTATAAAACTTTCCTTTGGAATGCTTATTTGGTGTACGATATCCTAGAAGATGTTGCGGCAAGTATGGGTGCATTTGCGCCTATGGATCCTTCAATGCCAGCTGATGATTTACCACTTGATGGACTTAAACAAGCAGATGATATATTAGCAGACTTTGTTGAACTAGGTGGCGACCCAGATAATCCTCCAGCAGTAGTACAAGCTACTGAGGATTACAGAAGTCACGTCGTGAAAAATATACAACACGACAAGCAGAAGCTTATAGCTCACTTATATGTTAATCATATGACGGACTTAACTAACGGACCAACATTAGAGAAAAAAGTACCAGGTTCAGGAAAAATGTACAAGTTTGAAGAAATGTCTCACTCTATCGAGGAGATGAAAGAACTTGTTTCAAGACGTTTTTCTGATGATGATGCTATTGAAGCTAACATTGGTTTTGGTTACAGAACACAACAGTACGAACAGTTAAACGCACTATAAGATGATTTGGGATAAACTGGTTGAATGCCAGGACCAAATCATTAAACTGTTCGATCATCATGGGACTGAGATAAATGAACCAGGAATGGATCATTTTAATCAACCCGGAAGCGGATGGATTAACAGAGTCTGGGCAAACGACGACATCAGAAGAGCTCACATAGACGTGGTAGATGCTAGAGATACAAAAGGTCTCTGGATGATGCACGTTTGTGTTTTACCTCAACTTAACAACGATGGACCTATATACGGCTTTGATGTTATAGCAGGTAAAACAAAAATGACAGGAGCATTTCACGATTTTTCATCAAGTTCAGGCGGCGAAGACCATCCAATGGTTCAATGGTATCAGGATGAGGTAAAAGATTTTATTCCGGAGAAAAAAAGAGAACTTCCGGAATGGGCAACAAATATTTTTACTCCTAGCATGATTGCGGCAAGTAATGTCAAGGAAGAAGAAGCATCAGTTATCATTCAAATAGCTCTTGATAATCTTTTCCAGTATCTTGATACCATTGGTGAATACACAGGACAAGGCGATAGAGATCTAACTCTAGCAAGCCAAAATTATTATTGTCATAATCAGCAACAAAACCCACATACGCCTAGAGTTATGAAATCCTTAGGATTAAATGAAGCTGACGTAGAAAAGTTCTGTACTGATATGTTATTTCCGAAAAGTTAATTAGCCTTTACAGGATTATTCAATGGATTGTCTAATGCTCTCTGTATCTTAAGATCTAACTGTTCTTCAAGTTCATCGATCTTCTTATCCAGTCTATCTAGTTTGCTATCCATTCTTAATTCAAATGTATTGATAACACCTCTAACTGTGTCAACATTAGCCCTGTTTCTTTCGTCCTGTTTGTCCATGCTATCATGTAAGTCTCCTACATCATCTTTCAGTTCTATCTTTATATCATGAACATCACTTTTTGTATCACCTAAAGTCTCTTTGAACATACCTATTTCGTCTTTCATTAAGATATAGTCCTCTTTAAGTATTGCTAGATTTTTATCGAATTCGCTTAGGTCGGGAGCCACATAAGCATCTATCTTTTTCTCCATCATAAGATATCTGTTATAAAGTTCAAAGCCTCCCCAAAGTCCACCGATAATGGTACCCACTAAAGGAATGACAAGTAATAATTTACTGCCGCCTACTTTGATACCTTTATATTCTATTTCTGCCATGTGTTTCTCCTATTAAATAGTATTTATTGTAAACCAAGTCCATATCCTGGTTTATACTGTTCGTTTATCATATCGTTCATCAGGTTGTCCTGTGCTGAACCAAATAAAGCACCGTATGGATCGCCCAACATCTGTTGATCTCTGTACACTTGTTCATCAGAATACCACGCTAAAGCGTCTTCATTCTGTTTTTGTATGTATTTTTTGTAGTTTTCTGTATCTGCTAACGATTGTATTAGGGCTATTTTAGTTGTTTCATTAATAGCACTATAAGTATCAGCCATAGCACTTAGAATTCTGTTTGCTATTTTCTGTTTAGCCTTGGCTATTTCAGTCTTAATTCTTTCCTTAGTCTGCTTCGATTTTGTGCCGGACTTAGATTTCTTCTCTCCTTTGCTTCCTTTAGCATCTGTTTTTTCTCCTCCAGACTCTTCTCTCCCGACATCATCTCCATCTTCCGCATTGGTCTCATCTGTTCTGCTATCTCCGGCTTCGGATTCGGCTTCTGATTCACTGGTATTTTCTCCAGAATCAGAGTCTCCATCGGACTCTGTCCTAGATTCTGTTTCAGTGTTATTTTCTTCCACTGACTGTTCAGCATTACTATCGGACTCTTGTACACTTTCTTGGTTAGACTCAGAAGTGGACGAATCTGTACTGCTTTCGGTTTCGGAAACTTCCGCTTCCACACTGGCATTTTCTGTTGCTCCCTCTTCTACAGTATTTACTTCAATATCAACTGTGGCTTCTGTTGTTGGCTCCACGTTAACTTCCATTTCAACGTTGGTAGAACCTGCGTCAGCAACCTCTATGTTAGTGTCTGGCATGTCTATTTCTATTTCTATTTCACCAACAGCATCTGCTACCGCTGAATCAATTTGTGTGCCAATGTCTGCTTCTATTTCTGCTACAGTGATTTCTGGAAGTTCAGTTGGGCCTACATCTAAATCAAAGTTTAAATCTATTTCAGCAATGGTTTCTACTTGTACAACTCCTGTATCTAAGTTTGTAGAATTCATTTCAACTGTGGCTACATTGGTAGTCTCATCTACTTCTACTGAGAATTCCATTTCAATACCACCGCCTGTGTCTTCATTTACTATTGCTATCTCAAATGAGTCAACTTCAGTATAATCTATAGGCTCAATAGTTATTGTATCTTGTATAGGATCACCTATAAACACACTTGTCAATGTTGTTTCATTTGTATTGTATACTGTTTCTTGAGTGCTTAATATTATATTTGTAATTGTTTCTGTAATAGTTGTTATGGCATCATATGTAAGTGTCATGAAAGGATCGCTAAACACAGGACCCCAATAACCTGAATGGTATCCAGCATCAACTCCCCATAGTTCCATCTGTCCCCATATCTCTGAATAGTTGTTAGCCGCTATGTCTTGTGTAAATGAATGAGTTTGTGTACCATTGTAAGTTAGTGTTACAAATTGACTGTACTCACCTATTAAGTTAGTAGCATTTACTCCTGCCGCCTTGTATAACTTTGCCGTAATTCTAAATACATCCTTACAATCTCCTCCTGTGTTAGAACATAAAGGCACACTGGTATTTGATTTGTGTGATTGTACATCAACACCATAGTTGAGTTGAAAGCCTGCTTGTATTTCTGCGGAAGTCATGTCCAATGACATCTCAAATTGCTCCGACTGTACTTCACCTCCACCCAATGCTAGGAAGTTTGAATTTTGTTCTGTGACGAGATTGTTATTTGTATTAGCCATATAACCAGTACAGGCTTCACCCGTGCCTACGGTTGAACTTGAGCCACTAGTCCTACATTGTGTTTGTCCTTGTGTCTTAACTCTGCCTGTTGTTGACCAATCCGAATTGTTTATAGCTGGTAAAGAATTAGAAGTTGTGGTAGATGTTAACACAGTTGTTTGTTGTGTGGTAGTGCTTGTCGTAGCGATTTGCTCAATCACTGTTTCTGTATATTGTGTTGTAGTTTCTGTATCTTCGAAGCCACCATTCAGTGTGACCTCTGTGTTTGTTACAACAGATGTAACCGTGCTTGATGTAACAGTACCTCCGTTAGGTCCTGTGTCGCCAACGGCATATTGTTGTGTGTATGCTAGTGCTAGATTAGAGTAAAAGCAAAAGCAAAAGACCACCAAAGCCCCAAGTAGTTGCTTTGTTCTGCCATTCTTTTTCGTATGCTTCAAGATCATTTTCTTTTAACCATTTCTCATAGTCCGGACGCTTCTCTGGATTTTCTGCCCAGGCTTTAGCCGCTTCAATACCAATCTTGCCTTTGTAAGGACAAGGAGTACCTGCCATCTCCATGGCTTCAAACACTCTTGCATCTTGACATAGCAAACTGACCGCCGCAACCTTCATACCCATACCATATAATGATCTAGATAGTTTCAGTCTTTCACAGTTTAGATCTCTGATTGTTGTTCCACCGGCAATACCCAATACCTGTGTTTGTACTGCGGCACTGGTACCAGTTGAACATACGTCTTGATTGTTAATCATCACGTTAGGAGCAGAAGCAGTAGGTGGTGTTTTGTCTACTGTTGTTGTTCCTGTAACAGTTGATGTCACTGTATTCGTTTCTGCTTGTAAGGCCATAGGCCAGAAGAATGCGATTAATGATATAATAATTAAGATTTTTTTCACTGTTTTTTGCCCTCTAAACTTTCTTTGTTAAGTCAAATTTGCTTCAGTGTTATTTATCACCTGGTGTAAAAATTTTTACACCTAGTATTATAAGAGTGTATTATAGAATAAATAAACGTATGGACGATAGCAACGCACAGATGAAAAGGGAGCAAGAAGAGTTCAATCAAGCATTCGACGAATTATGGGGTCCTATAACACACCATATTAACCCGGTCACTTTACCAGAAGAAATAGCAGATTTAGAAAGAAAAAGAATCATTTTAGCTTTGGATGTTAATGACGGAAATAGAACACGGGCGGCTGATCAATTAGGTCTAGGAAGAACTAATTTGATAGCTAAATTGAAAAAGTATGAATTGGATGAATACTTAGAAGCTTGTTAGAGCCCTCACGCTCTGCAATTTTATTTAGCTTAGATTTCACTTTTAAGCTGACCAGCCTTTTGTCCTGGTATATACAACAAAGCAGATATTGCTAATTCAAAAAAAGGATATATGATGATTGAAGGATTTGTGATCCCAAAAGTCACATTTAGAACTAGAGTGTTTGATAACACCAAAATGGAAAACAGGTGGCAAGACGTCACTACTGATGATTACCTCAAAGGAAAGAGAGTAGTCCTGTTTAGTTTACCAGGTGCGTTTACTCCTACATGTTCAACTTATCAATTGCCCGGCTTTGAAGAAAATTATGACGCTATTCGTAACCAAGATATAGACGAGGTGTATTGTATTTCAGTCAATGACGCATTTGTAATGAATGCTTGGGGCAAAGATCAAAAAATTCAAAACGTGAAGATGATACCAGACGGATCAGGAAACTTTACTAGATACATGGGAATGTTGATAGGCAAAAATCACCTAGGCTTTGGTATGCGTAGTTGGAGATACATGGCAATTATTAAAGATGGCATCGTAGAAAAATGGTGGCAAGAGCCAGGTATAAATAATGATGGATCCGACGATGATCCGTATATCGAAACTACTCCGGAAAACTGTATAAGTTATCTAGAGCAAAAATATTCATAGGAGTTAATATGGCGAAGTTTATAATTATAGTGTTAGGTGGTCTGATGATATTTTTACTGACTGCTTGTGGAACAAATTACATCACTAATGACGGCAAAAGACTATTGGAGAATAGTGCTTTAGGTTGTGTAGCAGGTGAAGTACTATTTGGAGAATGTGCTAAAGGTGCGGCAGTTGGAGCAGGTGCTACTGTAATTTCTGATCAAAAGAAGAATTAGATTTTATTGACATCCCTATGAAGTCGCCCAAGAAGTCAAAATGATATGCCAACTTGCCAAATAGCTCTTGGTGTAACACTTCTGAAACAATTTCATAACTAGATTTTCCTATCTGAGAATAATAACTTTTCTGTATTCCGTAACGTTTTCCGTAATTAGGAAATACACCCCTAACAAATAAGCATGTATCGCCAAGAGTTTTAGCATCATACTTTTTTTGTTCTTGTAAAGTTAGATAACATTGAGCAAATGTTTTCTGAGGTAGAAAATTAGGTTTATCAATGAAAGAAGCCAACAACATTACGATGTAAGACTCGATCTCTAAAGGGAGTTCGTAACCAGACTTACATTGTGTTTCTTTTACGACATCGTAAAAGGCTGAAGAGTAAGCATCTTCCATAAAAATATTTAGCAAAAAACACTTGACAGTTGTATGGAGAGATGTTAAAGTTTAAAAACGTTATGGGTGTAGTGTTAATGGTAGCACGTCGGTCTCCAAAACCGAAAGTAGGGGTTCAAATCCTCTCACCTATGCCAATTGAAGGAGTAAATAGAACGTATGAAAATATTCGGAAAAAAGTTAGAAGACTTTTACAAATGGGTAAAAGGCACAGAACTCGTAATACTAGAAGACATTGATGTCAAAGAAGATCCTGTGAGACCAGAACTAACTTTAGAATGGCGTAAGGAATACGGTAGACAAATATACGGTTTAAAATATGAAGACAGCATAGAAGGAGTAGTATGTGTTGCCTATACCAAAGGTGTTCCTTATAGTGTTAGAGAACTTGAATTGATGAGTGAAAATTCCAGTATGAAAAGTGATGCTGATACTGCCGTTGCTTATACAGTATGGTCACGTAAGAGGGGTGCTGGTAAGGAAATTATAGCCAAACTGTTGGAACATGTTCAAAAAAATACCGAGCTCAAACGTATGGTTACACTCTCGCCCTTGACCCCTATGGCGACACACTTTCACATAAGAAATGGGGCAAAATTGATAAAACATAACCCTGATACACAGAATTTCGAGTACAAACTGTAAATACGGGCAAATCGACCAAAAATTTCTATAATTAAGTATAGTTTTAACTGGTAAATCAACCACCAAAAAAGTTGACAAACTGATTAAATATTGTTATAATATATTTAAATATTCATTGCGGAGATCATTATGCATATCACTACTAGAGGCGGCTCAAAAACACAAAAGAAATATGTCAAAAGTATGGCGGATTTTTGTGGACAAAAACTTCTTGGTTCAAGACTATATCCAAAAATTGAACTTAGAATTGAGCTTGTTAAGGATCTAATGAAAAAAGAAAAAATATATGGTGATGCTATATGGGAAGATGATGAACGTTATCCTAAAGAGTTTAACATAAGAGCAGATGCTTCGCAACCTTTAAGACGTGTTTTAGAAACCATAGCACACGAAATGGTTCATGTAAAACAATATGCTAAAGATGAATTACACGAGTATACTATGAAAAAAGGACATAGATACAAAGGAAAATTCTTTTCAGACAAATTGGATTATTGGGACGAGCCCTGGGAGATAGAAGCTCATGGTAGAGAAACAGGCTTGTTTGTCCGTTGGGCAGAAAAAAATAAACTTGGTAAAAGAAAATGGACCCAAGATCCTGGAGAAGCACAATAACAAGCATGGATATTCTTCTTGCTTTATTTCCCCTAATTGGTATTTACGGATTTGTAATTTGGTTACTCTTAATGTGGAACAACGAAAAAATCGGTTGACAAATTAGCTTTCTTTTGTTATATTATTAATATGACATTCATAACAAAAGAGGCACCAGTGACACAGGCAATTCAAACCCAAACTGCGTTAGCAGTAGCTTTTATGGCAGATAGACTGAATAAAGGCTATATTAAAGAAACAAGAAGATTTTCAGAAGATACTCCAACTCAATTTGCTAATAAAGAGATTGTTAAATTTTATTTTAATCAAGAGCATAGTTTCACTCCAGAAGATTATGTTAAAGCTATTCCTACAGACGAAGACTTTGATAGTGTTGATTTGGCACTTACACATTTCAAAAGATATTCTATGGAACTGTTAGGAGATGGATTATCTGATTTTCAAAAAAGTGTATTTGGTTCTATCCAAGGAACAACAGTAGCAAGAAATCAATTAGGATTAGTTTCATATGTTCCTGAATTAGTAAGAAGAGAAGTATCAGATGCTAAATTAAAAAAACTATTAAGAATAGAGTACAGAGATAGTAAGCCAATTGGTCAGCATGGTGAAGCATGTTATGGTAACCTTAAGATACTAGACAGAAAATGGAGCCAAAACTGGGAAAGCTATAACTATGTTGCTGACTTTGGAGGTAATGTTGTAAGTTTTATGAATAAAATTAAATTTAATATAGATCAAAGATTGAACTTTAAAGCCAAGATTAAAGCTCATCAAGAAAATAATTTGTTTAAAGTACAAGAGACAAGATTAAATTATCTTAGAATAACAAAAAAGGAAATATCATGAGACCTACACACGATAATAAATGTATGATTACCTGTACAGATAACGATAATATTGCTGAAGCAGAAGTAGCCAGATTTGAAGAGAAAAAATTTTTAGATGTATTTTTAGCACAAAATAAAATACACATGGAATGGAATGGGAAGGTGTTTGTCGGAAATAAACTAGGAATGGAATTCACAACGCCAGGACCACAAGAGATAGCAACACTGAAAGGAAGAGGAGATGCCTAATCTAGTACCAGTTATTATAGAAAAAGAAGCAAGAGGAGAAAGAAGCTACGACATTTATAGTAGACTTTTAAAAGATAGAATTATTATGTTGGACACTGATGTCAATAGCACCAGTGCTAGTTTAATCGTAGCACAAATGCTTTTCTTAGAATCAACAAGTCCAGGAAAACCTATTAACTTTTATATTAATTCTCCAGGAGGTAGTGTTACTGCTGGAATGAGTATATATGACACTATGCAGTTTATTAAATCTCCTATTCATACAACAGTGATGGGTATTGCGGCTAGTATGGGTAGTTTCCTAGCAATGGCAGGTGAAAAAGGTAAAAGAGCCATACTCCCACATGCTAGGCACATGATACATCAACCTAGTGGCGGAGCATCAGGCCAAGCAAGTGATGTTGAAATTAGATACAAAGAATTACAATATTGGAAAGAAACACTGACTGACTTATATGTGAAACACATAGGATTAGATAGAGAAAAGGTTGCCAAAGATATGGACAGGGATTTTTTCATGAGTGCTAAAGAATCAATTGACTATGGTTTAGCAGACTATATCGCAGAGAAGAAATAATGAATAAGTTTATAGATCCAAAAAACCCTCATACAGTGGGTAAAAGTTTTGCTAACTTAGGTAATCATGTTTTATTAGCAGGATTTATAGGAGCAATCATTTTTGTGGTTGTAGCAAGTTATGGATAAGAAGGCACACTGGCAACAGGTGGAAAAAGAAAACGAATACATAATGGAGAGAATGCACCCAGCGGTAATGATTCCTGGATTCTTCATAGGTATAATGGTTTTAGTTGGATGTTTATTTAAAGGATACATGGGATGGTAATGAAAAAAATTAAAATAGATCTAGAAAAAGTTAATAGCAAATTACATTGGACAACATTGTATAGTGAGAAGATACTGTTGGCTGTCATAGGAGTATTGACTATGTTAGCGGCTGGTATGGATATTTTCAACATGGTATTGACTTTAAAAATAAGTCTAGCAGATTTGTTTTTGCTTTTTATCTATGCTGAGATAATAGGTATGGTAGGAGCATTTTATATTAGTAACAGGATACCTGTAACGTTACCAATTGTAATCGCGATGACGGCATTGTGTAGATTAATTGTGTTACACAGTAAAGATGCTGACCCATGGGTGCTTATAGCAGAAGCAGGTGCTATACTTGTTTTAGGTGGCGCCGCTTACATAATGAGCTACAAGGATAAATTAAGTTTAGAAAAAGAGCAGTTGAGGAAACAAAATGAATCTAGTTAAAGAAAAAGTTGCGGAAATGAAAGGCATTCCTGAAGAAAAGGAACTTGTGGAGGCATTACAAAAGGCAATATTTGAAATCACGTTTAATAAGTTGGACGGCGAAGAAAGAATTATGACATGTACGAAAATTACAGATATGATTCCAGAAGACAAAAGACCAAAGACAGACAAGCCTGGTAAAGAAGGCACTATAACTGTTTGGGATATTAAAGCTGATGGATGGCGTAGTTTTCGATACGACCGTGTTACTAAGGCAGTAGCATGTGTGTTCTAAAGACTTCTCGTAGCTCAGCTGGATAGAGCGTCGGTTTGCGGAACCGGAGGCCACAGGTTCGAATCCTGTCGGGAAGGCCATATTATAAGGAGATAAAATGACAAAAAAGAACAAAGATTTTTCCGGTAACCTAATAAGGATATCAATACTGGAGAAAGAAATAGAGTTTGCTAGAAGCCAACTACAACCACACGACACAGGACATATTCATACAGCCATCAGCTGGTTAGAATCAAGACTGAATCATCTGAAAGGTGTCAAGGAAGAAGAAATAGATTATCCTGATGGATACTCAAATGAATGGCGACAGCAACAACAGGACCCAAGACACAATCAATCAGCTTTTAAAGGCACCATCTAGTGAACAACACTTTTAACAATGTTTTTCCAACCCTCGTTGGCACCTTTGAATTGAAGACTGTCAATAACGAAGTGCTTATGAACAAGATGGACATGGCAGGTAACGTAGGGCATGGACTGATAGAAAACGGAGTAAGCAGTTATGTTGGTGGAGAAGATTGTTTCTTAACAAGATTGGATATCGCAGATTTAAAAAAAGAAATACTGTATCATTTGAATGAATACTGTTTTCAAGCAGGTATTGCTCCTAACTATATCATAAACAGTTGGGCAAATGTTCTTGAACAACAAGGACTAGTAAAAAGGCATAGACATGAAAAGTCTATAATAAGTGGTGCCTACTATCCTAATGACAGTGATGCTAATTTAATTTTAGAAAATCCTAATACAATATTTCAAATGACACAAACGAACGTTAACGAAAGTATATACAATTCAGAAAAAATTTCAATCAAACCTAAAGCAGGTTTGTTGGTAATGTGGCCCAGCCACATCTATCATTATACAAAAAGCAATGATAAAAATAAAAGATACACGGTAAGTTTTAACACCTTAGACGAATCTTACAAAAGTGCACTAAATAGAAGATAATTTAGATTAATCAGTAAAGGAGTAAAATTATGTTAGCAGGATTTATAGTCATGGTCACCGCGTTGTGGTCAATGGACAACAAGGAATATATAGATACAATGAACGAACAACTTGCCAAAGGATATAGTTGGGAACAGATAGAGTGTAGAGCTCCAACACCAGGAGTACCACATATTGCTATTGAGACTCCCTTAGGCAATAAGTATGTCTGTAACAAACTGATCAAGTAATGCTGGCATAGCTCAGCTGGTAGAGCAACTGATTTGTAATCAGTAGGTCCGCGGTTCGAATCCGTGTGCCAGCACCAGTACAGGTAAGATTAATGACTCAAAAAGAAAAAATATGGATATTTGGTGATAGTTATGGCGATCCTTCCTGTATCAAAGATCCTAATAGTTTTTCTTGGGTTAGTGAACTTCAAAAAAACTATGATGTTACAAATTTTTGTGTAAGAGGAACAGGCGCAAATTACACTATCGCAAATTTTAATCGACAAGTAGATAATAGTAATTTAAAAGATATAAATTTAATTTTTATCATTCCTTCTGTATATAGATTAAATTTTTCATTTTATAAAAAAGTAGGAGATCAAGTACTAACAAAATATATTGTTAACGGTGATACAACGCCTTCTAAAAGAGATAAGATTAACAAAAAAATAAAACTCTATAGCAAAAAATATAAGGATTTTGTAAACAACTTTTTCAGGTATTATCTATATCCTGATTATAGCAAAGATACACTACTAAAGATTATAGGTAATATATCTTTATATAGCCCACAATTTAAGTCAGTGCTTTGTTATGTAGTAAATAATAAACCTGTTGTAAACATTAATAAACTAGTTAATAATGATAATTTTTGTTTTGTAGATAGTATGCTATCTGATATTTCTAATTCAGAACCAATCGGACAAGTGAAACTTGGTGAAGATGATCGTAATAATCATTTTAACGAACATAATAACAAAGTGATGTTTGAACAAATTAATAAATGGATTAATGATAGGGCACCGATTGATATATCAAAATTTAATGGTCATAGACATGAGGACCATCTTGCGTCTTAATAGGTTTACAATAAGCAGTTACTCTATGTTCTAAAGGAACTAAATTGCTATAAGAATAGTTTCCGTACTGCCTTGGAATTCGTTGAGCATAGTATTGACAAACATCTATACTTCTAAATATCATAGGATCTTTCTGTTGGGTCTCACCTATCAAGACCACTAAGAGAAAGGCGTGGATCATTAGTAGCCTCTATTTACGTAAAGATATGCTGTTCCGATTACAAAGCCACATATGGTTACCCCCAACAAAATAATCGCACATATTTCTAACACCTTTTGTCTACGTTCTTCTTGAGCATAGACCATTGCCTGGCGTTTTTTCCGTATGTCACCTTCAGTCTTTAGAAGTTCATCCCAGGCACTTAATCCACGTGTCATTATTATTATCTGTTTAAGTTGGTCTCGCATGTCTTCTGCTTTTTTCTTTGCCATAAAGACTACCATGGCTTCTTCTTCAACTGAACCTGCTTGAAATAGTTTTTTGAATAATGGAGGTTTTTTGTTGTATTCGTCAGCTTTCCTAATATCAGAAACACAATTCATCCAACGGCCTAAGTCTCCTGCCATAGACTCTATGTCTCGGCCGACCGAAAATCCTGCTTTGATAGTGTTGAAAGCGGCTGTGGCCCCTGCCAATGCGGTTACCGGATCTATCAATTTATTAGCCCTATTCTGTAACTTGTGGCCCTACTTTGGGTCTTCAAAGTATTTATATGATAACCGTTTTGGTTATATAAGTATAAAATAATGGTTGACTAATAAAGTGCAAGATGTTATTATTAGTTATAATTAAATTTTGAGAGGCACAAATGAGAACACAACCACAAGAAATTATTACAAAATTAGAGGCAGATAATTCAAGGCTAGCAAAAGAATTGGTTTTGGCAGACGCCATGGAAGAAGGATTGGATGAATTTTTTGAAGGAGTTAAAATGGCACTTGACCCTTTATACACATTTGGAGTAAAGCAAGTACCAGAATCAAAAGTCGACGGTCAAGGACTTAATTGGCCTACATTTAAAGAATTAGCTCGTAAACTTAACAATCGCAGTCTTACAGGACATAATGCCAGAGATGCAATTATACTTTGTAGAGATATTGCTACCATTGAACAATGGAATATGTTTTATAGAAGAATCCTAATTAAGGATCTTCGTTGTGGAGTAAGTGAAAAAACTGTAAACAAGGTAGCAAAGAAGTTCCCACAGTATTCAATTCCAATTTTTACTTGTCCATTAGCACATGATTCAGCTAATCATGAAAAGAAAATGATTGGTAAGAAACAGGTAGAAGTAAAACTTGACGGTGTTAGGGTAATTACTATTATACAAGGTGATACCAGTCATGGTAATTTTAGCAGGGTAGAAATGTTCAGTAGAAACGGAAAACAGTTTCATAACTTTGGACATATCATTTCCGAAATAGAAGAAGTGATAAAGGACAATCCTCCACCATATGATTTGGTTTTGGACGGTGAAGTAATGAGTGCTAACTTCCAAGACCTTATGAAACAAGTTCATAGAAAGAGTGGTGGTGTTGCCAAAGACGCAGTCCTACATCTATTTGATATGTGCCCGTTATCCGAATTCCAAAAAGGTGTTTGGGATAAGCCACAGTCATTTAGAAGCCAAGCAGTAAAGGCTTGGGTAGACCAGCATAGAAGCATTTTAAAGCACGTACAAACACTGGATTGGGAAGATGTGAACTTAGACACCCAAGAAGGTCAAGATCGCTTTGTAGAGCTTAATAAAGCGGCTGT
>CESP01033606.1_pt1 | contig 20801 bp, 18 predicted proteins | sample 531211 | NCBI WGS metagenome assembly CESP01 (sample SAMEA2622074, study PRJEB7988) | marine metagenome | biome: marine biome (ENVO:00000447); feature: surface water layer (ENVO:00002042); material: "saline water (ENVO:00002010), including plankton (ENVO:xxxxxxxx)" | depth 5 m | reverse complement strand
TTGATAATCTGCTCTTTAAGCTTAGGTTGCATCATTCCTGAGACACGTTTCTCTTTGAGATCATCAAGTTTAATCCCGTCAATAATATCAATTGGGTCAATAACATTCCCAATAGATTTAGACATTTTCTTACCCTCAGAATCTCTTACGAGCCCATGAATATATATTGTCTTAAATGGTACCTTATCTAAAAATTTTAAACCCATCATCATCATTCGTGCCACCCAGAAAAAAATGATGTCAAACCCTGTTACAAGTACACTCGTAGGATAATATTTTTTGAGTTCAGTGGTATCTTTAGGCCAACCCATAGTGGAGAAGGGCCATAAGGCAGACGAAAACCATGTATCTAGAACATCATTATCCTGTGACAGCTTGGTATGGCTTGATATATTATATTTTTTCCTGACTTCGAGTTCATTTTCTCCAACATACACATTGCCGTCAGAGTCATACCATGCTGGTATTCTATGTCCCCACCAAATTTGTCTACTTAAACACCAGTCTTCTATATTGTTTAGCCAATTGAAGTATATCTTCTCCCAATTTTTCGGAATAATTTTAGTCGTGGAATTTTCAATAGCCTCTATAGCTGGCCTAGCTAAGTCCTTCATATTCATAAACCATTGACTTGTAATTAATGGTTCAATTATTTCACCTGATCTTTCGCCTATCGGGATGGTGGTTTTATACTTATCAATTTTATCAATATAACTTTGACTCTCTAATTTAGTTACGATTTTATCCCGTGACTGATGAATATTTTGTCCAACGAATTCCGGATCAACATTTTCATTAAAAGTTCCATCTTTGTTAAGTATATTTACACTCTCCAAATTATACTTTTTCCCTAAATTGAAGTCATTAAAGTCATGTCCAGGGGTTATCTTTACACAACCAGTACCAAAATTTATATCTACTGATTCATCCTCTATTATTGGAATTTCTCTATTAATAAGCGGTATCACTACTTTTTCATTTCTGAGATGATTAAATCTTTTGTCTTTTGGGTTAATGCAAATTGCGACATCACCAAACAACGTCTCTGGTCTTGTAGTGGCAACTACTATACGCTCATCACGATTTTTGACCTTGTATCGCAGATAGTATAAATATCCGTTTCTTTCAACATTGGTAACCTCTAGGTCTGATATTGCAGTTTGGAGCTTAATATCCCAATTTATTAGTCTTGTCCCTTTATATATTAGTTTTTGTTCATATAAATCTACGAATACCTTCCTTACTGCTTTACTCAAGCCCTCGTCCATTGTAAATCTATTTCTCTCCCAATCAGCAGAAGATCCGAGTCGCTTGGTTTGCTGAATGATGGTGTTACCTGACTCTTCTTTCCATTTCCAAATCTCTTCAATTAGCTTCTCTCTTCCTATGTCATTTCGAGTAATATTTTTTTTTGCAAGATTATTCTCAACTACTAACTGTGTCGCTATTCCAGCATGATCTGTACCAGGTTGCCATAAAACACTCTTTCCTAACATTCTGTTATACCTTATTAAAATATCTATAATAGTATGCTGAAATGCATGCCCCATATGTAATGTCCCTGTTACATTAGGCGGAGGGAGTACTATAGAATAATTTGATTTTAAATCTTTCGGAGAAAAGCAGTTATTATCTTGCCATTTTTTATATATTTTATTTTCTATATCTTTTGGGGAATACTTTACATCCATTACATACTCTCATAGTCTAACTTAATCTTGAGGCTTTGGTAGTGCTTATATTTTTCTCTAGCCTTTTCTTTTTGTTTAGCATTCGATGTGACAATCTCTAAATATATTTTATTATCATCTTGAATATCACACAAATCATCAGATAAGTTCATAATAACATCAAAATCTTTCAAATATCCTCTGTCGCCTATGTATTCGTTGCTTACAAGCACAACATTACACTCTGGATCAGGACTACTAATCATGCAGTGGGGGACAAAGCTTAATTGCTCAAATGTCCATAAATCTTTATCAAGAGAACGAATAACATCATCATTATCTGACATTACAACAATTTTATGACCTTCTTTATAATATTTATTGATAATCTTACAAATAGATTTAATACTATTAGATGCATCTTGAATATTATAAAAATGTATCCTACTACTCAATTTTAATTTGATCTTATAAAATCAATCAATAGGTCAACTGGCCTACCCGTTGAACCTTTATTAGGTCCTACTTCCCATGCTGTCCCTGCTACATCAAGATGTGCCCATTTTATATCTTCCGTAAATTTAGCCAAAAAAGCTGCGGCAGTTATCGCACCACCATATCTACCACCTATGTTTTGAATATCCGCAAAATTCGTTTTTAACTCATCAAAATAATCATCATATAGAGGCAGTTGCCACACTCTATCTCCAGTTTTATCTCCTGATGTCTTTATTTTATTTGCTAGATCCTGATTATTAGCAAACAAGCCGCTTGGATATTTACCCAGCCCTACTAAGCAAGCACCTGTTAGTGTTGCTATGTCAATAAGATATTTTGGTTTAAATTTCTTTGCATATGTAATAGCATCGCACAAAACTAGTCTTCCTTCTGCATCCGTATTTAAAATTTCTACTTTAATTCCTGACATCGTTTCAACGACATCACCTGGTCTACTGGCTTGGCTACCAGGCATATTCTCTGCTGAGGTAATGATGCCAACAACATTCTTTTTTAAATTCATTTCCGCACAAGCTCTCATTACACCTATAACACTTCCTGCTCCTGACATATCATACTTCATTTCATCCATATTAGGTGAAGGTTTGAGTGAGATACCGCCTGTATCAAATGTGATACCTTTGCCAACTATTACTATCGGATCCTTCGATTTAAGGGGCATGTGTTCAATTACAACTATTTTTCCTGGCTGTTTACTACCCTTTGAAACTGAGAGAAATGCACCCATCCCTAGACGTTTCATCTCTGGCTCATCAATGATTTTTATCTTTAGTGACTTATATTTAGATTTTAATTTCTTAATAGAGTTTGCAAGAAAGGTTGGGGTACATACATTTGGGGGAGTATTACCTAATTCTTTTGCTAAACTTATACCGTTAGAAATAGCGAGAGAAATTTTGAGTATTTGTTTAAAGTCATTTGTAGAAATTTTCTTTTTTGACATTAATGTTATGCTTTTAATTTTTAATTGATCTTTATCGTCTTTATATCTATAAACATATTTAGAGTTTTCAATACTGGTTATAATCATTTCAAGAGTTACCTCACTTGCACCTGTAGAGACAAGATTATCAATACTTATCAAAACTGAGGTAATGTTCGTTTGAATTATCTTTTTAATTATTTGAGTGAGTGTTTTTTTAATTAACAAGGGACCATATTTTTTCTTTTCACCTAATCCAAAGAGAATTATTTGTTTTTTTGTTTGAAAATCATCAACTGTTCTGTGATCTCCTACTTTACCTTTGAAATTACAGGTTTTTATAATTCTTTTGATATCAATCAGTGATTCTCTAGAAATTACACTTTCTACATGGTTGAGTTTCATGTCACTGAAGACACCTATTAGGTGTACATCATGCTTTGCTAGGCTTTTTTTATCATTTGTATATTTATACTCCATTTTCCTTCCTAATTATCTAAAATTTAAAACATATCCTAGATTAACATTTTTTTTAAAACTTGTTAAAATTAGATACATAAAAGATGAAAATTCTTCAAAAATACCTTATCAGAGAAATCACAAAAACATCTATTGCAGTATTGGCGATATTTCTTGTGATTTTAACTGCTAATACAATGCTTAGGCTCATCGAGGAGACTTCTGTGGGGAATTTTCCTACTTATCTGTTATTTCCCCTTATAATAATAAAGATTACCCAATATTCAATTTATCTAATTCCCATAAGTCTTTTCCTTGGAGTCATTCTCTCTTTTGGGAGATTTTATAGTGGAAATGAAATGGCAGTTATCAACTCGTCGGGTATATCTGCCTATGACATTTCAGGAATAATAGCTAGAGTGGTGTTTCCTGCAGCCTTGATTGTTGCATTGTTTTCACTATATGTAACACCCTCAGCAACACAATATAGATATAAAATAGAGCATAAGTTGAGTAGCGAAGAGCGAATTGAGGAAATCAACCCCGGCCGATTTACTTCTTCTCAAAGTGGGAGTGCAACATTTTTCGTTGAAAATATAAATAATAATACATTGGAGAGGATTTTCTTTAGCTCTTCAGGTGGAAGGGCAGAGGCAATTGAGAGTTCATCTACTGCAAGATACATAAAAGATAAAGATAACAGACGATATATACTTTTGAGAGATGGTGTCATTAGTGAAATTATTCCTCCTGATTATACAACTACACGCAAAACTAGCTATCGAGAACATGGCGTGCAGCTCGGGCAAGCTATTCCAGAATTCATAAATACTAAATATGATGCTATCAGTACATTAACTTTATTAAGTATTGGCAATAGAGAATCAAATGCAGAACTTCAATCACGACTACTTTTACCTATAGCAACTGTACTACTAGGATTTATAGCTTTTCCTGTGAGTTACTCTTCACCAAGGAAAGGTCGCTACGCAAAAGTTTTTCTTGGATCTTTAATTTACTTTTCATATCTAATTATGATGTCTATTGTCGAAAAATTATATCTTTTAGGGACGACACCACCAATATTTGGTATGTGGTGGTTTCATTTCCTGATGCTAATTCTTATATTATATGTCTATAAGATTGATATGAAAACTATACCGAGTAGGACATGATAATACTCAACTTGTACATACTTAAAAGATTTTTATTAGGTTTTCTAATAAGTCTGTTAGTTTTAGTTTCAATAGAAATATTTTTTTCGTTTTCTTCAGAAATGAAGTATCTGAACGAAGGAAACTACGATTTTAGTATCATCCTAAAATATATTTTCTTGAGCATACCAAGGAGCATAGAGACAATGTTTCCATATTCTATTCTAATCGGGGCATTACTCTCGCTTGGTGCCATGGCGGCTGATATGGAGTTTGTTGCAATGCAATCGGCAGCAATATCTGTAAGAAAAATTCTTACTATTGTGCTACTACAAACTTTTTTTATTTCTACTTTTTTCTATTTTATTGTTGATTCAGTTGTACCTAAATTCAGTAGTGAAGCAGAGTTACTTAGGAATACTGCTCTTAAAAAGCAATCTTATTATAATAAAAATGGTACATGGTTTAAGAACAAAGACTCTTTCATAAAGATATCAGAAATTTATCCCGATAATACCATTAAGGGTATTAGTGTTTATACTTATAATAACAACCAACTTTCATCTGTAAATTATATACAATCTGCAACATTCATAAAAGGGAAGTGGAGTCTTCAGGAGGTCATTAAAATTAATCTCAACGAAGAGCCCATAAGTAAAGAAAGGATTAGTAACATACAATCTGATGAACTTATCGATATCAAGCTTATTGATATTAAAACTGACAAGCCATATAGCTTAACATTAAAAGATGTCATACGTAATATAGAGTATCTAGAGAGAAATAATCTTGATGCAAGTATTCAAGAAAAAATATTTTGGGATAAAATACTTAAGCCAATTGCAACAGTATTGATGCTATTTTTAGCCATGCCTTATATTTTTGGTAGGATGAGAAGCACAAACACAAGTAAAAGAATTGTTATAGGACTATTCATTGGTATTATATTTTTTATTATCTCATCAATCTTACCTAATTTAGGTCTTATTATAGGCATTCACCCTCTAATAAGTGCAATACTACCACTGGTAGTCTTCGCTATTTTAGGTCAATATATTTTTAGACATCAACTAGAGTCTGGTTTACGCTAGTTATCTTTTTTAATAATGTGTGTTTTTGATATAAGATCATGCAGTGACTTATCATAGAAAATGAGTAAAATATGACCACCCATTAACGAGAAAAGTATTCTCAAAACACATTGTCTTATTGAAATACTTCCTAGTCCATTAGCATCTTCTATATAGACTCTCCAGCTTTTCATTCCTAGCGTTTGTTTATGCTTGATCCAAAACCACGAATAGTAAAAGAAAATGATAAAAAAAACATAAATTTGATAAAAAACATTATTACCCAAATCCCCCTCATGGTGAAAATAAACAAATGGAAATGAGAGAAAAAATAGAATTGAAAATAAAAGCATCCAGTCATATAAGCAAATGATGATTGTTTTAACGAATCCAATTCTCTGTTTCATACAATTCCATTATAGTTTAGTGTCAAAGGGTATCACCTCTACAGTGTCACCTTCTTTGATCTCACTCACGTCAGCTGATAATCTAATATAACAATTTGCCTTAAGCATGGACATCATGATATTCGACCCCTGCAAACCTGTTGTTTCAACGTAAATTTTATCATTTATTATTGATATTATTGCGCGTTTATATTCTGTTCTCCCTAATTTCTTTTTCAGTTTATTTTTAGTTATAGCCTTTATTAATATCCCTCGTTTTTGCTTTTGGGATAAGAGTTTGAGTATAGCTGGTACAAGAAAGAGTTGAAATGTGACTGCAGCTGATACGGGGTTACCTGGTAGTCCGAAGAAATACGAGTTATTTATTTTTCCAAATGCTAGTGGCCTGCCTGGTTTGATTGCAATTTTCCAAAAACCCACTGAACCTACCTCTTTTAATGCATCCTTAATATAATCTGCGTCACCAACTGATACACCGCCAGTAGTGATAATAATATTTGATGTTAATGAAGCTTGTTGTAATTTTTTTATCAGATTAGCTTTCTTATCTTTAACGACTCCAAGATCAGAAAAAGTTACTGGTAAATCTTTTAGTAAACCATGAAGTAAATATCGATTACTGTCGTAGATTTGTCCTTGTAGTAATTTTCTCCCTGTATTAACTAGTTCATCACCACTAGAAAAATAACTTATTTTTGGTTTACAAATTACATCGATCTTATTGATACCTAGAGAAGATAGTATAGATAGGCCAGAAAAATTCACCTCATCACCTCTTTTGAAAACTGCCTCACCTTTCTTTATATCTTCTCCAATAAATCTAATATTCTGATTTTTTTTAAGATTTTTTGGGAAACAAACATTAATACCTTGTTTTGATACCATTTCTTTCATAATGACTGCATCTGCATTTTTTGGTATTAATGCTCCTGTCATTACTCTTACTGTTTGACCTGCTTTAAGAGAGGATTCAAAAGGTCTACCAGCAAGTGAAACACCTACCTCAGATAGCTGGTATTTATTAGATTTTAAGTCACTCATATTGAGCGCATAACCATCCATAGCAGAATTTCTAAATGAGGGAACATTCATAGTGGCACGGACTGTCTTTGAAATAGTTCTGTGCAAAGCGTCTTTTAAATTAACTTTCTCGCTAGACTTAATTGATTGGATTGTTTTGATAATTTTATTAATAGCTTGTATTTCTTCTAACGCATTGGGGTCAAACTCATTTATACAGCTATTTTTTATAGTTTCTCTCATATTTACAATTATTTTACATATATACTTATTTCATAGTACAATTACTTATATATAAATGTAAATGCAGACACAAAGAAAAAAAAGCCTAGTAACTGATTATTGTGATCAAATCTGGATAGAAAAAGGTTTATCCAAAAATACAATAACATCATACTCGAGCGATCTATGCCAATTAGAGTCATGGCTTAGTAATAAGAATATCAGTCTGTCAAATTGTAGTGACGTAGATTTAAATTTATATTTAGCTGAAAAATTTGAAGAGGGTTGTTCTTCATCATCAATTAATCGGATTCTATCATCTATAAAAGGTTTTTTTGTTTGGGCATCAAAGATGCAAATAATTAATTATGACCCGAGCGAAAAGATTGATTCGCCCAAATTAAAGAAGAAGTTACCTATCAACTTGAGTGAAGATGATGTAACTAATCTCTTAAACACTCCAGACACTACTAAAAGTGATGGAGTTAGAGACAGGTGCATCTTAGAAGTTCTATATGCCACAGGACTAAGAGTATCAGAATTAATTAATCTTACCTTAAATCAGGTAGATCTTGACAGAGGTTTAGTTAGAGTCATGGGAAAAGGCAATAAAGAGAGAATAGTTCCCTTAGGAGATAAGGCAAAGGGTTGGTATCTAGAGTATATAAATCATCACAGAGATGCTCCAGTCTCATCTAAAAACAATAATAGAGTATTTCTTACTGATAAAGGTAAGATTTTTTCAAGAAAGGCGTGCTGGTATATGATTTGTAGGTATTCAAAAATATCAATACCAAATAAAAGCATCTCGCCTCATACTTTGAGGCATGCTTTTGCAACTCACTTGCTAAATAATGGTGCTGATTTAAGAGCTGTTCAATTATTATTAGGACACTCAAGTTTATCTACAACTCAGATTTACACACATGTAGCAAAAGAGAGGCTTCAAACTTTCCATCATGAACATCATCCTAGAGGGAAGCTGTGAAATATCTTTTAATCCTATCTTTCTTGGCACTAGTTTCTTGTTCACAGCAGAACGATGAGAACTATTCAATAGAAGACGCACAAGATAAATTTATCAATACATATCCAGATCTAAAAATAGATTCTATTGAGAAGATAAATAATTCATTCTTCGAGATCTTGATTGGCGAGCAAATTTTTTACTTAACAGCAGACCTTAATTATTTATTAGCAGGGAATATTATTGAACTAAACTCAGGAATAAACCTGACTCAGCAAAAAATTGAGAGTTTTAGGTTGTCAATCCTTAAGAAACTGGATAACAATAGTGTTATTACCTACAAACCAAAAAGCACAGATCATGTTATCACTGTCTTTACAGATGTATCCTGTCCATATTGCAAAAAACTACACAATGAAATACCAGATTTATTGCAAAACAATATTGAAGTGAGATATGTTCTTTTTCCGAGAAATGGAATTGATGACGATGCATACATGAATATGGCTTCTCTGTGGTGTGCTGAAAATAAAAAAGAATTACTCGAAAAAGCTTTTGAGGGTGATTTTATTGATGAAGCTAAATGTGATAATCCGCTCTCAACTAACTTGGAGTTGGCCTACGCGCTCAGAGTAAATGGTACGCCTATGATTTTTACAGAGAGTGGGAAAATCATACCCGGATATGTTCCGTACAAACAAATTTTAAGAACGTTAAATAATTAGCATGCTAAGTATTTTTTATATTTTTCCTCTTCTTCATTTATAAATGATTCTATTTCTTTGATTGATGATGCCTCTGTTTTATAAACATCACTATCTTGTAAATTTTCTATTGCTTTTCTTGCTTTATCTATTGTGCACCATTTAACATCGCTATTTGAGTCTAAAGCTCTCTGCGCGAAAAACTGTTTTCGTTCATTTAATTTATCTTCTGTAAAAACTGTTGGACACTCATTAAAGAGAATTCTATAGGCAATTTCTCTATATCTAGCATCTTCGAAATCTTTTGAAATCAAATATTTTTTTTCAAAGTCTGATGTGTTTCTAAAGTCATTCATTTTTTCTTTATCTGATGGTCCACTGAATCCTGAATATATTTGAGTTTCCAGAAAATCAGGCATAGGATAGTTAACTGCCTTATCCTGAGATCTATCCACTAGAGCCTGCTCAAGTTTCTGAACAAACTTTTCATTATTTTTAATTTTATTCACCTTATCATGATAATCTTTTTTTAATTTTCCAGATAAAAGTACAGATTCTTTTATAAAATCACCTCCTAGTATTATTGGCGCTTTGTTTATCTCCAATACTTTTATTACTTTTTCCTTGCTCTCTATAAGAGAGATGATCCCTGTTAGACTTGAGTCACAATATTTTTCTATATCGTAGTTCAAATCAAAAAAGCTTAGCTCTTTTGAGCGTTCAGGATTAGAAGTTATATATGATATTGGATAAAAGTCATGAGATGGATGCGAAGGTGCTTTGAAAACAATATCTTGCATATCCAAATATGATAAAAAATTATTGGGATTGCTAATATTCATACAGTGCCCCCAAAAATCACTAGCTTTTTCTTTTATAATTTGCGCCAATCCAACGGTTGCATATACATCACTCATTGCATCATGTGCTTGTTTTTGTTCAACATTATTCGCTATAGCGAGATACTCAAGTTTGTAACTTTCTTTTTCTGTTTTTGGATTATACCCAAGCTTGATTATGTCTGGTCTTAACTTAGTTATAGCACACATAATAGGATATAAGTCTGTTCTTCGATTATCATTTGTATTTGTTAAATAAGGATCATATAAAGATTGGTAAAGACTTTGTCTCAAAACTACTTCATCAAAAAAAAGGCTATTATAACCAATAAAAATAGCTGGCGACCAGTCTGTAAACTTTTTATGGACTTTGTCTACCATCTCGAAAAAAGATTGACCATTTTTAAGTGTATCAATCTTAATTTTATTGATAAGAAGTGCTTGAGGATGAGGAACAATACCATCTTTAAGTTTGCATGTTTCATTTAATGTCTCAACAATTTCGAATTTTTCGTTGACTAGCGCTGCTGCTATTTGGATGGGCTGGTCAAAATACCTATTAGTACCTGATGTCTCAAAATCATAAAAGACATAATTCATTTATACTCTCTCCTTTTTGATGTAGTATAGTTAATTATACAGCAACATGGTGAAAAAAAAATATACATCATCTGATATCGAAGTCCTCAAGGGAATTGAACCAGTTCAAAAACGACCTGGTATGTACACTGATACAACAAATCCTAATCATCTAGTACAAGAGCTTATAGATAATAGTGTTGACGAGGCCATTTCAGGTTTTTGCAATCATATTATCGTCAAACTTCATAGTGACTATTTTATATCTGTCGAAGATAATGGTAGGGGTCTTCCTGTGGATAAACATCCAGAGCACAAGGTATCTGGTATAGAAGTAATTATGACAAACCTTCACTCAGGTGCTAAATTCTCAGATAAGAATTATAAATTTTCTGGAGGTCTTCACGGAGTAGGTGTGTCAATTGTAAATGCACTTTCACACTCACTTAATGTAGTCGTTGTTAGAAATGGAGATAAAAATCAATATGAAATGTTATTTTCTAACGGTTCTGTAAAAAAGCAAATTTCTAAATCAAAAAAAAATATCAAAAAGAAATCTGGCACATTAATCAAATTTAAGCCAAATGAAAAATATTTTGATACTAATGAACTTGATATAAGAGAACTGCATAATCTTATAAAAGCAAAATCAATATTACAACCGGGGCTCAAATTAGAAGTTGTCGATGAATTATACAATACCGGTATAACAGGTTATTTACACAATGGTAGTCTTGGAGATTATCTAATAAATTCAACTGATGGTCTTGACTTTATACCATCAAAGCCTTGCTCTGGTAATTTTGAATCTTCTGAGTTGACTATCGATTGGTCATGCGTTTGGCTAATAGATTCAACGGATACCATACAAGAGAGTTATGTAAATTTAATACCCACATCACATGGTGGCAGCCATGTAAATGCTCTAAAAACAGCAGTTGTAGAATCATTAAGAGATTTTTGTATCAGAAAAAAATTATTACCAAAAAATATTAAACTAACACCAGATGATGTATGGAGAAATACATCTTTCATTATCTCTTTAAAGATGATGGATCCTCAGTTTGCTGGACAAACAAAAACAAAACTTCAGTCAACCCATATTTTGTCGATATTAACTCCTAAACTTAAAGATAGCTTTGAGATATGGTTTAACCAACATTCAGAGACTGCTCAATCAATAGCTGCTCTTATTATTAGTAATGCAGAAGAGCGAGTGAATGCTAATTTATCACCAGCTCGAAAAAATCATAGAACTACATTGCTACCTAGCAGACTATCTGATTGTTTGATTAAAGATATCAGAGCAAATGAGCTTTTTTTGGTTGAAGGTGATTCTGCAGGTGGATCTGCTAAACAAGCTAGAGATAAAAATTTCCAGGCTATCTTACCTCTTAGAGGAAAAATTCTTAACACTTGGGAACTTCATTCCTCTAAGGTATTAGATTCAAAAGAGGTGAAGGATATTAGTATTTCGATAGGCGTAGAACCTGGAAGCTCAGACTTGACTAGACTTAGGTACGGAAAGATTTGTATACTAGCAGATGCTGATTCAGATGGTTTACACATTGCAACACTACTATTGGCATTATTCTTAAAACATTATGAACCATTAGTTCAATTAGGACATATCTACATTGCTAAGCCACCACTCTATAGAGTAGATTTCAAAAAAGAGACTTTTTATGTCATAGACGATGATGACCTTAAAAAAACACTCAAAAAAATGAAGGTAGATCCTGAAAGTAATGATCTGTCAATCACGAGATTTAAAGGACTTGGAGAAATGAATCCTTCACAACTTCGAGAAACAACATTATCAAAAAAATCTCGAAAATTGTTAGCACTTACTCTCTCAAATAGAGCAGAAGATCATAAAATGATGGATATGCTTTTAAATAAGAAGAAATCTCCTGAAAGAAAGATATGGTTAGAAAAGAAAGGAAACTTAGCTCAATTTGAATAGAAAGAAAATAAAATTAGAAGAAATAATCAAGGAGAAGGACCGTTTCATCGAACGGTCATCGCTCGGTCAATTCTCGGAACAAGCATATTTGAATTACTCTATGTACGTAATTCTAGACCGTGCTTTGCCCAGTATAACAGATGGACTCAAGCCTGTTCAGAGAAGGATAATATACGCAATGAATGAACTAGGTCTAAGTAGTAAGGCGAAATTTAAGAAATCTGCAAGAACCATAGGAGATGTTTTAGGTAAATATCATCCGCATGGTGATTCTGCTTGTTATGAGGCCATGGTCATGCTTGCACAAGACTTTTCGTTTAATTATCCATTTGTAGAAGGCCAGGGCAACTGGGGTACACAAGACGATCCAAAATCATTTGCTGCAATGCGATATACAGAATCAAGATTGACTAAATATTCTGATCTCTTTTTAAATGGTATCGAAAAAAATACTGTTGAATGGTCTAACAACTTTGATGGGACATTACTAGAACCAAAACAACTACCAGCAAGCATTCCAAATATAATAATTAATGGGAGTTCTGGGATCGCAGTAGGGATGTCGACAGATATCCCTTCGCATAATCTTGTAGAGATTATTGATTCAACCATATTGCTTATCGATAAGCCAAAAACAACAATCAATGAAATTATGGATATAATACAAGGTCCAGATTTTCCTACAGGAGGTGAGATAATATCGTCCGAGTCAGACATAAGCGGCATATACAACAACGGTCTCGGAAACATTAAATTGAGAGCAACCTATAGGGTAGATGGCAAAAATATAATTATTGAATCATTACCGTACCAATCTCATACAACAAAAATAATTGATCAAATTCAAGATCAAATCAGCAATAAAAAATTAATATTCATAGAAAATGTTTTCGATGATTCAGATCAAGAGCATCCAGTTAGAATCATAATAAAAATCAAAGGTAGATCATACAACCCAGATGAAATCATGTCCCACTTATTTTTCTCAACTGATTTAGAGAAGAATATCAGAGTGAATATGAATATTATTGGTCTTGATAACAAACCTTGTGTTAAAAATATCCATCAGGTCTTATCTGAATGGATAGATTTTAGGTTAAATTCATTAAAGAGAATGCTTCAATGGGAGCTAAATAAGATCCAAGAGAGAATACATATATTGGAAGCTTATGTAATAGTATTCAAGTATCTAGATAAAGTCATCAAATTGATCAGGACAATTGATAATCCTAAGAAAAAAATTGTGTCGTTATGTAGATTATCAGATCAACAGTACGATGCAATAATTAACATGAGAATAAGAAGTCTTGCAAAACTCCAAGAGCAAAATATTAAAAAAGAACTTGAAGCACTTACAAGCCAAGAAAAGGGTTTAATGCAAATCATAAAATCTCCTACGAAACTTAAAACCTATCTTAAAAAGGATTTGAAAAATATTAAAGATGAATTTGGTAAATCGAGATTCACAAAAATTAATGACGCAAGAGTATCGTCATCTTACGAGATTAAGATTAGTGCTGCTGTTAGCGATATCACTGCTATATTATCATCAAATGGCTGGATAAGATTTAACAAGGGCCATGATACAAATCTAGAAAATATAAAATTTAAAACTGGTGATTCTTATCATTGTCATCTCAAGATTAAATCGAATGATACACTTATTTTCTTTGATCAAAGCGGTCTTGTTTATAATATGCCATCAGATAATCATCCGATTAGCAGAGGAGATGGTGATCCATTAAGTAAATTTTTCAACCTCCAAGATGGTACAAAAATGATTGGTATGTTAAATCATTCAAATAAAGAGAGTGTCCTACTCTGTTCTAACAGAGGATATGGTTTTATTACTGTGCACGACGAATTAAGTGTAAAAAATAAAAAAGGAAAAAAAATAATTAATGTGGGCCAATTTCAGGCTATCCAGCCTGTAGCATTAGATGTTGAGAAAGATCAATATTATCTCATTATTACGAGTAGTGGGTATATGTTGATAGAGAAGATTAACCAGATACCGATAATGCCAAAAGGCAAAGGTATTAAATTGATTAATATACCAAAGGCATCTGATGAAACCATAATATATTTAAGTGTTTTGAATCAAGATAAAAATTTAGAATTTAATTATAGTGGGAGGCGTCCACGCCAGATGACTTTCAGCGATTTAGAAAACTTTATCATGGCAAGAATAAGGAGAGGTAAGAAAATTGACAAAAAGTTTTTACTTGAAAAAGTTAAAACAACCTATAATATTAAGTAGGAGAGAGTTTATGAAGCGAATTTTTTTCTTTATTATTACTAACATAGCCATCTTATTGGTCCTGAGCATATTCCTTAGTTTGATAGGTTTTACAGGTATTTTACAGCGTAACGGAGTTGATCTAGATTATGATTCTCTAATGTTGTTCTCTCTTGTTTTCGGTATGGGCGGATCATTCATTTCACTTTATATGTCTAAATGGATGGCAAAGTCCATGGCAGGTGTGCAAGTTATTAAGAATCCATCAAATGAGTTCGAAAGATGGTATGTTGATGTAGTGAATAGACAAGCGAAACAACTTGGACTTAAAAATCCAGAAATTGGAATATTCAACTCACCTCAGCCCAATGCGTTTGCAACTGGCTCATCTAGAAATAACTCTCTTGTTGCTCTGAGTACTGGATTGATTTCAAGCATGAAAAGAGACGAAGTTGAGGCTGTAATTGGGCATGAAATGAGCCATGTAGCGAATGGTGATATGGTAACATTGTCACTAATACAGGGTATCATTAATGCTTTTGTGATTTTTTTCTCAAGAGTGATTGGTCATTTCGTTGACAGAGTAATACTAAAGAATGAACGTGGATATGGAATAGGATATTTCTTTACAGTAATTTTTGCTCAAGTCATCTTAGGTATTCTTGCTTCCACAATAGTTTGTTGGTTCTCTAGAAGACGTGAATTTAGAGCAGACCATGGCGGTGCACAACTTACGTCGAAGGCGAGTATGATAAGCTCATTAAAAGTCTTACAAAAAATGTCTGCGGCAAAATTACCGGATCAAATGCTTGCTTTTGGTATATCAAACCGTGGAAACCAGAGCACTCTAAGTAAGTTGTTCTCAACGCATCCTCCGATCCCAGATAGAATTGCAGCTCTTGAGCAAGCGAATATATCAGAGTATACGAAACAACATACTAATTAATGTCTGATAATTCGTACATCCTGAAAAATGGGAATAAAATCCTTATTGATAATCAACCATTTCTAATACTCGATAATGAGTTTGTTAACCCAGGCAAAGGACAAGCCTTTACCAGAGTTAAAATTAGAAATTTACTCAACAATAAAGTTCTAGAAAAAACGATTAAAATTGGTGAGACTGTTATTGAAGCTGATGTTTTTAGTACAAAAATGCAGTTTTTATATAAAGAATCAGACAAGTACGTTTTTATGAATTTAGAATCTTTTGAACAAACTCAAGTTGATTCATCTATAGTATCTGGAAACGCAAGATGGTTTATCGATGGCAATGATTGTGATGTTACAATGTGGAATAATGAAATAATTCAAGTTAATCCTGCTAAACACGTGAGTCTTAAAGTCGTATCGACAATTGAGGCTGTAAAGGGTGATACAGTATCGTCAACATTAAAAGAAGCAGAGCTAGAAAACGGGGAAAATATAATGGTTCCTATATTCATTAAAGAAGGAGAGACCATTAGAGTTGACACAGAAAGTAATGAATACGCATCAAGAGAAAAAAGTGAATAGAATACAAAAAAATCGTCAGAGAGCACAGCAGGAAATCCAAGATTTTAAGGTTAAAAAAAATGCACGAATAATATCTGTCTTATTTTGGTTCGCTTCTAGCATGTATATTTACTCAAATGATGTGGGATTTTCTGACGTATACTCTTGGAAGCCTTTTGTTTTCTTCATCCTAGGACCTATTTTTTCTGCAATTTTATTTGGTAATATCATTTTTTATGCGCAAAAAGTGATAGAGAAAACCACAATTAAGATTTTTGAGACATCACGACCTCAAGCTATACCAGTAATTGTTATCATCGTTTTCTTTTGTTTTTTAGTTGGAATTTTTCTTATAATATTTGAATTCGCAAAAATATTACAACATTTACTCCATTAAAAGTTATTTTTATTACTGGCATGCTTTTGAATAATAATTTTCGATAGTTCCTTAGCTTTATTAGTTTTTTTAACAGACCAAATTCTGTCTTTTGCTAGCTGAGTAGACAATACATTATCTACAAGTGGTTCTGGGTATGAAATACCTCTCTTATACTCAATAAATTTCATTTCTATAGGTGACATCATCCATGGTTGATGTATGTGATTGTCTGGGACTTCTCTGAGTTCAGGAACCCATTCTTTGATAAAATTACCATTAGGATCATGATCAAGTGATTGTTTGATTGGGTTGTAAATACGAATGGTATTTATTCCAGTCGTTCCAGACTGCATTTGGACTTGTGAGTAATGTATCCCTGGCTCGTAATCTGTGAATAATGTTGCCAAGTATTTACTAGTTATTCTCCAATCAAGCCACAGCTGGTAAGATGCAAAAGATACTAGCATTGCTCTCATTCTAAAGTTTATCCATCCTGTATTTTTTAAATATCTCATACAGGCATCTATGAAAGGAAAACCAGTCATACCAGACTTCCAAGCTAAAAATAATTTTTCATTAAAACTATTTTCACGTAACCCATCATAGGCTCTATTGAGATTCGAGGACTCTATCGAAGGCTCATCATAATATTTTTGAATAAAATGACAATGCCATGCTAATCTACTTTTAAACGACATAAGTGACTTTTTATACTCCCCATCTGAAGTTTTGATTGTTTTAATTGTTTCTTGATATATTCGTTTGAGAGATATAGTACCAAAAGCAATATGTGGACTCAGTCTTGAACACGAAGTTTCTGCTGTAATAGGCGATGACATTTGAGATCTATAAAATTCACCTCTATCAGAGAGAAAACTTGACAGATTACTTTGAGCAAACTTAGCTCCACCTTTTTGCACATTATCTGTGCAAATTCCATTCGTTTTTATATTTTCTACCCTATATCTATAATCTTTTATAAATTCACAATTACTGGACGTGTAGTCTGTGTATTTTTTTGACATGAATTTTTTCCATTCGTATGACCAGGTAGATCTGTTTCTGTTTGTAAGTTGGATACCAAATTGATCAAACTTTTCCCAATGAATATTTTTATATCTGAATAATGCGTCGCAGTCGTCGTCAACTTTTTTGATGTATGACTCTTTAAATGTTCTATGACTATATATGCATGATATCTCATATTTGCTGATTAAATTTTTGAAGATTTCTACAGTATTACCACAGTATATGTTCAGACTTGCATCAAGCTTATTTCTTAGACTATTTTCAAGATCTGTCAGACTGTCTTTTATGAACCTAAGATGAAAGGGGCTTGTTGTCTCATTATTAAGAAATTCTTGATCAATAACATATAACAGGATTAGTGAGTCTGATTTTAATGCATTATAAAGAGCTTCGTTGTCTTCTGTACGTAAATCATTCCTAAACCACATTACATTTACCATAGATTTAGGTTACATTAGACAATAAAAATATCTAGCTTATTAAATGTGTGGTTTGACCAAATTAGGTTTGTGCTAAAATACACTTATGACACTGGGATGTGCAAATTCTTTAATAATTTTGAATGCAATCATTATAGCTTTTGGAGCTTATCAATTTTATTTTAAAAGCTTAGATATATCATGGCTGGCACTAATTCTGTTCTTTGCGATTGCTACTAGTGGTGAAATTATCCTTACTGGAACGTGTTTGTAATTTAGTAAGCGCGTTATGTGAATCCAACATCAAAAGATAATTAATGACGATGAAGAAGTGCCATAAATGCAATAATTTAGAATCTAAATTATTTAGATGTAAATATGATATTCATACGTGGGTCTTTTTATGTCAATCATGCCTATCAGAAGTAAAGAAAAAACATGAAAAAACATATACATATGGTGGGACATGGAAATTCAGAAAATAACCTTATCTTATCCTTATTTAATTCACTCAAATGTGTTGTAATATTAAAGTATGCGTGAATCAGAAAATAACTTAGTTGCTGAAATAGAAAAAAATGGATTCGCACACTTAGCAAGTGTCCTTGATGAAAATTCCGTAGAGAATTTATCTCAAGAGTGTAAAAAGATACTTTATTCAGAGTTTATTCAAAATGAAGATGCATACTCTCAATTCCCAGATACACAAAAATTTTATAGAAATAACATAACGAAGAAAACTGCATATAATACATTGAATAGAAGTGTAGTCGGAGTATCTTTGACTGTGGATTCTATTATCGAAAAAGTCTTAACCAATACAGATGTTAAAGAGACCCTTGTGGCATTTTGTGGTCAAGATTATAAGATTCTTACATGCGCTATCAGACAGGCATCTTCTTTATCAACATTTGTAGGACTACATCAAGATGCACCATATCAATTTTCAGTTGCAGTTTTTTTAAATGATATAAGTGTGAGAAGTGCAACAACAGTTTTTTATAATCAAACACACAAAATACCTTTCAAGTTTGACTCAAAGTTTGAGGCATTTGATACAAAAATCTTCAATAAAAAACTTACTCCCGCAATTGGAAAGAAGGGAGATATTATTTTTTTTATGAATAAGGTTTTACATGGAATGAAGACTGGTGAAAATGGTAGTGATGACAGCGCAGTCATACTCATGTGTTTCCACCCTTGTGGTTATCCATATCCTCCATGGAGACTACCTATTCAATCATCATACTCTGAAAAATTTATTAATTCACTCGGACCAGAACTATCAAGGTTATTCCGTTACGATGAAAGTGACTATGGCGTAAATAATGGCGAGATTATTCTTAAACTCAAATCACAAAACGAACATAAAATTATCGACGAATATGTAGATCTAAAAGTAAAATCTTTAAGTGATATTATATTAGTAGGATACTGGTATGTTACGTACTTTTTCTTTTTCACCTTAAGAGTAATACGTAAATTATTCAGAATATTCAAAAAGTGATTAATATTATTTAAAAATCTTAAAAGAACTTAGATAACTTTGACTTTAACTGCCTTTGGGCCTCTGGGACCATCTTCGGTCTCAAATTCAACTTTATCATTTTCATTAATTGTACCATCAACCAAATCTGTTTGATGAACAAAAATGTCTTTATCACCCTCATCAGGTTTTATAAAGCCAAATGCTTTTGTAGAATCGAACCATTTTACTGTACCTGTTTTCAAATTATTTCTCCATTATTAATGTGATTAGTATACACATGTCACAGATAATTACCAATCCTAATGACAAAGTCTACAATTGACTTATTAATTCCTTTTTTTTTGTGCAGATTTTTACACATACTTTACTTAAAGCGAGGAAATATAATATTTTTTGACTATCGCAGGGCTATTGTAAGAATGATTCCCACAAGCATAACAAGTGAAAGAGAGAGTAAAACAGGCAAATTTTTCATAGGACCAAGTCTCCAGAAGTCCGTTTCTTTATATTTGGAAAACTTACCGTTTATGTATGCGATTCTCCATGAATTCTTTTTATTCTTCATACTAATATTATAGATAACTTCTAAATATTAGTGAAGTATAATTACCTTTATTGTAATTTAAATATAAGATAAAATATATACTAATGATATTAAGTCAAAAATACACAAAAAAAGATCAAAAATTATTAAAGTATTCTATTCTTGCTATCCTTCTAGCGGTTCAATCAACCGACTTACTTCACGATCATCATGATCATCATCACGATGAGGAAAGTCAATATTGTGTTGCTTGTCATGTTTCAAATATAGATCATGATCTAACATTACAATCTTATAAATTTATCATAGGATTCTCAGTTGGTATCTTTCTTATTTTAATAGCTACCTTTATCAAAAAAGAAAAATTAATACCACAACATCTGCCTCGCTCACCACCATTCTCACTTAAAAGCTAAACAATAAAAATAAAATTTTTTTAAGGAGAATAAAATGCTTAAAAGTATTCTCTCATTGGTTGTACTGGTATTTTCAATTACAAGTATTGCTGATGAGTTATCAGGTATTGATGTTAAATCATCAGTTTTTACTAATTCTATTGAAGAAAGTAAATACCCTTTACACATAGTAGAAGATCAGTCCATAATTGACGTAAATTCACTCGGAGAAAACCTTGAAAATTTACCTGGTGTATCTAACGCAGACTATGGACCTGCTATTGGCCAACCTGTAATCAGAGGATTAGGCGGAAG
>CESP01166757.1_pt1 | contig 20813 bp, 18 predicted proteins | sample 531211 | NCBI WGS metagenome assembly CESP01 (sample SAMEA2622074, study PRJEB7988) | marine metagenome | biome: marine biome (ENVO:00000447); feature: surface water layer (ENVO:00002042); material: "saline water (ENVO:00002010), including plankton (ENVO:xxxxxxxx)" | depth 5 m | reverse complement strand
TGAATCATGTGAAATAAAATTTGAAGATATCCAAGAGGCTGATGAAATAATAGGTCCTTCTTGTTGTGATCTTATCTCATAGTTTGTTAAAAATTCCTTGGCATCATCAACAGTTAATTTATCCATTTTGTTCTCAACAGATAAATCCTGATTGGAACAACTTATAAGTAAAAGTAATAAAAAAGGGTATATAAAAGATTGTTTCATTTAATTATTATAACTCGGAGACAAAAAAAAGGAGGCAGAAGCCTCCTTTAAAAAAAATGGCGTAGTTACTGCTCCAAAGGATCAGTAAGATATGAACCAACATATTGCACATAAGGCGTACAATCTACCATGCTTGCCCATTCTTCGTTAATATCACTGTAATCAAGATTTTCAGATAGTTCTGCGGAAACAGCTTCATCTGCAAACGATCCAGGAGCTGATACTTGAACATAGCTATCCCAGTCGTGCTCTTGGCTACCAAATTCTTGATAAAAGAGTCTGCCACCACCTGGTAAACTATCATTCTCCCATCTTTCGGAGGCACGATCGTACAGTTCTCTTACCTGAGCGTGATTAAAGTCATCTTTTAGTTCACAGCTTCTATAGTTTACTGGCCAAACTTCTGAAGTAGATGGACTCATACGGTAAATATATTGCCATCCTCTCACAGCATTGCAGTCAGAAACTTTCTGAAATTCAGCAGCTATTTTGCCACCATTCTTAAACCAATTTTCTGACCCATTAGCCATATCTTTCATAGACGGCCAATGACCAACCCAGACATAGTCCCAGTCGTTATCAACGTCATATCTTTCCTGAAGTAAAACGGCATCATATTCACCTGCTTCGCTATATTGATCTAAAAATCTGTTAAATTTTGAAACAGCTCGCATAAGATCATCCATATCGTAGCCTTCATTAAAATCACAAAAATGATATTCTGCTGCACCCCACTCACCTGATTCCTCTTGAGAAACAGCAAATAAAGACATAACAGCTAAAATAAGTAATGAAATTTTTTTCATAACACTCTCCATATATTTAATAAGTAAATGAGAATTATTCTCTACTAAATAATCTAACAGATTTTATGTGTTATTTTGTAACACTCTTGAAACAATTTAAACTTTTTGGAAGATTTGTAATAAATATGTAACTTGCTTATATTTAAGTTGTGGATTTATTAGATTTTTTGCTTGGAATTATTGGGATTTTATTTGGATCATGGAAGTACGTTAAAGGTTCAGGAGAGCGATCCAAGCAATTAGGCATGATTTTATTTGCATTTGGATTAATATTCATTGTGAGAAGCTTTTTGGGATAGAAGTTTGTGATAGAAGAAAAAGCTGCTCAGTGCCCCTATTGTTGGGAGCAAATTTTTTTTGAGATTGATCCCTCAATTGATATTCAGGAGTATGTTGAAGATTGTCATGTCTGCTGTAATCCAATTCTTCTAAGAATCACCATTTATGATGAAAGCATTAATATTGAAACAGCAAAAGAAGATGATGGATTCTATTAAATTTGATCTTTTTTTATAGAATTGACAACCTTTTGGCCTAAGCTCAGCCCAGAAGTCCACTTGCCTCCAAATATATTAATTAACGAGCCAACCTGTTCAGTCGCTGAATCCCTGCTTATTTTGCTGACGCTGGAGTCATAGCTATTAAAAACTAAAGGTCTCACACCAGAGTAACTATCAATAATTGCATCATGATTAATCGGCTCAGCAATATAAGAATTTACAATATCTAGTAAATAATTAGTTTCCTCCTCAGAGCATATTACGCTATCCGTACTCTTCTGAGGGATTTCAGTAGTTCCTATAATTGATCCTTCAGCTGAAGGCAGCATAAAAATAATTCTGCCATCATCATTATTTTGTAAAACCATTGGGTTTTTAGTTAGTCTCGCAACAATCAAATGACTCCCTTTAACAAGGCTCATGTCAAAGTTTGATTCAATTCTATTTGCAGTAAGGAGTTTTTTTGCCCAAGGCCCAGTCGCATTGATTACATAATCAAAAGAATAATGTTCGTCATCATTCAAAACTACATTACCATTAATGTCAAAAGAGGTAACCTCTACCCCTTCCCTTATTTCAACACCTTGAGACTTTGCTTTTTCAAGGAGCCAAAGGGCAATCTGATTATCATCCATTTGCACATCAACATAGCTTACTGAGCCAAGAAGATCCTGCTTCTTTAAATTTGGATTATTTAGAAGAGTATCCTTCACAGAATGAAATTTACTCTTACCTAATGAGTGTTTTCCGGCCAGAATTTCATACAGCTTTACCCCAGCATAAAGAACAAATCTATTTCTAGATCTGCCTTTGTATATTGGTAAGTAAAACCTCTCAATATTTGTAAAATTGGGCACCTGCTGTACCCAAGAAGCACGTTCTTTTAATGCCTCTTGAACCAGACTAAAGTGACCATTTTCAAGGTATCTTAAGCCTCCGTGCAGTAATTTGGAGGATTTGGAGCTAGTTTCTGCAAAGGCCCTCCCTTTCTCGAAAATCTTTACCTGATAACCTTTTTCAGAGAAAGCTAATGCCGTACCAATGCCATTAATACCACACCCTATGATTGCTACACTGTTGTTTTTAGACTCCATAAATACCTTTGGCGGAGAGAGAGGGATTCGAACCCTCGAGGCGAATAAACGCCCACTGATTTTCGAGACCAGCGCTTTCAACCACTCAGCCATCTCTCCAATGAGATTATTATAGAATTTACTGTTTTGCATTGCTAAAAAACAATGAAAAAAGGCGACATAAAGTCGCCCAGACTGGTCCCCTAATCAAGGGAGGGGATTTAATGAAAAGACCAGATAATTCAAATTTTATGAAGGGAATTAGGCATGTATGTGACCGTTTTGTAAAGAATAAGTGAAGTTAATTCTCAGGTAGATCTGGTAGTGGGTCATCAGAGCAATTTGATTCATAATCTTTAATAAATTCATACTCTTCACGATCAAAATATAGACCATTTAAATATTTTACCTGAACCCATTTTTTTAAATAGGTGCAATGATAGTCATCATTATTTGGCATCCAACCATTATTTGTTTCAGATTTTGGATCTTTACTGCCCTTCTCTTGGTTGGATCGCGCACCAACTACAAGAAATTGATGGGATGTTTCTGGCAACGTTCCTTCGAGCTTATCACCTGTATTTGCATATAACCTCTGCTCACTCGAAGTAAAATTTACACTTCCACTTAGATGGGACTCGTACAATGCAACTACATGATCAATTTGAACTTCTGATGCGGAAAAATAATATTCGTTATCGTATGGATCTAGCCATTTTCCACTTAAAACAGCACAGCCATCCCCTCTAAGTATTAGTGAATTTTGTTCATCATCATTGATATGTTGTGCAATCAAAACTTCATGTCTATTGCTTATACAATCACTATCAGTATCATCCCAAGTCGGATATTGTTGATTTCTATTGTATTCATCGGCCACCACAACGGAGCCTACTAGTACTTGCTTATTGAATAATTCCTGCTCTGAAGTTGGTGCCGGAGTTGGTATTCGATCACTTGAATTCTCAGACCCCCCTCCCCCACAGTTTTCAAGGGATAAAGTAGATAAAATTATTAAAAATATTCTGCTCATTTTGTATTAAATGGTTTATTAATCATAAAAAATTATAAAAGAATACACACAATTAATGATATGTTTTTTAAAACTATTACAATAGCGAAATGGATGGAGTTTATTTCTTTTTAGTTAGTTTAGCTATTGTGGCAGTTTATATCTTTTTAGAGGCAAGACCAAAAGGGTTTGATTTGAGCTCCATTTTTAAAAAAAATAAAGATTAATGGCTAAAGTATATTTCTACTATTCCACAATGAATGCTGGCAAATCTACTTCACTCTTACAATCAAATCACAATTATACCGAGAGAGGTTTAAAAACCATTCTCTTCACTCCTAAGGTTGATGCAGAGATGAACGAAGGTCAAATTCATTCAAGAATTGGTCTTAAAAAAACAGCAAATATATTCAATGAAACATTCAGTTTTACAGATTTTTTTCAGTCATATAGTAAGAATGCAATTGCATGCATTCTGATAGACGAAGCCCAATTTTTAACAGCTCTACAGGTTAAAGAAATTTGTAAAGTGTGTGACAAAAAAAACATACCTGTTATGTGTTATGGAATAAGAACAGATTTTAGAGGCGAGTTATTTCCTGGAAGTGCGCATTTACTTGCACTAGCAGATAATCTAATAGAACTTAAAACTATTTGTGAGCATGAAAATTGTACTAGGAAAGCTACAATGATATGCAGATTTGATAAAGACGGAAATGTAATAAAAAAAGGAAATCAAATTGATATTGGTGGTGACCAGTATCGGGTTTATTGTAGAAAACATTTCAGAGAATTAACTGGGATCATTTAAACGAACAAACCTGCAACAAGACCACTAAAGCATGAAGCTAATGTTGCGCCCAATAGTGCTTTTCCGGAAACCTGTATTAAGTCAATTCGCTTTTCAGGCGCCATTGAACCTATGCCTGACACTAAAATACCAACACTAGAAAAATTAGCAAAACCACAGAGAGAGTATAAAACTATAATTTTAGACCTATCAGAAAATATATCTTGATCCATTGAGCTAAATTGTATGTATGCAACAAATTCATTTGTTGCTAGTTTAATTCCCAATAGTTCAGCTGCCTTAATGGCTTCATCCCATGGAATCCCCATTAACCAACATATAGGAGCAAATATATAGCCAAGAATTGCCTGTAATGACAAATCTTCAATTATTAGACCTAGGAAACCATCAACAATAGATACTAAAGCTAATATAGCGATCAAAATTGCGGCAACGTTTACAGCAATATTTAATCCATCTTTTGTTCCCTTTGTAATAGCATCCATAGACCCTTCGTATATCTTCTCATCCTCTTTATTCTTGATGCTTGGTGTTAATTCATTTGACGGATACATTATTTCTGCATACATTATTGCTGCAGGTATTGAAAGGATTGAAGCAGTTAAAAAGTGTTGTACAACATTTATGCCTTGGAACTGATTTTCAAGTTGGCCAGCTAGTGCAATCATTACTGATCCTGAAACAGTTGCCATGCCTGCTGTCATAAGAATTAATAACTCCTTTTTATTCATATTTGATAAGTAAGGTCGAACAAACAATGGAGCCTCTACCTGCCCAACAAATACATTTGCTGCTGCACCAAATGATACAGGGCCTCCAAGGTTGAAAAGTTTTTCACAGATATAGGAAATGCCTTTAATCATAAGAGGAAGAACCCTCCAGTGCCATAGAAGCGCAGAAATGCATGACATTACGATTATTAGTGGCAAAACATTCAGTGCAAATGCATACGGATAATCAGCAAATAGCTGGCCAAATAGAAATGATGTACCTTCTGCTGTTGCTGATGAAAGTTTTGCAACAGCATCGCTTATTACTTGAAAAAAACCACGTACAAAATTACTTAAAAGTAAAAATCCGAATGCAAACATTATTATTACTGCATAAAATATATTTTTTACTTTTATCTCCTTGATATTGTTTGAAAATGGTAAAACAATGCAAATCATCACCAATGCACCAATTAAAACTTGTAAATAGTAATCCATGATCAATTTAGCTTTATGTCTCTAAGCCTCTTTATTAAAAATTTATCTGCTGTCAAACCTGTATCTTTATTTAAAACTACTTCTGGTCGAGGGTGTAAGAAAAAAGGAATGCTATATCTAGATGATGAACTATTTCCTTGAGCAACTACTCTGTGAGTTGTACTTATGAGTTTTCTATTAGAAATCAATTCCATCATATCGCCTATATTACAAATTATTTCATTTTCACTACAATTACAGGGAATCCAATTACCTTGTTTATCTTGAGCCTCAAGGCCAGCTGCATTGCCACCAATTAATAAAGTAATTAAATTTACGTCGTTATGTGCTCTAGCTCTATATTCATTATTAGCTTTTGTAGCTGGATAATGAATCATTCTTAAAATAGAATTTCCATCAACTGCTGAATCAATAATGTCACAATTATATTTAATATTGAACTTTGACATTGCTTTCAATATTTCCAAACCTGTTTTCTCAAATTCTTTATAAAGATTATCAACAAAGCTGAAACCATCTAGTTCATCAATATAAAGGTTAGGCATTAATTGATGGTTTGTGGTTGAGCCTTGGTGCCAAAATTCTTTCTGATCTGGAACATCTTCATTTAAAGCAGTTTCAATTCCATATGGAGTATAACCTCTCGCTCCATTTGATCCTTTGACATGATATTTTTTCTTTATTTTAAAAGGGAGGTTGAATAAATCTTTGGATAGAGAGAATGCATCTCTTACAAGCTCAAGGTTTAAGCCGTGATCTTTTAATATGAAAAATCCAATATTTTCAAGACTATTTTCTAGATGTGTTATAACTTCAGCATCATCCGACATAAGTGATTTTAAGGATACTGAAGGAATTGAAGACATGACAAATTATAACTTTTTTTAGGTTGATAAAAAAAGGGGTGGATACACCACCCCTTCTTAGATTTAAGAGATTCTATTAGAATCTAAAATCAACACCCATTCTGATTTCCCAGAGCGAAGCATCTCCAATTCGACTTTCAGCAATACCTGCTTCAACATCTCTTGGTTCAACACCGTAAGGGAAATTAGCTTTTCTTAAAATACCCCAATCCTCATTTAAGAAGTTTGTGAAATTATCAAAAACTATGAATCCTCTTCCGTTATATGGTAGCTGCTGAGAAACTCTAAAGTCAGCTTTTCTCCACCAGCTTCCATCTTCAGAGTTTCTTGTACCGTCTTCAATCAGACAGTTTTCAATGAAATCTAGGTATGGTGTAAAGCCATATCTACCAATTGTGCAGCCAGCACCACTTAATGTAAGACTATATGGCACACCAGAACTTGCCTGTGCAAATAAAGAGAACCTTGTTGAATAGTCGCCAAAGTAGTTTCTTGTCCAATTGAATACACCAGTGAATCTATGTTCAATGTTGTAATTGGATCTTGAAAGCACTTCTTCTTGTGGATCAAAGAATGTTCTATTTACATAGTTTGAGAACGCAATGGAAGATGTCATAGGATTTACATCTCTTGAATCATTCCAAGCATACCCAAGTCTCATATCTAGTCCATTTTCAAATGACTTAAATAAACCAAATGACACTGACTCAGATTCATTTCCAATAGCACTATTTGTTAAGACAAAACTTGCTTCTCTTACACTATCGTACTCTGGAGAACCATCACTGTTTGTTCCAACAACTTCTAAGTCACCACGTTTCCAAATAGCTGTATCTTCACCTTGTGTCATAATTGCATCAGCTGTTAACACATAATCATTAGGCAAATAGTAAGTTAAACCTAATGTTACTTTTCTTTCATAAGGTGTTTTAAAATCAGGATCCATGTAATTTAATTCAAAGTTACTTCCATCACCAGAAAGAACTTGATTATAAAGTTGTACAGGAACACACCAGCCTGGGCCATTTGGTACTCCATCTTCACAACCTGCATAATCTAGATCAAAAAGATTTACTCCTCTTATTTGCGTTTGAACTGCTGTCATATTTGTATTTGAGTAAACGTTCGAATACCACACATTTGGATTACCACCTGAGAAGATTCCAACACCACCTCTTATTGACAATGCTTCACTTGCTTCGAATGTAAAACCAAATCTTGGCATTAAAAGATCTAATCCATCAAGATTCGCATCGTTTGAAAAGCCATAATCTGCTATAAATGCTGGGTTAAGAACTGGACGATCATCTGATCCATAATAGTCATATCTTAAGCCTAAAGTTACATTTAACTCTGGAGAAACCTGTATTGAGTCTTGTAAATACATTGTTTCGACTTCATAAGCCCAGTTAACAGCAGAATCTAAGAAATTATTAGTGATTGCATTTCCGTAATAAATTCTGGCAGCATCTCCTGCTCTGAAATCATCTATTCCATCAAATCTAATTTCTGTATCAACGTGCTGATAGAATAGGTTAAAAATATCCAACGCCTCTTTTTCATAACCAGCTGTAATTGTGTGATTTCCTTCAACTAAAGTACCCTTGATAACCGTTTGATCAACTGTCCAATCCAAGTCATTAGCTTGTCGACTATCATCACAGCCCAAATAAACATCAACACTATCAAGTTCAATTCTCATTTCACCAAATTGTGCTCCTGCTACACACTCCTGCAAGAAGTCCACTTCACTATAAGACAGTCTAACTTCTGTAGAGAACTTTTCTGTCCAGTCTGAGTACAGTGAAACGTTTGTGGATGTTAACTCAGCACCTCTATTATAGAAGTGTTTGCTAAACTCAAATTCATCCAAATCTCTATCTGAGCCAACTTTATTAGCTGAGTCATTGTACATATATGTAAATGATAGTCTGTGGATATCTGAAGCATAATAGTCTATTTTTGCAAGGTATTTTTCGTCTTCAAAATCGAAAGGATTTGCTGTTGATGTTCCTGGGTCAAAACCATAGACATCCCTAGCAATAGATGCAATTTCATCAAGTTCAGCTTGAGAAACAGCAACTTCGTTTACTGCTCCAGAGCCAATTGCACCCCTGTTATTTATATCAGCACCATCGTACTTTTCGTATGCAAAATAAGCAAAGAGCTGGTCAGGGATTAAAGCTCCTCCAACCTCAAAACCATATTTGGATTCATCGTAGGCTTGTTTTGCAATATCGTCACCTTCTAAGCTATCACCTCTAAAAGTATCTCCACCAAATTCCATAAAACCAGATGCAAACAATTCATTCTGACCAGATTTTGTAACAGCATTAATATTACAAGCAGAGAAACCACCATAAGTTACACTCATAGGTGCCAATTCGACAGCTACGCTTGATATTGCATCATAAGGAAAAGGCATTCTTTGGGTAGGATAACCATTTCTATTTAGACCAAAACCATCATTAAGCCGTACACCATCAACTGTTAAGCTGTTATATCTTGGGTTAGCTCCATTACATTGAAATGAATCACCACTACTATTACCACCTGATTGATCAAGATATAGTCTCGGATCCTGTTGAACCACTTCTAGAATATTTCTATTTATGGACGGTGAATTCTGAATATCATCAAGGCTGAAAACAGCATTTGGACCAATTGCAGTGTCAGCTAATGCAACTCGTTCAGCCACAACTCTAACTTCTTCAAAAGAATTAAGAACATAGTTCAAAACCTTAGTTTGACCAACAGCTACTGAAAGACCGCTACTAGAAGCGCCTCCAAGACCTGCAGCATTTACAGATACATTGTATCTAACACCAGCTGGTAAGCCAGATACATAATAATTCCCATCTGAATCAGTTCTAACGTTTTTTGTTAGCCCTGTAGATGGACTCGTTACGATAACTTCCGCATTTGCTACTGCACTACCATCAGCATCAGAGATATTACCACGTACAACCGCAGTAGTTTCCTGTGCAACAGTGCTGCTTATTAGCAATATTGTGAAAAGTGTGAATATAAATTTTTTCATAGAATGCCCTCAAAATGTTATTGACATGTTTACATTATTGTATGACAAAAATGTTACAGATTTATAAAAATTATGATTTATTTTAATGTATTTCTATACAGTCAAACTTAAGGTATTTATTTAGGGCTTTTGGGATGATTATTCCTTTGTTATCTTCATAATAATTTTCCATTATTGCGACAAGGCAACGCCCAACAGCTAGTGCAGAACCATTAAGTGTATGTGGAAGGTACTTTTTTTCCTTACCCTTAACTCTTGAATTAAGTCTTCTTGCTTGAAAATCTCTAAAATTTGAACATGAAGAAATCTCACGAAATTTATTTTGACTAGGTAGCCAGACTTCAATATCAACAGTTTTAGCAGCTGCAAAACCTAAATCACCAGTGCTTAAATTTACTGTTCGATATGATAATTCAAGCTTATCCAATATAGTCTTTGCATTTAAAATTATTTCATTCAATGCTTCATCTGATTTTTCAGGCGATACAATTTGCACTATTTCTACTTTTTCAAATTGATGCTGTCTTATCATTCCTTTCGTATCTTTTCCATAACTACCTGCTTCAGATCTGAAACAAGAAGTATGTGCACATAACTTTATGGGTAAAGTGCTCTCATTAATAATTTGATCACGTATAAAGTTTGTAAGCGGGACTTCGGCTGTTGGGATAAGGTATTTTTCGTCATCAACTTTAAACTGCTCAGAAGAAAATTTAGGCAATTGACCAGTACCATATAGAGAGTCACTATTGACTATTAAAGGTACATACTGCTCTTCATAGCCGTTAGACTCAGCTTCATCAAGCATAAATTGAATCAAAGCTCGTTGAAGTTGTGCTAATTTTCCTTTTAAGACGACATATCTAGAACCAGAAATCTTATTTGCAAGCTCAAAATCCATTAAACCAAGCTTGGAACCTATTTCAACATGATCTAATCCTGTAATTTTTTTAAAGATAACTTCATCTATCAAGACATTATCATGTTCAGACGCTCCCTCTGGAACATCGTTATCAGGTAAGTTTGGTATTTGAAGTGATAGGTTTTGGAATTCCTCATTAAGTAAATTAAAATTTTTCATTTCATTATTGATCTGAATATTTATTTGCTCTGCTTGTTTTTTAAGATTATCTAAATTCTCACCAGAACCTGATTCAATGCCAATTTTTTTTGAAATATCATTTTTTTCTTGTTTTAATTCATCAAGCTTAGATTGAGATAAATTTTTATTTTTTTGAAGCTCAAGAACCTTATTAATATCTACATCACAACCCTTAGACTTAAGTTTTTTTATGCTCGTTTCTAAATTTTTCTTAATTTCCTTTAAATCAATCATATTCAATAAATTCATAGCCCTCGGGTGGCGTATAGTTAATTTTAACAGTCTCCATTAGAAAATTCTTAAATTTTAATTTATAGGATTGATAATCTAATGAAAAATAAGAGACTTCCTTAATTTGACCCTGATTTTTAACGATCACAAGAGAACTAACACCATCGATTGGCGTTATATTCAAGAAGCAAATAGAACCATTACATTCATATGATTCAAAATCGTATTCACCTTTGAATATTGACATGATTGGGATTATGTTTAGATTTTCTGATTTGCTCACTTGTTTAAAATCGTCATCCTGAATATATATGGTGTCATCCACAATATAGACAGATTGTGAGTACGGGTAGTCGGTTCTATAGATAAAGTTATTTTCATTTTTTATTATTTTTGATTGAGAAATTAATTCACCACTTTTTATTACTTCTATGTCTGAAGAGAAAGTTACAGGGAATATTGATTCACTAATTAATAACGAAGATATAGAGAAAATTAAAAAGATTTTCCTCATAGCACTTCTCGTGAACCATTTGAGTTCATTGTCGACACTATGCCATTGTCTTCCATTGTCTCTATTAGTCTGGCTGCACGATTGTAACCAATTCTAAATTTTCTTTGAATGGATGATATTGATGCTCTTCTAGACTCAACTACAAATTCAACTGCTTCTTGATAAAGCTCGTCATCATCACCGTCATCATTTGTTTTTTCTTGAATCTCTATTGATTTTGTTACTTCCTCAATGTAGTTTGGCGTGCCGCTTTCACGAACTTGCTTAGTAATTTTTTGGACCTCATCATCAGAAACAAAAGAACAGTGTATTCTTTTGGGTATTGATGTTCCCGGTTCAACAAATAACATATCACCCTTACCTAGTAATTGTTCTGCTCCACCTTGATCAAGTATGGTTCTAGAATCAACCTTAGATGAAACTAAAAATGAGATTCGTGAAGGTATGTTTGCTTTAATTAATCCAGTTATTACATCCACTGAAGGTCGTTGTGTTGCTACAACAAGATGTATTCCCGAGGCTCTTGCTTTCTGCGCTAATCTAGCAATAAGCTGTTCAACTTTTTTACCTGTTACCATCATTAGATCTGCTAATTCATCAATAACAACAACTATGTATGGTAATTTTTCTGGAGGAGCATTATCCACTTCAAATAACTTTGCCTCCATATCAGAATTTAGAGAGGACTTGTTTAATATTTTTTGGTTATAACCTTCCAGGCTCCTTACTCCTAATATAGACATTAATTTATAGCGTTTATCCATCTCCTTAACACACCAATTAAGACCATTAGCAGCCTTTTGCATATCAGTAATTACAGGAGTAAGTAAATGAGGTATATCATCGTAGACAGATAGCTCAAGCATCTTGGGATCAATAAGTAAAAGTTTTAAATCAGTTGCTTGATTTTTTCTTAAAAGATTAAGAAGAATTGTATTAACTCCTACTGATTTACCTGAACCAGTAGTCCCTGCAATCAGCAGGTGAGGTAATTGTTGTAGGTCTACAGTTGAGCTTTTACCTGAGATATCTTTTCCAATACAAAATTCAAGCGGTTTTTGTTCAGCAAGATTTTGTTCGCTTAGTGTTGAGTATAAGGAGACAGTTTTTCTCTTAGGGTTTGGTATCTCAACACCTATAGTAGATTTACCTTCTATAACTTCAACCACTCTAACACTATTAACAGCAAGTGACCTGGCTAAATCGTTAGCAATATTTGTAACCTGACTAGCCTTAGTTCCAGGAGCAAGATTGAGTTCAAATCTCGTAATAACCGGACCAGGCAACTTATCCTGAACAGTACCCTCTATTCCAAATTCTTTTAATTTTTCCTCCAGGTTGAAAGAGAGATTGTCTAAATAATCTTTCGTAACGTCTGTTGAATCATCTACGGTTTGATCAAGTAAGCTAAGAAAATCTACATATTCTTTTTGTGATGGCGCGTCGTCAACTTTTTCTTTTATTTTTTTTGTTTGTGTGGTTATTTTGTCTACTTTTTTAACGGTTTTTAAATTTGGCTTTTCAGCCTTTATCACATCTTTAGGAGGGTTGATATTAACTCTACGAGTCGTGAAGAGCCCTACCCCAGATAAAAAGGCTATCAATATGAATGAAAATCCAGAAGCGATAGATGCCCATAACTTAGGCATTAGACCTTCAAAAATTGCTGCTAGGTTTGATCCTACTAATCCACCGTATACATTATTAATGGATTCTCCTTTAAAATTATCCAAAAAATCAGTTGTAGAAAGAAATAAACAAAATGGAAAAACCGAAAGGAGCAATAGGATAAATCTATTTGTAATCGAAAGAATCTTTAAAAAATTTGCATCTTTTGGAAAGATCAGAATTGCTACCCCTAAAGAAAAAACTAGTAAAAAAAAGTAGAAGGAACCAAGACCAAGTGAATCTAAAAATAATTTGGATAATAAAGAACCAAAACTTAGCGTCTGCTCAATATTTAGTTGAAGGTATTGATAAAGACTCCAAAATAGAAAGGAAGATATAATTATGAGTGTAAAACCTGAAAACTCTCTATAAACTCCACGTAATGCCATGGTAAGATATTGTAACTAAAAACACTAACTACTCCTATTTTTGGATAATAATATGACTGAAAAATTAATCATCTTAGGCTCAGGCCCAGCAGGATATACAGCGTCTATATACGCTGCAAGAGCTAATTTAAGCCCTACATTAATTACTGGCCTTGAGGTAGGCGGTCAGCTTACTACAACTACTGAAGTTGAGAATTGGCCTGGCGATAGTGACGATCTTCAAGGCCCAGATCTAATGGAACGGATGAAGAGGCATGCTGAGAAGTATAAGGTTAATATTATTAATGATTATATTAAATCAGTTGATTTTACGACAAAAAAATTAATATTGATTGGGGAACAAGAAAAATACGAATCAGAATCTCTAGTAATTGCTACCGGAGCTTCAGCAAAATATTTAGGATTAGAATCAGAAAAAAAATTTTTGGGTAGAGGTGTCAGTGCGTGTGCTACCTGCGATGGTTTTTTTTATAAAGACCAAGAAGTTGCAGTAATTGGTGGCGGCAACACGGCTGTTGAAGAATCCCTTTATCTCAGCAATATTTGCTCTAAAGTTTTCTTAGTACACAGGAGAGATACTTTTAGAGCTGAAAAAATTCTTCAAGACCGCTTGTATAAAAAAGTTAATGAACAAAAAATTGAGCTAGTTTTAGATTCTACACTTGAAGAGGTTAAAGGAAGTGAAGTTGTAGAATCCATAATTGTAAAGAATAAAAATAAATCTCTTAACGAGCTAAATATTTCTGGTGTTTTTATTGCGATAGGACATAAACCAAATACTGATATATTTGAGGGACACTTAGATATGAATAATGGCTATATAAAAACCAAAAGTGGGTTTGACTCTGGTTCAACAGCTACATCAGTACCAGGCGTTTTTGCTGCTGGAGATGTTGCAGACTATACGTACAGACAAGCTATTACTAGTGCTGGGTTTGGATGTATGGCTGCATTAGATGCAGAACATTTTCTTTCAAGCTAAAGTGTCTTTACTAATCCACCGTCACAGGTAACAGTCTCACCAACAGTGTAGGATCCCGCACGGGAACAAAAATAAATACAAAGGCCTGCAATATCCTCAGGTGTGCCAATTCTTTTTCTTGGAACGCTTTCAGCTATAAATGAATAGTCAAAATTAACAGCTTTTCCTAACATATGACTGTCAAAGGGTCCTGGTGCAATAGCGTTAACAATAATATTTCTAGAAACTAAGGTTTTAGCTAAATGTTTAGTTAAATGAATTATTCCAGATTTAGATGCTGTATAAGAAAATGTCTCCATTAGAGGAACATGCAATCCATCAATCGAGGCAATATTTATAATTCTTGATGGGTCGTTTTGAGTGCTTTTTTTCTCCAAAAGGCTTGCAAATTCTTGCGACATAAAAAATGGTGATTTTAGATTTATATCAATTACTTTATCCCAACCATTTTCAGGGAATTGATCAAAAGGTGCACCCCATGCTGCACCTGCATTGTTAATTAAAAAATCTATTCCATTTGGTTCCCTTTCTTTTATGAAAACTTTTAGTTTTTTAATTCCATCAAGCGATGATAGATCAACAGAAAATGGAACACACTCTATGTTAAATTTTTTAGTTAATTCCTTTGCTTTTGATATAAGAGCATCTTCTTTTCTAGCTGTAATGTAGACTTTTGCACCATTTGATAAGAAACCTGATGCAATCATTTCACCTATCCCTCTTGATCCACCAGAAACAATACCAACCTTATCTTTAACAGAAAAAAGATTTTCTATATTTAAATTCATAATGAACTTACAAAAAATGTTGCAGCTGCAACCGAACAAACAATTACAACTAAAGCAACAATTGCATCAGAATTAGAATTTTCTCTATCTTCTTTCGACTTATAAAATTGATCATCACTCATAATTTTTTTCCTTTAGTTTTACAGGGTTAGCGTACTGTAACATTATATATTCAAGTTCTTTATTAGTCATTGCGGATGATAACTCATCAAAATATTTTTTTCCTCGTGTAAACTCATTTGCCTTTTTAGAATTTCCCGCCAGCATGTAGTAGCAATAATAGTTGCTATCCCATAACTGAAAATTTGAATGAATAGAAGTGTCTATTTTTCTAGCTAATTCCTCTGGTGAAAATTTTCCTTTTATTTGTGGGCAAAAGTTTAGGTGTACAAACCCTTTCTTTTCTGTGATTCCCTTAAAGATGTGTTTGACGTCTTCATCAGGTGTTTTTTGAATATTTGAATTGATTAGAGTTTTAGCCTTTTCTTTATCCAGTGGATCAAATTCATACGATATTGAGCAAGGAACTATATTAATATTTTCTGTAAAATCTTCGAAATCAAAATTTTTTCTTTGTTGCATGTGAATCATTTTGAGAACAGCAGGATCGGTTTTATCAATACCATCTTTCGATCTTCCTTGTCTTTGAGCTATCCAAACTAGATTTTTTGTTGATAACAATTGAAATATATATTTCGATGCGCCCATAAGGTTGTTATAAATTTCTTTTTTTGTATTGCCAGATCTTGAAATAATAAAACTCTTATTCAGTCTCAATAGATCTCCCATCCAATCTATATTTACGAGGTTATCTCCTATTGCATTATAAGTTGTTGAGAATCCTTCAGAGACAATTGCATGATTACAAAGCGCACTATCAAGGGTTATATCCCGATGATTCCCAATAAAAAGATAGCCTTTTTTTGGATCAAGTTTCTCAAGACCACTAAATGTGAAATCGTCAATGGTTTGTTTAATTACTGACTCTAAGACTTTTTTAACTTGTGTTTGGAATTCATCAATGGTATTTATTTTTCTAACTTTGGATTTAAATAACTGAAGAGTAAGAAATGTTGAGCCTGGTAATGATAGAAACTTTGACCTGTTAGGACTTAAGTTTGTTTTAACAAAACTTATAAATTCTTCATTATTTAAAAGTCGTAAAAGGACCTCTTTTGTCTCTGAATCATTGTATGGCTCTATACGCATGAGTAGATTCCCTATAAAATTATCTAATGGATGATAAAACAGTATTAAGAAACATTGTAATATTTTTTGGTTTAATTGGTTTAATTGTTTTAGTTCTTCTTATAGGCGCATCACTCTATTAACCTGGGGGCCAACTTAAGCTTCTTCCACCAAGTAAATGAATATGTAAGTGAAAGACACTTTGCCCTGCTTCAGCACCATTATTAATTATTAATCTATAGTTGTTATTTAGATTAAAAGTTTGAGCAATTTCTTTTGAGACCATCAATAGGTGTCCAAGTGTGTTGGTATCATTGTCTGATGCATCTGAAACTTTGGCTATTTCTTTTTTTGGGATTATTAATAGATGTACTGGTGCTTGAGGATTAATATCCTCAATGCAAAAACAAATTTTGTCTTCATAAACAATCTTTCCTGGAATTTCTTTATTTAAAATTTTTGTAAATAACGAATCAGACACTAAATCAGATACCTCAGCACTCTTATAAATAAATATATGGTTCCTAGTGTTAAAACAATTGCTAAGAATTTTACAAAGAAATCTCTGACGACATTATTATCTTTTCTCTTAAAATACATACTAACGAGCATTATCCCTAAACCTATTAGCAGAACAAGCGATATTATCTGTAACATTAAAATAAACTACCTATTGAATCCCATAATACAACTAATAGAACAAGGCCTAAAGCCCATATTGAACATGCAAGTAAATCAAAGACTAAGAACTTTTTATAATCTAACTTAAAGGTTCCAACAAAAAATGGAGCAAATGGTCTAATGCTTGGAGTCATACGGCCTAAAAGAATTGCACCAAATTCATATTTATCAAACCAAGCTTTAGTTTTTTGAACCTGTTTTGAACGTTTTTTAAAAAATTTCCAGTTTAAAATCTTTGTCCCAAATAAGCGCCCCATCAAATAACTTGATTGATCTCCTGCAAAAGAACCAGTATAAGCAAACAATGTTAACAACCATAACGAGGATATCTGTTCAACATATAAAAACACTGCTAGCAGATAAAGGAACAGGCTTGGAAATATTACTCCTGAAATAACAAACGATTCTAAGAAACCTAAAATAGTAAGAATAAATGGAGCTAAAAGAGGATTATTAATGCTAAATCTTTTTACTTTATTGAGCCAGGATTCAGAACTTTTTTTTTCAGCACTTCCTCCATATCAATGATCTTAAAGTTTTGATTGGAGGGCAAATTTCTGCCATCCTGAACCACTAAAATTCCTGCTGAATAATCTCCAATTTGAAGATTTGTCACATCAATTCCGTCTGTGTCTTCAACATTTTCGATTTCAAACGATCCCTGATACAGAAAGGGAGCTTGTCTGTCATACATATTGAATGTGTTATCACCTTGAGATGAAAGAATAATAAAGCCCTCTTTTTCATTGGTCTTATAAATTGTAACACCCTCAGGATCACCATTTATAAAGCCAGATCTGGAATCAATAGCCCTAATGAAATCAAGTGTTTCAGCATTATATGCTTTTAGAATTCCATCACTACCTTCGCGCGAAATAAATATTCTTTTGTTTTCATCATCAAAAACACACCCCTCTGCTTCATTTCCTGAAGGGCTTATATTAGTTTCATCAGAAGTAATATCAAACGTTGAGACTAAAATTTCTTCAATGAGGTTCCAGTATTGTATCCTGACACCCTCCTCTTCTGTAAGGATTGCCATTGGTTTGCCGTTTATTATGCCCATACAAACACCATATACATTCATGCCTGCAACTAAACTTCCACTGTGTTCAGTCTTAAGAATCAAATTTAAACACGCATAGTCGAGAGTATGAAAAGTTCGATTTGAATTTACAACACAATAATATTCATCAGTCACTCTGCCATCTATATTATTTACTTTTCCAACTTGTTTGTAGTCAATCTCCTCACCGTCAAGATTATACTGATGGAAACCTGTTTCTTTGTCTGTAGCCCAAATTATCCCGTTGTAAGTATCAATCCATGGATCATCTGCGGCATCATCTGCTGTATTTACTGGATCAGTCTCCACAACATAATTTACTGTAAATAGTTCCTTATTGGGAGTACACGCAGATATAAGAATAGCTAGCGATATAAACCCTAAGAATTTAAATAGATTAAAGTTAGTACGTATACCTGAAACCCAATGAGAAAGAAGATCCATATTCATCATATTGGGATAGTCTATCAGCAGTATTCCAATAATAAAACTCTGGTTGATTACCAAGGTTTTTCCCTTCAAATTTGAATGATAATCTATCAGTGTATTTATATCTTGCAGTCAAATCTACTGAGTAATAATCATCTGTAAATCGCATGAACCCATAACCAAAATCATCATTAAATAATTCTTCTGATTCATCACCCAAATAATCTAAGTAGCTAGATCTATAATTGAAAGCAAATCTCGCATCTACTTTTCCTTGATCATAACCAAGAGAAAAATTTGCATTCTGTTCAGATAATTTTCTAAACGGAATTGAAAATGTTTGTTCATTATCACCCCCAGGAGCAAAATCACTTTCACCGTCTGAAAATGTTGCATTAGCTGCAATAAAGAAGCCTTGTATTGGCAGATAATCATCTAATTCTGAAAAGAAATTCAACTCTACTCCCACTATTTGTGAGTCTGCTGCATTTGAATAAGTTTCTAGGTCTGAGAATAAAATGCCACCTACAACCTGATTGGCAATTACTCTTGGATAAATAGTATTTTGTATATCTTTGTAAAACAAGCCAGCAGTTAAAAGATAATCATTACCATAGTATTCAATACTAAAATCCAAATTATTTGCTTTATAGGGTTCTAAATCAGGGTTGCCCATTGAACCAGAGTATTCACCATTAACACCTTCACTTATATCAGGTATAGGAGCAGATTGTGAGAATCCTGGTCGAGATAATGCTCTGTAAAATGAGGCCCTTAATTGAGTATTGTCATTAAGAAAATATTTATAGTTAAAGCTTGGAGAGAAAAAATTATATCCATTTGAAAAGGTTAAAGGTTCTGATGAATCACCATCGTTAAAGCCGCTAGTATCGAAGTTTGTTGTTTCATTTCTTACACCAACCACCAATACCGAATTTGGATAACGAATTGTACCCATTATATAGGCAGCAAAAATTTCTTCTTTTGATTTCCAGTAATCGGCTAAATCAAGTTCAACAAACTGTCGAACCTCACTTTGCAGTCCAAATACTGATTCAGGACTTGCAAAAAACGATAATGGTTGAGGAAAATACCAATAATTATTAGGAGCATAAGGAGCATAATTTGATAATACCTCTGGCACATCTCCTGAAGCATCATAATTTCCTTCACTATTGGACTTTACTCGTTTACTTTGTTTGAAACCAAATTCTAGTATCATCGGATTACCATAAAAATCCATATTCTCATTCATAAAATCTAACTTATACGCTACTTCTGAATCTTGAATAATTCCGTAATCAATTTCAAACTCGTCCCATTCAAATTCAGATGGATCTGTTAAGTTACTAGCTGCAGGCGCAAGAACTAAATTAATAAATTTAGGATTTGACCAACTATAAGTTCCACAGATTTCATCTCCACTTCTAATCCTGCATTCTGCTCTGAATTTAGCATCAACATTATTCGAATCATCTTCTTCTGCGAATGATTCGCTTACTTGAAACTTAATTGAGTAATCGCCCTCTATCGTTTCAAAACCAAAAATTTTAGTCTCTATTTGTCTAACTTCAATTCTTTTTCGGGTTTCTTTATCAGTTGTAATTCTTTGATATGAGGCAGAAGTTGGCGTTACTGATGATTCAACAAGGCTTCTGGCTCTATATTCATCTTTATGGCGCAACTCATCATCTGTGTACTCGTTCATTAGATAATTAAAGAAAATAGAAGACTGATCATCAATTTCAAGATCCAAATCAACTGTTAGCCCTTCTCTTTCTCGAGTTAAATCATAAAACCTTAATTCCCAGTCTCTCGCCAGATACTTGTTTCCATTGTCCGCAATTTCCCAAGGTTCATAACCAGTTTCATTATTATTAGAGATAATATGTTTGCTTTGATAGGTAAATCCGAGAATAAGGCCGAAATTTTCAGATAGTTTCTCACCGTATGTAAGAGAGTATTTTGGGCTGTCCATATCATCAACAAACTCATTATATTGAGAATCAAATTTTACTTTAAAAAGCCTACTATCTAGATCGGTAGCTTTTTTGGTCTTGAATTCGATTCTTCCACCAATTCCCTCCGAATCTTGGGAGGGAATTAATGTCTTATAGACTTCAATTGAATCTAGTAATTCTGTAGGTAAGCCGTCTAGTAGTACTTTTCTCCCGCCTTCTGGTGCAGGCACCATAGCGCCATTCATTGAGACAGCATTTAAATCACCTGACATGCCACGAAGGGTAATATAC
>CESP01027368.1_pt1 | contig 20821 bp, 17 predicted proteins | sample 531211 | NCBI WGS metagenome assembly CESP01 (sample SAMEA2622074, study PRJEB7988) | marine metagenome | biome: marine biome (ENVO:00000447); feature: surface water layer (ENVO:00002042); material: "saline water (ENVO:00002010), including plankton (ENVO:xxxxxxxx)" | depth 5 m | reverse complement strand
CAAAAAAAATTAATTCTGAAAAAATTAAGAATGAAAATTCTATTCAGAACTTAAAATTAAATCTAGAGCAAAATAAAAAATCGGTAGAAACTTTAAGGAAAGATCTAGAAAATAGTATTCGAATTAAAGATAGTTTAACTGATGAGTTAAAGAGTCAAATTAAAGAAAAAGATAAAATTAAAGCTAAAATAGATACTGTGAAAAATCGTTTAGATTCTAGCAAGGATCTTAAAAAATTAATGATAGAGCACAAATCTTTGGAAGAAGAAGTAAAAAATATGAATCTAAAATTAAATCAGTTTCATGAAAATTTTTCAGCTCTTAGTGCGGGTCTAAATGAACTAAAACAAATTAATCAAGAAAACATCGTTCCGATTGAGAAAGATATTTTGGATAAAGAATATGAAGTCTTGAAAGATATTGACTGGATGAAAGAAAATGAAAAAACGATTAAGGATTATACTTTAAGGATTAAACAAGCTCCATCAAAACTTAAGAGCTTAGATATTCAATACAAGAATCAAAATAGAATGAAATTCAAACTGGAGCTAAAACTTAAAGAATCTATAAGAAATCTAGAGATGTTAAAAAAACGTTCTGAAATGTTTGATTCTTCAATGATGTAAATATAGTTTTATGATCAACAAAGTAGAAATATTCACTGATGGAGCTTGTAAAGGCAACCCAGGGCCAGGAGGTTGGGGCGCTATACTAAGGTATGGTACAACTGAGAAAGAAATTTATGGTGCCAGTAAAAACACTACTAATAATATCATGGAGTTAACAGCAGTTATAGAATCTTTAAAAAATTTAAAAAAGCCTTGTGAATTAATTATTACCACTGATTCAAAATATGTAAAACATGGAATAACTGAATGGATTCATAATTGGAAAAAAAATGGGTGGAGGACTGCTGCAAAAAAAGAAGTAAAAAATAAAGAGCTCTGGATTGAACTAGATTCTCTCATTCAAATTCATTCAATTAGTTGGGATTGGGTAAAAGGTCACTCAGGGCATCCCGATAACGAGCGAGCTGATTTGCTAGCAAATCTAGCTATAGAAGAATTAAAATAAAAATAAATCTACGTTACAGGTTAGTTTGCAATTAAGAAATTTATTTAACGTTTCCAATATTGACCTAAGGTCAGAAAATGAATTCAAAAAAGGTTCCATTCCACAAAGTGTAAACATTCCAATTTTAAATAATGACCAATTCGAAAAGGTTGGAATTGAGTATAAAAAAAATGGAAGTGATGCTGCTATAGCTTTAGGCCATTCATTGGTTAAAGGATCATTAAAGGAAAATTTGATCCACCATTGGACTGAGCATTTAAAAAAAAATCCTGAATGTTTATTGTATTGTTTTCGAGGGGGTATGAGATCTGAAATAGCGGTTAAGTGGCTGAACGAATGCGGTGTGAGAGTAGACAGATTAAAGGGAGGGTATAAAAATTTCAGAAATTGGGTGATTTCGCAACATTTAGATGTAGAAAATTATATTAAAGATTGGATAATAATTGGAGGATTGACAGGGTCAGGGAAAACAGATTTTCTGCGTTCTTTTAAAGAATCAATAGATCTAGAGCGAATTGCCAATCATCGAGGATCTGCTTTTGGTATTAGGGATGGTGGACAGCCTACTCAATCAAATTTTGAAAATATTTTAACTCTAGATTATCTGAATCATAAATATGATAAATTGATTCTTGAAGATGAAAGTAGAACAATAGGTAGAGCTGGCTTACCTGAATTTTGGTATCAAAAAATGCAGAGTTCAAAGCTTGTAATTTTAGAGGTTGAGGATGATAAAAGAGCTGAAAATATATATTATGAATATGTATATGATGAAATAAATAATGGGGTAGGGAAAGATAATTTATTAGAAAAATATTTAGGTTCATTGAATAATATCAAAAGAAGACTAGGGAACGTAGCTTATGATAAAATTAAAAATATAATGAAGAGTGCATTCCATCAAAATGAAAAAGAAATTCATAAGGAATGGATTTTGACTTTATTAACTAGCTATTATGATAAAATGTATAGTTATAAAATAGAAATGCGAAAAGATTTCATTGTTCATAAAGGCGAGACAGAGTCATGCAGGGATTATATCAATGCTATGCCCTAAAATCATTATTGATTTTTTGAAAAAATTCAATTGGTGTTTCACCTATATTTTCTAAACCTATATTTTCAACAAATTTTAAAGCGATAAGGCTATTTCTAATTTCCTCATTTGTGTTTGTTATGGTAACATTTCTATTTTGCCTTTGAGATAATTTAATTAAGTCTTCTAAACCAAATATTCCTGATAAGTCAATATTTGAGACCTCTTTCATATCAATTATTACGTGACTGCCATTTGGTATACGATTGTAAGATTTAATTAGTTTTTCAACAGATCCAAAAAATAATGATCCCTTTAGTTTAAGAATTTTGATATTGCTATGATTCATTTTATTTGTGTCTAAGGCCTTAGCATAATCTGAATCAGAAAAATCAACGAAAGCAAAAATATTTTTTTCTTTAAAAATATTTTTTAAATCTTTCATAGAGCTTAATATGGCAAAGATAACTCCTATTGTTATTGCTACCATTAGGTCTTCATAAACCGTGATAAATAAAACCATACAAAATATAATTAAATCTTTTGTTGGTAGTTTATTTATTACTGGTATAATACGATAATCTAATATTTCTATTCCAACTTTGAATAAAATTGCGGCTAAGCATGCGGCGGGTATTTTTGCCACTAAAAATCCAAGACCTAATAACACCGCTATTAGTGTAAGGCCATGAACTATTGAGGCAAGAGGAGTCTTGCCTCCAAATTTAATATTTGCCACTGTACGCATCGTGGCGGTAGCTGTAGTAACACCTCCAAGTAAACCAGCTGCTATGTTAGCCATCCCTTGGCCAAATGTCTCTCTATCACTGCTATGCCTTTTTCCAGTAATATTATCAGCAACTTTGCAGCTTAATAAACTATCAAGAACTGCTAATGCAGCTAAAGCAAATGCAGGGCTAATAAATGAAATAGTTCGACTTAAGTCTGGTAAATATATTGAAAATATTTGATTAGCATCAGTATTGCTCATTTTATCTCCAATATATGGAATATTGAGATTAAAAATTTGAGCAACGCAGGTACCAACTAACAACGCGGTAAGTGGAGCAGGAATTTTATTTAATATTGAATACTTTTTTCCTAAAAGAGGCCACAAGAACAGTATAGCAAGAGAAGGTAATGATACGTATAATGCTTCAATGTTAGCATTATTAATTGTATTTGATAAATTAACAATGACATCATGAATACTTTTTTTGACCTCAAGTCCAACAAAAGCATTTATTTGAGTTAGTATGACTATTACTCCTATACCGCACATAAATCCTGCCACAACAGGGTATGGAGTATAATGGATAAAATGAGATATTCTAGCAAATGAAATGATAACTAAAATTATTCCGCTTAAAAAAATTATTGAAAAAGCAGCAACTAAATCAGGATCATTTGTGCTTCCAATGACGAAAAAACTCATGTAAGCGGCTATTTGCGCAGCTTTTGGAGCAGTAGGACCACTAACCCCAACAAGGCAACCACCAAAAAATCCACCTACAATACCACCAGTTATAGCCCCCCATACACCTGCGATTGGGCCAAGTTGTGAAATCTCACCAAATGCCAGAGCAAGTGGAAGTGCAATTATCCCAACGGTAATACCGGCAATAATATCTCCCTTAATATTTTTTGACAAAGAAGTAATATTAGTCCGTGGACTAATTTCACTTAAAACTGCTTTTATATATGAAATAGCACTCATTCGAAGGAGATTAAGTTCTAACTTAACTTGATTTAATTCAAGGTTGGATTATTTAAAAACAGATTCAAGTATTTTTGCAACCGAAGCCTTTCAAAATTCAAATATTTGGCTCAATTTATTTTAAATATAGGCAATAGAAAACCATGATTATTTAAAAATTTTATTTTAAAAAAATAAATATTTTAAGAATTATTTGTTTTATTTTAAAAAATATATAATTTTGATTTGATCAGAATCATGCTTTCTGGCTTTTTGATAGTACTGTTTTAGTTTTATAAAGAAAGGTGGAGGGATCAGGCCCTAAGATACCTTAGCAACCAGTTTAACTCAATTAAACAAGGTGCTAATTCCTGCTTCAAAATTTTTTGAAGATTGATAAAATCATTTTCTTGTGCTGCAAATCTCCTTTCAATCCAATTTATGAAACGAAAAAACATATTTTAATAATTTTATTTAATTGAACATATAAAGGATATTTATCATGGAACAAAAAAATCATTTTGACACATTGCAGGTCCATGCTGGGCAAGAAACAACTTTAGGAACGAACGCACGTGCAGTGCCTATTTTCTCTTCTTCATCATTTATCTTCGATAGTGCAGAACATGCCTCAAATCTTTTTTCATTGAAAGAATTAGGAAATATTTACACTCGTATCATGAACCCAACCACGGATGTTTTTGAAAAACGGGTTGCTGCACTAGAGGGAGGAGTCGCTGCATTAGCAACATCCAGTGGACAAGCAGCGCAATTTTTAGCAATCCAAACCCTTGCTAAAGCAGGTGATAACATCGTCTCATCAAGTTTTTTATATGGGGGTACTTATAATCAATTTAAAATAGCTTTTCCAAGATTAGGAATTAATGTCAAGTTTGCAATTGGTGATAATCCAGATTCTATTGGTTCGCTTGTCGATGATAAAACAAAAGCAATTTATGTTGAAAGTATGGGTAACCCGAAATACAGTGTACCTGATTTTGATAGAATTTCAACGATAGCAAAAAGTAATGGAGTGCCTTTAATTGTTGATAATACTTTTGGAATGGGTGGTTACATATGCAAACCAATTGATTTTGGTGCAGATATTGTTGTCGAATCAGCTACGAAGTGGATTGGTGGTCATGGTAATACTATTGGTGGTGTCATAATAGATGCTGGAACGTTTAATTGGAATAATGGAAAATTTTTAGAATTCACTGAACCATCTAAAGGGTATAATGGTATGAACTTTTGGGAAGTATTTGGTCCTGATGGAGTTTTAGGAGCTAATGTTGCATTTATTATAAAAGCACGCGTTGAGGGTCTTAGGGATTTTGGCCCTAGTCAGAATCCTTTTGGTTCATTTTTACTTTTACAAGGGTTAGAGACATTATCACTTCGTGGAGAAAAACATTGTAGTAACGCACTTAAATTAGCATCATGGCTGCAAAAAAATGAGAGCATTGAATGGGTAAACTACCCTGGATTAGAGGATCATTCTCACCATGAGCTGGCAAAAAAATATCTAAATAATGGTTTTGGAGGAGTGCTTTCTTTTGGTATAAAAGGAGGTATGTCTGCTGGAAAGAAATTTATTGAATCAGTCGAATTGTCTAGTCATCTAGCTAATGTAGGAGATGCTAAAACATTGGTCATTCATCCAGCCTCTACAACCCATGAACAGTTATCAAAAGATGAACAAATTGCTTCAGGCGTTTCAGAAGATTTGATACGAGTATCTGTAGGTATAGAGTATATAGATGATATCATTTTTGATTTTGAAAAAGCGTTAAAAGATTAAGTTTTTACTTATTTTACAAAATTAGAAAAATGAAAAATGTACTTCTTTTAAATTTGATGCCTAATAAAATTGAAACTGAAAATCATTTTAAAAATATTTTTAGCAAACTTAGTCATAGTATTAAGATATCTTTTATGAGGATGGAGTCATATGAGTCAAAAAATATTCCAAAGTCATATCTTCTTGAAAATTACAAGACACTTAAGGATATATCTTTTGATGATTATGATAGATTTATTTGTACTGGATCACCTGTTGAAACTTTACCTTTCGAGAAAGTTGATTATTGGGAAGAGTTAATTAAAGTTTTTGATCGCATCAAAGTTCATAATATTACATCTTATTATATATGCTGGGGAGCTCAAGCTGTGCTCTACCATAGGTATGGTATAGATAAGGTAAAGCTAAAAGATAAAAAATTTGGAATTTATGAATATAATTTAAATAGAGATAACTTATACAATTTTTACTTTTTCAAAGAAAAAATAAAGATACCAGTTTCTAGGTACACAGAATCAATTGGCGCTCAAATTGTCAATAATTCTGATCTTAGCATAGTTCTTAACCATAAGGAGGAAGGAATATGTATGCTTGAAAATAAATCACTTAGTGAAATATATAATTTTAATCATTTTGAATATGATACATTAACATTAAAAAAAGAGTATATGAGGGATATAAATAAAAAAATACCTATTGATATGCCTAAAAATTATTTTTTAAATGATGATATTAGTCAAGATCCGATAAATAGCTGGACAGAGAGTGCTATTTTATTTTTTGATAAATGGTTTGAAAAGGATTAATTACAGGTCATAAAATATTATTTAGTAATTAAATTATGAAAATATTAAAATTTGGAGGATCATCGCTCAAGTCAGCCTCTAACATAAAACTAGCAGTAGATCGTATAAGTAACGAACTTCCAATAGGCGTAGTCGTGTCCGCAGTAGGTGGTACAACAGATCATATTCTAGAAATAATTGCATTAGCAAAAAATGGCGGTGATTTTAGCAAAGATCTAGAAATCTTATTTCAGCAATTCTTAGATATTGCTAGGAAATTAGATTTAGAAAAATCTTCTTATTTGAGTTTTACTGAACCAATACGTTTGGAAGCTCAAAATAATTTGGTTGAAATAAAAGAAAACATACGCTTCTTTAGTAAATCAAAGGACTCAATTCTATCAATCGGTGAAAGATTGACTGCATTCATTGTAACTCAAGCATGCCTAAAACAAAATATAAATGTATCTTTTCTAGATGCACGTGAGGTTATTGTAACTGATGATAATTTCGGTAATGCTTATGTTTATTACAAAGAGTCATATTCAAAAATTAGAAAGTCTTTCCAAGATTTAAACAAAACATGGATAATTACTGGATTTATAGGGTCAACAAAAAATAATGAAACAACAACAATAGGAAGAAGTGGCTCGGATTATACAGCTTCAATTTTTGGCGCTGCATTAAATGTAAGCAAAATTGAAATATGGACTGATGTAAATGGAATATTAACCGCTGATCCTCAAATAGTACCTGATGCAAGGACTATTCCAAAACTAAACTATGAAGAAGCTATGGAGCTAGCTCATGCTGGAGCAAAAGTAATATTTCCACCTACAATTATCCCTGCTCTATACAAATCTATTCCAATCCATATTAAAAATACATTTAATCCTAGTAATCAAGGGACCCTAATAACTAAAGATAGAATCCCAATTGAGAATTTTGCTGTAGGTATTTCTTCAATCTATAATGTTTCAGTTATAAGGCTACAAGGAGCAGGTTTGGTAGGTAGGTATGGAATTTTAGGCAAGGTATTTAGTTCGCTATCAAAGAAAAAAATAAGTATTCTACTCGTTTCTCAAGCATTTAGTGAGCATTCTATATGTTTGGCAATTCAACCTGATGATGAGATTAATGCGAAAAATATTTTAATGCATGAGTTTAGTCTTGAATTGAAATATCGTCATATTGATGATATTAAAATAGAAAATGATTTATCACTTGTCGCTGTTATTGGCGAAGGTATGAGAAATAGACCTAGTATCGCCGGCACATTATTCAAAATTTTGGGAGAAAAAGGAATTAATATCATATCGATAGCTCAAGGTTCCTCAGAAAGAAACATATCTTTTATCATAAATGATACTGATGTTGAGTCTGCCATTTCTTGCTTACATGGCCATATGTTCTCTACTAAAACAAAAAAGAATTTATTTATAGCGGGAGTAGGGTTAATTGGCTCTAGCCTAGTTGATTTGGTGGAAAATGAAGGTTCTGTTAATATTTGTGGTCTAATTAATAGTAAAAAAATGATAATTAATTCTGAGGGCATTAATTGTAAGAATTGGGGGACAGAGTTAGATAAAAGTTCAGATGCAGATTTCGATTCTTTTATAGATAAAGCGCTAGAAGTACCAAACTCAATTTTTGTAGACGTAACTGCCTCAAAACAAATATCTCTTAAAACTTCACAAATATTGGCTAGGGGTATAAACGTAGTAACGGCTAATAAAATTGCAAATTCGATACATCAAGAATTCTACGATGACATTAGAGCTAGTGCATCGATTGGAGGATCTCAATTTAGATATGAAACGAATGTTGGTGCAGGGCTGCCAGTATTCGAAACATTAAAGACATTACTGCAAACTGGTGATAAAATTTTAAAAATTGAAGGAGTTTTGTCCGGAACGCTTAGTTATCTATTTTGTGAATATAATGGTTCAATGCCATTTAGCAGATTAGTTAAAATTGCAATGGAATCGGGATTCACTGAGCCAGATCCTAGAAATGATTTGAATGGTTTAGATGTAGCTAGAAAAATTTTAATACTTGTTAGAGAGTTAGGCGAAAAAATTGATATTGAAGATGTATTAATAAAAAGTTTAATAAATGAGGATAGTGATCCTAATATTTCAATAAATGATTTCTTGAATGACTTAGAAAATTATGATGATGATTTTCTAAAGTTATACAATGATGCTACAAATAATGGCCAAGTATTGAGATATTTAGCTGAGTGGGATGGAGATAAAGCTTCAGTCGGTTTAAAAGCAGTTAATAAAGAAAGTCAATTTTATTATCAAGCTGGAAGAGAAAACTTTATTTCTTTCAAAACTGAGAGGTATAATAAAACACCATTGGTAATCAAGGGGCACGGAGCTGGCGCGGAGGTAACAGCAGCTGGCGTTTTAGGAGACATTTTAAAATGTTAAAAAATAAAATAAAAGTCAGCGTACTTGGTGCTACAGGAATTGTAGGCCAAAATTATTTATCATTACTTGATAATCATCCTTGGTTTAGTGTAGTTGATGTTGCAGCTTCAAAAAATAATTCTGGTAAAATTTTTTCTGATGCTATTGATGGCAAATGGGCATTAAAAAAAAATACACCTGCATCAGTGCAAGATCTTGTTGTTAGAGATGTGTTTGACTTTAAATCTATCCCTGATGATGTCAGGTGCATTTTTTCAGCAGTTGACCTTCCAAGTAAGGAAGATACTAAAAAGTTAGAATTCGATTATGCAAAGAAAGGGTATGCTTTAATAAGTAATAATTCTGCTAATCGACTCACAACTGATGTGCCAATGATAATCCCTGAAATTAATTCACATCACACTGATGTAATTCCAATTCAGCAAGAAAACAGGTCATTGCCAGAGGGAGGATTTGTTGCTGTTAAACCAAATTGTTCCATACAATCTTACATAGTTGTAATAGATGCCCTTATTAAAGCAGGCCATGTCCCTAAAGAAATATCTGTTACTACTTTACAGGCACTATCTGGTGCTGGAAAGGCAGGTCTTGAGAATGAAAATTTAAGAGAAAATGTAGTACCATATATTTCAGGTGAGGAAGAAAAAACAGAAAATGAGCCTTTAAAAATTTTTGGAAATGTATCTAAAGTTGGAATAACTAATTTTAAAGATTTTAATATAAGCGCTGTTTGTACTAGAGTGCCTATTATAGATGGACACACTGCTATTGTATATTTAAATTTTTTAAACGATAGTTTAAACGTGGAAAATTTTAAATCATTACTGAGCTCATATAATAATAATCATCAATTATTAGATTTACCTTCCTCCCCAAAAAATGTCATCAGAGTTTTAGATAGTGTAGATAGGCCTCAACCTAAATTAGATTGTGAAAAAGGTAGTGGGATGGAAACAATAGTAGGAAGAATTGAAAAAGATAAAATATTTGACATGCGGTTTATAGGTTTATCTCACAATACTGTACGAGGTGCAGCGGGAGGCGCTATCTTAATGGCAGAATTATTGGTGAAAAAAAAATATATACATGATTAATAAATCGATTAGAGTTCAAGCTACAGCCTCAGTAGCAAATGTTTCTTGTGGCTTTGATTGTCTCGGATTTTCAATTAAGGGTCCATCTGATATAATTAGGATTGAAGAAAAAAAGACTGCTGGTTTAGAGATCATTGTTACTGGTAAAAAATCCAAAGAAATTCCATTAGATCCCAAAAAAAATACTGCAGGCAAAGCTTTACTATCTTTTTTTAATGAAGTTAGTGAAGAACCAAAATATAAAATTCACATTAAAAAAGGTATTCCACCTGGGAGTGGGCTTGGTTCAAGTGCTGCAAGTGCAGCATCATCTGTTTTTGGAATAAATGCACTTTTAGATTATCCATTAGATGATCATGAATTACTCATTCATGCTATGGAGGGTGAATCAGCAGCTTCAGGCTCACTACATGCTGATAATGTAGCTCCAGTATTATTTGGTGGGATAGTACTTATTAGAAGTTATGACCCTTTTGATACAATAAGTCTTCCTGTGCCGAAAAATTTATTTTGTACAGCTGTTCTTCCTGATCTTACTATCTATACTAATGAGGCAAGAAAAATTTTGCCTGAAAATATCAAATTGGGTTCTGCGGTGGAACAATCAAGTAATCTAGCAGGTTTTATAGCTGGGTTATATGAGGAAGATTATGATCTTATTGGAAAGTCCATGATTGATCTATTTGCAGAACCACATAGGTCAAAACTAATTCCTCATTATAAAGACTTAAAAAATTCTGCATTTGAATCTGGTGCTTTAGGTTGTGGGATTTCGGGATCTGGGCCATCAATTTTTGCATTTTCAAAAAGCGAAGAAGTAGCTAAAAACATCGGTGATAATTTTTTTAATTCCTTTGGTAAATACGATATAAATAGCACTAGTTATTATTCTAAAATAAATTTAAATCCGCCAAAAATTCTGGATTAATTTTGAAATTTTTTAGTACGCGAAATAGTAGTTCTTCAACAACTTTTAAAAATGTACTTTTAAATGGCTTAGCCCCCGATGGTGGTTTGTATATGCCAGAAATAATTCCAAGAATGCCTATGGATTTTTTTAAAGCGCATCAACATTTTGATGAACTTGCAGTGAGTGTAATTCATCCATATACTAAAGATCAACTATCACGCTCTGATTTAGCGACGATATGTGGAAAAGCATTCAATTTTCCTATAAATATAAAATATTTAAATGAAGATGACCTTGTTTTAGAATTATTTCATGGACCTACATTAGCATTTAAAGATTTCGCAGCAAGATTTATGGCCCAAACAATGTCATATTTTCAAAAGAACAGAAAAAAAAACTTAACTATTTTAGTTGCAACATCTGGTGACACTGGAGGCGCTGTTGCAAATAGTTTTCATAATTTAGATGGCATAAATGTTATTATTTTATACCCTTCGAAAAAAGTAAGTAGTGTTCAAGAAAAACAGCTTACAACACTTGGTGGAAATATAACTGCTTTAGAGGTCTTAGGCAATTTTGATGATTGTCAGAGCTTAGTAAAAAAAGCTTTTGTAGATGAAGAAATACAAAGATCATTAAATCTTAGTTCTGCTAATTCTATAAATTTTGCAAGGTTACTTCCCCAGGCCATCTACTATATGTGGGCATGGAAAAAATGTAATACTGATGAATCTGTATGCTTTAGTATTCCTTCAGGAAATTTTGGAAACTTGACTGGTGGTCTACTTGCAAATCAAATGGGTTTGCCTGTAGAAAAATTTATTGCTTCGCTCAATGTAAATAACATTTTTTTAAATTATTTAAAATCAGGAAGATTAATTAAAAAAGAGACAATTAAAACTATTTCCAATGCTATGGATGTAAGCGTGCCTAGCAATATTGAGAGAATTAATTGCCTTTATGAAGATGATGTTAAGGAGATTAGTAAAAAAATATCGTCTTGGAGTTTTACCGATTTATTAACCAGAAATATGATCAAAAATATTTTTTATAAATATGACTATTTAATTGATCCTCATACAGCTGTTGGCATGTTGGGTTTAGATGAATATAGATTAAGCTCTAAAAATTTTAAAAAATGTATTGTTTTATCTACAGCCCATGCTTCTAAATTTTCAAATGATGTAGAAAAAATTATTAACCAAAAAATCGAGCCTCCAGATCAAATTAAAAATCTGTTAAATAAAGACAAACTTTCAATTAAACTGAATAATAAATTCGAATCTTTTAAAGAATTTTTGCTATCAGCTTAATAATTTTTAATTTTTTTTTTTGCATATACTTAAAAATTTTATTTAAAATTTCATTATGGAATATTTTAAAACATACAACATTCATGCACTTCATTACGATTTGCATCTAGCTCATTTGCATCATAACGTGGATGTAAATCAAGTATGTTTTAATAAATAATCTCCATTTTAATATAAAATTTTTTAAAACCCGCTTGATCAAACTTGCGGGTTTTTAGTTTGCTCAAGTGAAATAGGAAAGTAAAATGAGCAAATTAAAAATAGGTATACAAAAGAGCGGTAAACTTTTCAACGGCTCGATAGATCTTTTAAACCGTGCTGACATAAAGTTTGACCAAACAAAAAATCAGCTAATACACCTGTCAAAAAACTTTCCACTAGAAATCTATTTTTTGAGGAACTCAGATATTCCTAGATATGTTGAGGACGGGGTTTTAGATATCGCAATAATAGGGAATAATCAGCTTTTAGAAAGCGGATCAGATATAAAGATTACAGAAAAACTTGGATTCTCTAAATGTAGATTGTCAATAGCAATTCCGAAAGATAAATTATTTTCTGATATTGGTTTTTTTGAAAATAAGCTAATCGCCACATCCTATCCAAAATCAACTAAATTTTTTTTTAATGATTTAAATATTTCTGTAAGGATTCATAAGATTTCTGGATCTGTTGAAATTGCTCCAAATATTGGTTTAGCGGATGGAATTTGCGATCTTGTAAGTACTGGATCAACTTTAGAAAATAATGGATTAAAAGAAGTAGCCCTTGTTCTAGAATCTGAGGCGGTGCTGATAGAATCAGCAAGAGTAACTGATGAAAAACAATCTATTTTAAATGAGCTATTATTTAGAATTCGCTCTATCACCGGGGCTATAAATAAAAAGTATATTTTATTTAATATTTTAAATAAAAATGTTGATGATATAATTCATCTTTTGCCAGTACTTAAATCACCGACAATTTTAAAGTTAAAAAGACCAGGCTGGAGCTCAGTGCATGCTGTCATTGATAAAGAAAAATTTTGGCAGATTGTTTCAAAAATTAAAGAAAAAGGTGCTCAGGATATTTTAGTAATGCCTATTGAGAATATTATATCATGATAAGTTATTTAAAAAATCCTGAAATACAATCTTGGGAAAAGATTTTTTGCCGACCAAAATTAGAAGAAAAAAAACTTAGTCAAATTGTAGAAAAGATCTGGGATGAAGTTAGGTTAAAAAATGACAATGCATTGAGGAAGCTAACCAAGAAATTTGATGGTTGCAAAATTCAAAATTTTAAAGTCTCAGAATCAAGGATTAAACAGTCAAAAAATAATATTGATATAGAGTTAAGGAAGTCAATTTTAGTTGCTTATGATAATATTTCCAGGTTTCACAGTTCTCAAATTAAACCACATGCAAAAATAGAAATATCTCCTGGAGTTAAATGCTGGAGGGAGTCTAGGCCAATAAATAATGTGGGTTTATATATACCAGGCGGATCTGCTCCATTATTTTCAACTTTATTAATGTTGGGTATTCCAGCAAAAATTGCTGGTGTAAAAAATATTAACATTGTTACTCCTCCAAATGAAGATGGTGAAATTGATGATGTCATTTTATATGTGGCATCAATATTGAAAATTTCAAATATTTTTAAAATTGGTGGGGCTCAATCAATTGCAGCTTTATCAATGGGAACAAATACGATTCCAAAAGTTGACAAAATTTTTGGGCCAGGAAACCAATACGTTACTAAATCTAAATTTTTTGCAAGTAATAATGGAACAGATATTGATATGCTTTCAGGGCCAAGCGAAGTATTTATCATTGCAGATAATTCGTGCAATCCTAAATATGTTGCTGCTGATCTGCTTTCTCAGGCTGAGCATGGGCCAGACAGTCAGTTCATTTTAGCAACAAATGATAAAAGTGTAATTGTAAATGTGCAAAAAGAAATTGAAGAACAGTTACTAAGCTTACCACGAGCAGAAACGATTATTAAATCAATCAAAAATAGTTATTTAGTTAAGTTTGAAAATATAAATGATTGTTTGGAGCTAAGTAATTTTTATGCTCCAGAACATTTAATCATAGCATCAAAAAATTTTGAGAATCATATTGACAAAATAATGAATGCTGGTTCTGTTTTTTTGGGTAATTATAGCTGCGAAAGTGCAGGGGATTATGCAAGCGGTACGAATCATGTTTTGCCAACTGGTGGTTTATCTTTAACAAGGAGTGGTGTATCAGTTGATAGCTTTTTAAAAACGATAACTTTTCAGAAATTGACTTCAAATGGACTCAGATCAATAGGTCCAGCGATTATTAATATGGCTAATTCAGAAGGTATGCATGCGCACTCAAATTCAGTTAAAATCAGATTGGATAAATAATAAATGTTTGATCTTGATAAAATTGTTCGTCAAAATATAAGAGAGGTGAAAGCATATGAAAGTGCAAGGTCATTTCTTAATTTAAATGAATATACCCTTTTAGACTCTAATGAAAATCCTTTCGGAAGTTATAATCGATATCCAGACAATAATTATCCCAGATTAAAAAAATATTTATCAAAATTTTTAGATACTTCTAAAAAAAATATTTTTATAGGCAATGGAAGTAATGAATTAATAGATCTAATGTTTAAAATATTTTGTAATCCGCAAAAGGATTCAATCTTTTGTTTTGATCCTACCTATGGTATTTATGAGACATATGCAAAAATTGCTGATGTAAATATTATTTCAGAAAAATTAGATGATAATCATACCATTCAAAAAGATTCACTAAATAAGCATTATAGAAATAGAAATTTAAAAATTATTTTCCTGTGTTCCCCTAACAACCCTACGGGTAATATAATTGACAAAAAAATTATTGAGTATATTCTTTCTCGATTTCAAGGAGTTGTAGTAGTTGATGAAGCATACATTGATTTTTGCAAAGAATATTCCTGTATTGATCTTTTAGAAAATTATAAAAATCTGATCATATTAAGAACAATGAGTAAAGGATTAGGGTTAGCTGGTGGTAGAATAGGATATGCTATTTCAAGTAAAAATATAATTAATTATTTTTCGAAAGTATGCCCTCCATACAATGTGAGTTCCTTAAATGAAGAAGCTGGAATAAAATGCTTAAAAGATCCCAATTTAATTCAAAAAAGAATAGAATTAATAAAAAATGAGCTTGCCATTATGGGAACCAAATTAAAAAAAATAAAAGGCATAAAAAAAGTTTACAATTCAAAAGCAAACTTTATTTTAGTTAAAGTTCAAAATCCAATAGGGCTTTTTGAATTTTTGGTAAAAAATAAAATCCTGGTTAGAGATAGATCTAACTTGATAAGAGATAGCCTTAGATTAACAATTGGGACAATTCCACAAAATAAATTGTTACTAAAAACTATAGAAAAATATTATGAATAAAATACTATTTATTGATCGAGATGGCACTCTAATAATAGAGCCTAAAGACGCGTTTCAAATTGATAGCGTTGAAAAGTTGAAATTTTTACCAGGGGTAATTTCTAATCTTTCAAAAATTTTCAATGAATTAGAATACAAACTTGTATTGATAACAAACCAGGATGGGCTTGGAACGAAATCTTTCCCAACTGAAAGTTTTTTAGCTCCTCAAGAAATAATGTTAAAAACATTTGAAAGTGAGGGTGTGTTCTTTGAAGATATTTTTATCGATAAAAGTTTTCCAGAGGACAATTCAGAAACTAGAAAACCAAAAACAGGGTTCCTTCAAAAATATATTTACGGCAATTATGACATCAAGAATTCATATGTAATTGGTGATAGAACTACGGATGTTGAGCTAGCACAGAACCTAGGGTGTGGTAAAATATTTATTGGGGAAGATTGTAAAATAAAAACTGATTTAACCACACAATCCTGGAGTGAGATATACAATTATTTAAAAAATGTTCCAAGAACCGCAAACGTAATTAGAGTAACCAACGAAACAAAAATTAGTATTTCGCTTAATTTAGATAATAAAAAAAAGTACAACATAAATACCGGGATAGGATTTTTTGATCATATGCTAGAGCAATTTGCTAAACATGCTCAAATTCAACTTATGGTAGATTGTAATGGTGACCTTCATGTAGACAAACATCATACAATTGAAGATGTTGCAATTTCGATCGGCGAGGCATTTAATCAAGCACTAGGTATGAAAAAAAGTATAAACAGATATGGTTTTGTTTTACCGATGGATGATTGCTTAGCAACAATAGCATTGGATTTCGGGGGAAGACCTTGGCTTGAATGGGATGTTAATTTTAAAAGGGAATACATTGGAGAAGTACCAACGGAGTTATTTATGCATTTTTTTAAATCTTTTTCAGATTCAGCAAAATGTAATTTGAATATCAAAGCAACAGGAGACATTGAGCATCACAAGATTGAGGCAATTTTTAAAGGATTTGCAAAATCTGTAAGAATGGCTATTGATAAAAATTCTATTTATGAAGTACCTAGCACCAAGGGAGTTTTATGATTGCAATTATAAAATACAATGCTGGTAACATATTATCAGTTTATAATGCAATTGATAGACTGGGTTATGATTGCATTATCACAAATGATCACAAAAAAATTAAAGATGCTGATAAGATTATTTTCCCTGGTGTTGGAGAAGCATTTTCTGCTATGAAATATTTAAGAACTAATAAATTAGATAAATTAATTCAAAACTTAGAGCAACCTGTACTTGGTATATGCCTTGGAATGCAGCTGATGTGTAATTCGAGCGAAGAAGGGCCCACTCAATGTTTAAAAATTTTCCCCAATGATGTTATAAGATTTAAAAACAATGATCTTGTACCTCACATGGGTTGGAATAATTTTGAATCAGCGGATACCAAATTATTAAAAGGGGTAAAACTAAGTGATGACCTATATTATGTTCATAGCTATTATGTAGAGGTGGGGAAAAGCACAACAGCAATATGTAATTATCAGATTAATTTTAGTTCAATTATTGAAGATAATAATTTTTTTGGTACACAATTTCATCCTGAAAAATCTTCATTAATTGGGGAAAAAGTTTTAAAAAATTTTTTATTATTATGAAAATAATTCCTGCTATAGATATAATTGATGGAAAATGCGTCAGGCTAAAAAAAGGCGATTATAGTCAAAAAAAAATATATAGTGACAACCCGTTAGAAATTGCAAAATCTTTTGAAGAACTCGGTATATTACATATTCATTTAGTTGACCTGGATGGTGCAAGATTAAAAGCTATACAAAACCACAAAATTTTAGAAAAGATAGCACTTAACACTAACCTTAAAATAGACTTTGGAGGGGGAATTAATTCATTGAAAGATGCTGAGATAGCATTTGAAAGTGGAGCTTCTCAAATCACTTGCGGAAGTATGGCCGTTGATGACCAAATGAAGTTTTTAAGATTAATTGAATTATATGGAAGTGAGAAAATAATTTTAGGTGCAGATCAAAAAAATGGAAAGATTGTTATTGATGCTTGGAGAAAAAAATCCTCATACAATATAATTGATTTTATCAAATATTATGAAAAATACAACATGAAGTATGTGATTTGCACAGACACAAGTAGAGATGGAATGCTTAATGGCCCATCAATTAAACTTTATAAGGAAATTATTAAACAAACAAATATAAGATTAATTGCTAGTGGTGGAATAAGAAATGTTAATGATATATCAAAATTAAAAAAAATAAGATGCTTCGGTGCAATAATTGGTAAGGCTATTTACGAGAACAGGATAGATCTCAAACAACTATGTTGAAGAAAAGAATAATTCCATGTCTTGATATAATAGGTGACAGAACTGTAAAAGGAACTAATTTTTTAAACTTAAAGGATGCGGGTGATCCAATAGAGTTATCGAAAAGGTATATCGAAGAAGGCGCAGATGAGCTAATTTATTTAGACATTAATGCAACAATAAATAACAAAAATATTTTCATAGATTTAGTAGAAAATATTGCAAAAAATGTGAATATACCTTTTACCGTAGGTGGCGGCATAAAAACTCTGAAAGATGTTGAAATTTTAATTAAATCCGGAGCAGATAAAATCACTATAAATAGTAGTGCGATTAACAACCCATCTTTGATATCAAATATCTCAAATAATTTTGGATCTCAATGCCTCGTAGTAGCCGTTGATATAAAAGAAATTAATAGTGTATGGAAAGTTTTTATAAAAGGGGGAAGAGAGGAAACTAATTTTGAGGTGGTTAAATGGGTTAAAATTGCTGAAAAGTGTGGTGCTGGTGAAATCCTTCTGACATCAATGGATGGTGATGGTACTACGAAGGGATTTTCAGTTGAGATTACTGAAAAAGTATCAAATTCAATCAACATACCAGTTATAGCATCTGGAGGAGCTGGGCAAAAAAAAGATTTTTTTGAAATTTTTACAAAAACTAGAGCTACTGGAGCTCTGGCTGCTAGTGTATTTCATTTTAATAAAATTAAAATTCCAGATTTAAAATTTTTTTTAACAAATAAGGGTATACCATTAAGATGAATATTGATTTTAAAAAGGGTGATGGACTAGTTCCTGTAATTATTCAAAATTCAAATACATTTCAAGTTCTTATGCTTGGATATATGGACGAGGAAGCATTTTTATCTACAAAAAAAACAAAAAAAGTAGTTTTCTATAGCAGAAGCAAAAAAAGATTGTGGAAAAAAGGTGAGACCTCTGGAAATGAGTTATTAGTAAAAAATATTTTAACGGATTGTGATAGTGATACCATTTTAATTTTTGCACTCCCTAATGGTCCTACTTGTCATAAAGGCAATATTTCATGTTTTGATAATGATACTAATGTTGGCTTTATATATTCATTAGAAAACATTATTAACAAAAAAGAAAATGAAACTAGTAAAGAGTCATACACAAAGTATCTACTTAAAAAAGGAACAAAATATATCGCGAGAAAAGTTGGCGAGGAAACCTTAGAGCTTATCCTAGATTTGGATAATGAGGAACGATTAAAGAATGAGTTTGCTGATTTGCTCTACCACATGTTAGTTCTACTTAAAAGTAAAAAAATTAATTTATCTGAAATTGATAACGTTCTTAAAGAGCGATCCGCCAAAACAAAATAGTCTTAAATGAATTATATGCTACTAACAAAAAGACCTAGAAGCCAATGGAGGGTTTTTTTGAGATGTGTGTCCACCATTTTGAGTTTTACTTTTAATTTTAATTACTTTGGATGTATATGACTAACGTAAATTATTTAAGAATATTGATAGCAATTTTATGATAAATGATTATCGAGCTAAGATAAATTTAATTTTCACATCTTTTTTAGTAGTTCATTTTAGTTGCTCTGGACTTGATCAAAAGGATTATACTCAATTTGTTAATCCCCTTATAGGTTCTGACTCCTCTTTCAAATTATCTAATGGTAATACATACCCAGCGGTTGCATTACCTTGGGGGATGAATTTTTGGACTCCTCAAACTGGAGAAATGGGTAATGGTTGGATATATACAGATAAAAATTCTGGTTTAGTGGGAATACGCCAGACGCATCAGCCTAGTCCATGGATTAACGATTATGGAGCTTTTTCTATTATGCCAATTATTGGGGAGCTAAGGGTTTTAGAAGATGATCGTAAATCGAATTATGAGAACATCAAAGTATTACCTCATCATTATAAAGTTGAATTAACAGACTCCAAAACTATTTTAGAACTAACTCCAACTAAAAGATCTGCACATTTTAAAATTAAATTTCTTGAAAATTCTAAGTCTCATATAATTATTGATGCATTCTTTAAAGGCTCAGAAATTAAAATAATACCTGAGGAGAGTAAAATTATTGGAACAGCAAAAAATAATTCAGGAGGGGTGCCAGAAAATTTTGCTAATTATTTTATTATAGAATTTAATAGACCTTTTAGCGATTTTGGTACATGGAATGGTGATGGAGAAATATTTTCTAATAATGAGCTTTCAGGCTCACATGTGGGTAGTTACGTAAGTTTTTTGAATAATGACAGCATTTCTATTGAAGTTAGAGTGTCCTCATCTTTTATAAGTCACGATCAAGCTAAGATTAATTTAGACAGAGAAATACCAAGTCATCAATCGTTTGAAATGACAAAAAGTATCGCAAAAGATACATGGAATGATGAACTATCAAGAATAAAAATTAAACCACTTTCAGTAAAAAATAATCAAAACCAGTTAAATGCTAAGGATAAAGCAAAATCAGATATTGTTAAATTTTATTCTAGTTTGTATAGAACATTACTTTATCCGCGAGAATTTCATGAATATAATGATAAAGGTGAACAGATTCATTATAGCCCTTACAATGGTAAAATTGAAGTCGGGCCATTATATACAGACAACGGCTTTTGGGATACCTTCAGAGCTGTGTTTCCTTTTTATACCTTGTTATACCCAGAAAAATTGGGTGAAATCTTGGAAGGCATTATGGTTAATCCTTACAAAGAAAGTGGATGGTTGCCTGAATGGTCAAGCCCAGGACATCGAGATTGCATGATAGGGTCAAATTCAGCTTCAATTATTTCCGAAGCATATTTAAAAGGAGTTACAAATTTTGATATTAATACTGCTTATGAAGGAATTATAAATAGCTCTAGAAATGAAGGACCGCTAACCTCTGTCGGAAGGAAAGGGGCAAAAGAGTATAATAC
>CESP01005836.1_pt1 | contig 20889 bp, 24 predicted proteins | sample 531211 | NCBI WGS metagenome assembly CESP01 (sample SAMEA2622074, study PRJEB7988) | marine metagenome | biome: marine biome (ENVO:00000447); feature: surface water layer (ENVO:00002042); material: "saline water (ENVO:00002010), including plankton (ENVO:xxxxxxxx)" | depth 5 m | reverse complement strand
GATACCTCCTGCCGAGAAAGTGACAACGGGTAAGCGCCTATCTCGCACTACCTCAGAAATTACAGATTCTACTTCGGATCGTAGCTCTTCCACGCTTCCAAAGGGGGTTGTCTTAGATGGCAAATTAAATTTCGAGGCTTTCTTAACCCGCTCATATCCTTCCATTATTGATGAGATGAATTCTTGGTACTTTTTGCCATCCGAATTTTCACTAATTTCACAAGCAAACTCAATTTCTTTCCTGACAAGAACAGCGTGTTGCACTGCGCTAACAACATTGCCTGTCCCTGCCTCCCCCTTTGTTCTAATCATCGCGGCTCCTTCGGCAATCCTTCTAACTGCCTCACCCAGATTGGTGCAGCCACAAACGAAGGGAATTGTGAAATCGCTCTTAGGTATATGGAAGAATGGATCTGCAGGGGTTAAGACTTCAGACTCATCTATCATGTCAACCCCCAGTTGTTCTAGCACGCGCGCTTCTTCAATGTGCCCAATTCTGGACTTGGCCATTACAGGGATACTGGTGGTTTCAATTATTTCTTGAATCATCTGTGGGTGGCTCATCCTCGCAACTCCGCCCATGGCTCGAATGTCTGCAGGAACTCTTTCCAATGCCATTACTGAAACTGCACCTGCATCCTCGGCTATGTGTGCTTCTTCGGGTGTAACAACATCCATGATCACACCTCCCTCTTGCATTTTAGCGAAACCCCTCTTGAGGAGCTCTGTTCCGTGACGCATATTTGTCAGATCGAAGGCGGTATTCATGCACTGCCCTACAACAGATCATTCAAGAACCTATGTAATAATAATTTTTACACTTAGGCTAGAACAGGAGAATCCCCTTCTGCAGTAGGAAGGTCTGGAGCTTCATCCTCATTTCTGTCAAGCCAATCCTCGAGATCATCTGGCAAATCAGTATCTGCATATATAGCATCGACGGGGCACTCGGTAACACAGGCCGCACAGTCTATACATTCATCGGGGTCTATGACTAGGTAGTTGTCAGCTTCTCTAAATGCCTCAACCGGACAGACAGCAACACAATCTTGGTACTTGTGATCGACGCATGCTAAAGTCACTACGTGTGTCATATTAACACTCTTACACCATGGCCAATACATTTGAACTCTTGCTCATATTCATGATAGATTAACGACTATGTCATGCTTCTTAATAAATCCATAATAATCTTGAGATGATGCTCTCCGGGATAAGACTCAATCTTGAACACACCCTTTACAAAGGCCTCACTTCTATCCTTCGAACATAGTCTGACTTCCCCCTTGACGAGTTTGGAAAGAGAGATTCTTAAGTGCATATTCTTGTCATCGTCAATCCTCTTTTCAAGACCATCTGAGAGTAGATGCATTAGGGTTTCACTACCAAGCCGAGCTAGGCTCTCTCTAGCCAATTTCTTTCTTCCGATCCTGACAATGCCAATACTTATTGGAGGGCCGTGAAATGATTTGTCTTTTTCCCATACAACGCAATCGTCGACTCCAGACAACCACTCCAGAGATTTCTGTAATAGAGCCATATCATCGAGCTCACACGCATGTATCCTCCATTCAGCTCTGAGTATCCCCATACCTTCACGCGGGAATCCACCATTCATAGTCACTTACCCAATTTGATATCATTGGGGCCTGTTTCAAATACTAAGTGTAGGTCGGAGGGGCGCAAGCGGGGAAGCCCCCGATGGAGAGGTCGTTGTAATGGCAAAGGGAGCAAAGGCGAGAGCGGCGGCACGAAGGCAGAGGGATAAGTGGAAGTCTAAGAGATGGTTTTCCATAAGGGCTCCTAGAAATCCATGGTCATACAGAGTTATCGGTGAGACTTTGGCAGAAGAGCCAGAGATGCTAATCGGAAGAAATTATGAGATTATGCAGAATGAGCTTGATGGCGATTTCTCAAAGATGCATGTCAAAATAAAATTCAGAGTCTCTGATGTCCTAGGAAGCGATGCAATCACTGAATTCATCGGACACCAGATGATGCAAGATCATGTCCGAAGGCAAGTAAGGAGGGACCGAGGCAAAATCGATGACACAGTGGATGTTGTCACAGAAGATGGATTCTATGTAAGATTCAAACCGTTAATATTGACGAGAGAAAGAGTGAAGTCAAGTCAGAAAAATGAGATTAGGTCTGTGTCTAGGAACACCATTTTGAAATTCGGTGCCTCCTCGACGTGGGTTTCGATGCAAAAATCAGTTATGGACGGTGAGCTTGACGCTTTAATCAAAGAAGAAGCATCAAAAATAAGCCCCATCAGAATGGTCATGATTAGAAGAACTCAACTGATACAGACAGGGGTTATTACAAATGACGGCCCAACTCTAGAAGAAATCATAGCAGAAGAGGAAGCAACCAAGGAATCTACTGCAGAGGTAGAAGACGGCGAGTATAACATTGAACACCAAGATAAGATTGAGGAAGAAATAAATGACTCGGAATCCGAAGACTTAGATGAAGAGATAGACTACGAAAGTATGACCGTTGCAGAACTCAAAATAGTTCTAAAAGAAGCAGGTAAGCCAGTTTCCGGTAAGAAAGCCGACCTTATTTCTAGAATATTGGAGTAATACAATGTCCCGCATTGCGGTGTTGTGCGGTACCGGCATGAGTAGCCTATCAGATGTTATTTCCCCTCCGAGCGGAAATACGATCGTTAGGGTAGATACAGAATGGGGCGAAGTCCCCGTGACAATATCCCACTTGCCAGAAGGTATGGTAGCGGTAGTGGATAGGCACCATTCAGTGGGAGAGAAAAGGACCCCTCCTCACAAGATTGAACACAGAGCGAATGTGATGGCTGTAAGAAGTCTGAAACCAGACATCGTGGTAAGTATCAATTCTGTGGGCTCAATGAGAGATGATTTTCCACCTGGTAAAATTGGTATCACCTCAGATATTCTAGATTTGGCTGTAAAACCGTGGACATTTCATGACGACGACGCTCAACATTTTGATAGGACCTCGCCATTCGATCCAGATGCAATGTCCATATTCTCAAAATCACTCTCGAAAAATCAAGGATATGTTCCACAGGGAATCATTGTCGCTCAATGCGTAGGCCCTCAATTCGAATCGCCCGCTGAAATTTCAGCACTGGAGAGACTCGGTGCCGATACTGTAGGCATGACATTGGGGCCTGAAAGCAGACTCATATCTGAAACTGGGATCCCCTATGTAGCTCTCGCATGTTCCTCAAACTGGGCAGCTGGAAGAGATCCCAAGGATCCAAGGGCAAACATTGACCATTTCTCAGTCGACCGACTTGCTTCTTCTATGAGGGACTTGATCACTTATTGTATCAAATCCCTACTAATCGAGTATAAAAAATAAAACTCAAAGTTGATTTCTAACTTACCTCTCGGGTTGCTATGAGCAGGAAAGTCAGCGTAGATGACTGGATAACGAGTGACGTTTCTGAGAATCCCAACGGATCTTGGCATACAATGATGGAGAGAGTAGCGCAGTTCCACCATAAGCACTCTTTCCAGGATCCAGAGAATAATGGTCATGACATGGGTTACAGATTAGCTCTAACTGTGGAGGAACTCGGTGAGCTTTCCGCAGCTATAACCAAAGGTAAACCAATGTCTGAGATATCCGAAGAGCTTGCAGATCTCCTTATACTCATTCTTGGACATTCTCTAGCTATGAAGATTGACCTGGAGTCAGAATTTCATAAGAAGATGGATAAGATAATGAAAAGAGACTCAAAAAAGGGAGGTTTGGGAATCAGGGTTACGGAATATCGTGTAGATCATGACTCAACCAGCCTCTCCAATTGAGGGGCGCCGAGCTGAATGCCAAAATCATCCTGTAGATCATAAGCTACCAGATTAACGACATTCCCGACCCACTAACTAGCCATTGGAATCTGTAAAAGTATACCTAAAATCAGCTATCCATAGACTGATCATAATTCCGCCAATTTGCAATAGAAGCCTAAAAATATGCCCAGTAGGGGATAATGATGCCCCATCTCCCAATTCTATATCATAAATCCACATGTAAAGATTAGCAGGATATAGCATAACAAGAAGAAGGGCACTAGCTAAACCAGCCTTTCTCCCGAAATAATTTGTCGAGGTAAAGAATATTTCCAAGCCGGTGATTATTAATGCCAAGCCAACTAGTATTTCAGCAACCCCACTGATTAAAACCCAGAATCTTGCTGATCCGAATACTGGTGGAACTATGGGTTCAAACCAACTGGTATCTGTAAAGTGAAGGACTCCCACATAAAAAAAGAACGAGCCACCACAGAGAGCGGAAAAACCCTTGATAATTTTAAGAATACTATCGATGAAAATCATTCACTGTCGCTTCCATATTGAATAGGTCGTCCGAAACTCATTATCTTTATCAATCTCAGTATATTCGATTACCTCTTCTACCCAATTCTCTCTACTCCATTCTGGAAACTTAGTATCTCCTCTTCCGGATGTATGCACTGTAGTCAAATGTATCTCACTGACCTGTTCAAGAAACATTTCATAAATTTGTGACCCCCCTATAATCCAACATTCTTCACAGCCATCTGCGTAGGCAATCTCAATTGCTCTGCCAGGATACAGGGCATTTTCAGCTCCGTCATGGTGCCATCCAGTATTCCTTGACATCACGATATTGAGTCTTTCCGGCAATGGTTGAAAACTCTGCGGAAGAGAATCCCAGGTTTTCCTACCCATAATCACCGCATTGAATCCGTCACCTTTCGTGAGCCTCTTGAATCTGGATAGGTCACTGGAAAGCTTCCAAGGTAAACTATTCTTTAGTCCAATATATCCATCTTCATCCATTGCAACAATTATTGAAATATTCATTTTATAACCTCAAACCGAAATCGGAGCAGGAATATGTGGATGATGTTCGTAGTCCAAAATCTTGATAGTGGAGTAATTAAAATCATCAATCGACTCAATACTACTGTCTAACTCCAGCTTAGGGAGTTTGAGAGGATCTCTCTCAATTTGTTTTCTGGCTTGTTCTATATGATTATTGTAAAGGTGACAGTCCCCACCAGTCCAGATAAATTCCCCCGGTTCGAGGTTACAAACTTGTGCAACCATACATGTCAAGAGACTGTATGAAGAGATGTTGAACGGGACTCCAAGAAATGCATCGGCACTTCTTTGGTACAGCTGACAGGATAGCTTGCCATCTCTCACGTAGAATTGGAAGAAAGCATGACAAGGCATTAGCGCCATCTGATCTAACTCCCCAACATTCCATGCAGAAACTATTATTCTTCTGCTTTCAGGATTCTCCTTTATCATCTCCACAGCATTACTGATTTGATCCACAACCTTTCCATCAGGTGTTTCCCATCGTCTCCATTGCTTCCCATAAACAGGACCCAGATCGCCATTCTCGTCAGCCCACTCATTCCAAATTCTGACACCATTATCTCTCAGATAGCCTATGTTGGTTTCGCCTGAAAGGAACCAAAGGAGTTCATGTATAACACTGGGCCAATGGACTTTCTTTGTGGTAACTGCCGGAAATCCTTCGGAGAGATCAAATCTCATCTGGTGCCCAAATAAAGAAACAGTTCCAGTACCAGTCCTGTCTTCCTTAACAGAACCCTCATCGAGAATCCTTCGAAGGAAGTCCAGGTATTGTTGCATCATTCTCACGTCATGTCGGCAGTCCTTCAAGGATGCGGCTGGTCAGGGTGCTCCCATTTCCTCAATCGTTCCCATTAATTGATCAGTGAACTTGCGGTACAGGGACTTCATTATCGAGCTTCTTCCGTGTTCATCAACAGAACTCAACATCTCTAATTGTCTCTTGTTAAAGTCACCACCATCGTCCGAGATAAGCCATTCTGCGAATGTTACTGGCTCTCCAATGTGGATTTCTATGGCTTTCCAGAATCGAATAAAATTCGCACCCGGAGGCATTACCTCCCTTGATCCAATTATACAGATTGGAATTACAGGAATATTTGGGAAGCTAGCTGCAAGCCTAGCTACGCCAGTCTTTCCATCCTGCAGGAACGGAGGATTAACATTTCTAGATCTGGTGCCCTCTGGAAATATTCCTAATGCAAGCCCGGAGGCTAACACATCATGAGCTCTTGCGAGTGCATCTTTACCACCTTCTGATCTGATAGTCTCGATCATCCCATTACTCCTCATGATAAATTTGTTAGGCTGCTTCTGGAAGTGATCCTCTTTAGCAAGGTAAAACACATGTCTACGTGCGGCAAGAATCTTGAAGATAGGATCTAGATTAGACACATGATTAGAGGTGATAATCATAGCTCCCTTTCTTGGTATTCTTTCCAGGCCTGAAAAGTTAATATTGAAGAAGAACCGAACTAGGGGGGATAGAAACCTGATTAGAAACCGATAAATCAACGGTATGGAAAACGACCTATCAGTGCCTCCAATATCCGATAGATAAGAGAATGAACGAATATCCTCTGCAGAGAGCTTAGCCACGCATCTCCGACAAAGAATGTCATTTCACTGTTTGTGATACAATGACAAGTATTCTAGACATTTACCCCCTGCCAAGTGTATGCCATCGCGCAAGAGTCTCTGTCTGATACTGGCGTCGGTATTTCTAATTCCGATTATTTCACCTAGTGTTGCAGGGGAATGGTCCGATGATGGGTGGCTCACAAATTTGATTGGGCCCGAGAGGATGGAAAACGGTGATGAATTCGGATGTCATGGTTTTGAAGACATAGATACTTTGGAAGAAAACTGGGTTATTGAAGCATGTAAGGAATACTTGGTTTCTCACACTTATTCTTCTAGGTGGGGAAAAGATCCAATCTCTTTTGGAATTACCGGCGACTATATTGACAACCAAACAGCACTTGCTCTGGTGAACTCAGGTTTTCTAATTACAGGCGATATGATTCAAAACGCGCCAGATGGATTAGTGGTATTCTCGAGAAACGGAGGCAGCTTGGAGAAGAATTCTGCAAATATGGAATTACTGGAATCTGCAGAAGAAGACTCCCTGGTTAGTATTTGGTGGAGGGCTAGAGTTGATGATATCAAGGTCAGGGAAGATAAACAATTGATGTCATGGCTTGAAGAACAAGATGTTTGGTTTACAACTTGGGGAGAATGGTATTTTCATGAAATTTCAAGTGGTAGCATTGAAGTAAACACTCAAGAAAACAAAATAATTTTTTCTAATCCCAAATCGGAAAACACTTGGGATGTTCCAGGCTCGGTTACTTTGGAAATCGATAGAAACATCATTGAAGTTAATGATGACCAAGGTGAACAATTTCCAGGTTTGAGTATTACGGAAAGGAAATTGAAACAAGGATGGAGGGAATATGAAAATGGAGCCTTATTCACAATAATGCCCGGGTCATCTGTAGAGGTTACAATCGATGATATGCCCGATGAATTCTCCTATTCCCCTTTGGCTACTTTCAATGACCTGCACCATGCCGTCACAGTAGTGGGGCACCATACAACAAATCTCTTCCAATGGTCTTCGGACTATCAAGAATCGATATTGACATTTACTTGGCTTGTAGAAAGGCCGTCAATAGAGGATATTAATTGGAGTCTCCCTGTCATTGCAATATCTGTTCTAATAGCGGTTCCAGTTATCGTCAAGAGAATAGTTGAGATGGATGATTTGGAATGATACGTTCCAGAACTAATTTTACGATCAGTCGTCAATTGACAACAGGGCCAATAATCTCCACTCCGTTTTCTCTCATCATCTCAATAATTGAGCTTACGACGTTCCGTGGAAGGGTCTCAGGAGCATGTATCCCTGGCTCGAGCATGTCCGGGTCCTCAATCCATGCCTGAATACATCCTACAGTTACAAGCCCCGTCGTTCGAGCCATGGAAGACCCATCTTCTCCGCCAGAATCATTCACTATCCAGTTCATACTATTCCCTAGATGATCGATAGCAGAAACCTCCATGAAAGTGAATTCAGGAATCTTCGAATCAAAACACCACTCACCTATCAATGTCTCTATATCTAGCGAGTTAGATTCTCTTTCCCTGATAAATCTCTCAATATGCCCTGGCCATCTGACCGTATACTCTGACATATCTTCTGCAGGTATGGAGCTCATGACCGAACGAAGCCCATCTGTAAGAAATGCCTCCATGATACCTCTACCTTCAACCTCTATTGAATGCCTCTCAGTAAGTGCGGGGAGTGTCACCACCATTCCTTTTCTAACCACTCTAGCAGGCCTAGTATACTCTGCTACCACGTCCATAGGGGAAAATGGGGCCATGTAGTTCCACCCGCCTTTTTTTTCGGCAGGATTTCCACCCACTCTTATCTCTGCTGTGCTCAATCTACCCATTCTCCCGTATGCCTCAGAAAGGAGCATGTTTGACAGTCCGGGAGCTATTCCAACATCCCATAGGACTTTGGTTCCAGTACCAATCCTATCTTCTGTTATTGTGTCAGGAGTTTTCTCACTAAAACTAAGATCAACAATATGCCGACCGTCTACCCGAGCGAGCCTCTTTGTAAGTTTGTGGCCAATTTCACCAGGTAACAAATTCACAAACAGTGCCTCATTACCAAGAGCTTCCAAGTCGTAACCAAAGACATCTCCCATATGCACAGTGATATTATCGTATACCTCAAAAATACTATTTTTGGGCTCTATGTCATAAACGGATACGGTATATCCTCCTTCAGCGAGTTTTCTAGCCACGAAAGAACCTACCAGTCCAGCTCCAAAACAGTGCACTAATTCCATATTCACATGGGACTGGCAATAACGTATTGACCTTCGGTTCGCTATTTCGAGTCCTTTAACAGCGATGACTTGATTGAGGACTATACATTCCAACACTCATGGACGAGAACCTCGGTATTGACCCATGGTCTTCCGATGGAGAAACCGACTACTCCAGAATTGTCAATCAGTTTGGTCTAGAAATGGTAGATCAAACCACCATTCCCAATCCGGGTATGCTTCATCGTAGAGGTGTAATTTTCGCCCACAGGGACTTAGATGTAGCAATACGTTCCATAAGAGACAGGTCGCCTTTGGGCGTACTAACCGGTCTGATGCCTAGCGGAAGGATGCATCTGGGACATAGCATGGTAATTGAGCAGGCTAAATGGTTCCAAGGACATGGAGCCGATGTCACCGTTGCAGTGGCTGATCTCGAGGCATTAGCAACCCGAGGCACCTCGATTGCTCAAGGGCGCAAGACCGCATTAGAGGAATATGTTCTAAACTATGCCGCTTTGGGCTTAGATCCATCGGAGACTAAAGTATATTTCCAGAGTTCTAGACCAGAAGTCCAAAGACTTGGGTTCACACTGGGTAGGAGGACAAATCTATCTGAATTTGAGTCTATTTATGGTTTTACAGGTGAGACTAACTTGGCACACGTTCAGGCGCCTTTAGTTCAGGTTGGGGACATCATCCATCCACAGCTTGAGGATTTTGGAGGTCTCAGGCCTATTGTAGTCCCAGTTGGAATTGACCAGGATCCACATCTCAGACTTACTAGAGATATTGTTGGTAAGACTAATTGGTTTAATATCAAGGAGAAAAAATCAGGTGGACTAACAGTCTCACTGTCCATGCAACCTGAAAATTCTGCAATTTTTGGCATTGATAGTAAAGGAAGGCTAGACAGATCTTCAAGAGACGCAACTTTCAGCAAAATTATTGAATTAATATCTCCACTAGGATTCGCTGATTTTTCACCCAATCCTAAGCATGGAACAATCGATATTCCCGGGGCGACTATGTCAGATAAGAATATGATTAAGATGGAGTTATTGCGACTTGAAAGAAACCTAGGAGGACTAGGTTTGTTGCCCCCATGCTCAACCTATCACAGATTCGCCCCAGGAATGACTGGGGGCAAAATGTCCTCCTCAAAGCCTGAAACTACAATTTTCATGACAGACTCTGTCGAGTCGATGTCTAAGAAGGTTAACAGGGCTATTAGCGGGGGGATGTCAACAGTTGAGGAACACAGAAGATTAGGAGGTGACTGTTCCAAAGATATTTCCTACCAGTACCTGAAGTTCTTCTTTGAGCATGATGACTCCGCAATAGCCGAGATTAGAAGAGATTACGAAAGTGGGAGAATGTTAGCTGGGGAGATCAAGAAATTATGTATTGATAAAGCCTCTAATTGGCTAGCAGAAATCTCTGAAAAAAGAGAGTATTGGAGGGATAGGACGCATGAGTTCATTTCCCATGATTCGTCCTGACTACTCACTTGAAACATCAAAAACCGGATATACCGGACCCGGATCTAGTTCCTTTGCATCCTCATCTGAAATTTCTGAAGATACAGCGTCATCGTGAAGAATTTGACTATGGCCAACAGGATCAAGAAGTTCCAAAGTTACAGTTAGATGGCCGTTCATCACCATATCGATCTTGGAAAGAAGTCCATCGCATTTTTTCAAGATATCTTCATCTCCTTCAGCATCAGCCTGTCTCCTAATCGTGCCAATAGCACTCGAGAATCTATCTAAAACGCCCTCAACATTTGATATGTATCCAGTAGAACTCGAACCCGGGGTTACCTCCAGACCAAGCTCATCTATCCTAACAGTACAAGAAGACGATCTTACTATCCTTGAATTAATGTGATCCGCAGAACTTACAACTAATTTCCATGAACCGGCCTTCTTTCCCTCAGCGGGGATAAAATCCGTAACTCTCCAACCACAACTATCACATGACATTGTGATTTGTGTGTGCTCTCCAAAATATGGTATTTCAGAAGTGTGTGCAAGCATCTTAAGGCCATTCTTCATACCACAAATCGGGCATGACTGTTCTACATGACTCTCCATAATGACCCTCAACTACTAATTCTACTTGTGAAATTGGAAGGCAGAAGTAGCAGACGCCTATCCCCCAGTCTGACAACCTCTCCAGCTACATCGTCTTCAACAAATTTTTGAATTCTATTTACGGCTACACTGAGCTCTAGGTCATTTTTTATTATCTCGCCCATCTTTACTATCACCATATCCCCATCAGAAATCCAATTCATGAGTTCGGAGATTCCAGTTAGGTCATCAAGGTCGCACCTCCTGATTACAACGTCGCCGACGATTCTAGGAACTGGTGCATCGGGGTAAGAAGTTCCTAGATCATGATAATCTTGTCCGGGTGCCATACTGTCCATATTTGGCTCAGATCCTCTCACCTCGATCCACTTCGGCTCTTTACGCCCACCTCTTGCCATAACTCTTCAAGATGCAGATGCTCCTTGATTTATCCGGTCTGGAATTCAGATTAGAACCATATGTTGTGGGTTTTCTCAAATCTTGGCCCCGTCGGATTCATAAGGGGCTGTCCTGAGACTGGGGTGTCGGCACTCACCGGCGGTGACACCATGGATTCAACACTTGATGCAATTAAAACAGGTACTAGTACTATTGGAATTACTTTTGACGGTGGCGTAGTAGTTGGTGCAGACCACAGGGCCACCATGGGTCACTTTATTGCTAATAAGAGCGTCAAGAAATTGTTTGATATTTCAGACTATGTCGCTCTTACTACCGCGGGCCTAGTTGGTCACGCGCAATCCCTCGCTAGAACTCTATCGGCCGAATTGAAACTGTACGAGCTAAAACAGGGCAAACCGATGACAGTCAAAGGGGCATCAACACTAACTGCAAATATTCTAGTTGGCAGGCCACACTATGTCCAATTACTTATCGTGGGAGTCGATAGTTCAGGATCTAGTGTTTACAGCATAGACTCTGCAGGTGGGTCCATACCAGATGTCTACTGTGCCACTGGATCAGGCAGCCCTTACATGTATGGGGTCCTAGAAGATCAATTTAAGCCAAATATGTCTGAGAATGAAGCCCTCAGGGTCGCTGCCAAGGCGCTGTTAGCATCGGCACAGAGAGATGCCGCTAGTGGTAATGGCATGGATCTCGCTATTATTACTCCAGACTCTGGCTACAGACAATTGTCAGAAGATGAGGTTTCCGAACTCATCAAATCACTATGAAACTCACGCCTAGTGCACTTACCTGTAGTTAACAGGAAATTTAGCGTGAGCAGGAAGTGAAATAATGAGACTTACTTTCTCAGAAATTAAGAATAAAATTAAAAAAATCGTTCCTGAAGGAATAGACTACGACGTTGACCTAGAAGCTGGATCTATTTCTGTTATCACTAGGGAGCCCGCATCATTCGGAGGAGCAGGTGGACAGAGTCTTACTGTTAAGATCGCTAAGGCGATTAGAAGAAGAGTTGTGATCAGACCACATCCAGATCTTCTTTCTAGTGAGAATGATGTTAATGATGCGGTATCAAGAATAATTCCAGAAGAAGCCCTAATTAGGCGAATCTGGCTTGATCCAGCTTTATCTGAAGTCACAATTGAAGCTGATGATCCTAAGTCAGCGGTAGGTCAGAAGGGAACTAACATCCAACAGCTAAGAAACGAGATTGGATGGTTGGTGAATGTTGTTAGGGCACCCGCGAGAGAAAGCAGGACTCAGACGGATATTAGGAGATTTAGAAAGGAGCTAGCCGACGAAAGGAAAACGTTACTTAGAAAATTCGGCACTAGGATATACAGGCCCCAGAGACCAGGTCCATCGTGGGTCAGGGTTACCGCACTCGGCTCATACAGGGAGGTTGGAAGAGCAATGCATCTGGTTACCACCAATGAGTCCAAGGTTCTCGTTGATTGTGGCGCAAAACCAACTAACAACAGAAGTGAAGTTCAACCCTTCTTCGCCGCACCCGAGATGCTTCCCCTGGATAATATCGATGCTGTTGTAATTACTCACGCTCATGTTGACCATATTGGGATGCTCCCGGTTCTATTCAAGTATGGCTACAAAGGCCCCGTTTACTGCACTCAACCTACTAGGGACTTGATGACACTATTACAGATGGATTATATCAAAGTGGCACAAGCAGAAGGAAGTGAGCCCCCATACTCAAAATCTGATATTCAGGAATGTATCAAACATGTAGTGGATATAAATTGGGGCGAGAAAACCGACATAGCTCCCGACATTAAAATGACCATGGAAAACGCTGGTCATATTCTCGGCTCGTCCAGTGTCTACATGCAAATTGGGGAGGGTAGAAATGAGCACAAACTGCTATTCTCTGGAGATATAAAATATGAGAAATCATGGTTATTCGATGCGGCTACTGTTAGATTCAACAAGGTTGACACGCTGGTGGTAGAATCTACATATGGGGGTCCACAGAGTATCCAACCAACCAGACAACAAGCTACCCAAGATCTACAGGATTTGATTATCGATACCCTATCAAGAAAGGGCAAAATTTTCTGCCCTGTATTCGCCGTTGGAAGGTCTCAAGAGGTTATGATGGCCATCGATGAACTATTCAAATCTGAGAAGGTCACACCAGTTACTGTCTGGCTAGATGGAATGATTTCAGAGGCTACAGCCATCCACACTAGCCATCCAAATTATCTGAATAAGGACCTTAGGGGCAAGATGCTGAGAGGGGGTTCTGAGAACCCGTTTAACTCCAAGTGGTTCAAGCAAGTCGAGTCTCGGGAACAAAGAGAATCAATACTTCTAGATCCGACACCTTGCATTGTCTTAGCAACAAGTGGAATGATGACAGGTGGCCCGATTGTAGAATATTTCAAGTACTGGGCACCCGAACCTGGAAATACACTATGCTTTGTGGGATATCAGGCATCAGGAACTCTGGGAAGGAGGCTTCAAGATGGGCACTCGCAAGTTCCTTTGGTTGACAAAGGGCAGACTCTGATGATCGATGTTCGTTGCAACATGGTCATTATCGACGGGTTCAGTGGACACTCAGACAGAAATCAGCTAATGGACTATGTCAAAGCGCTAAATCCTACTCCTAGGAAGATAATTTGTCACCATGGTGATCCACAAACCTGCAATGCCTTCAGAAAAGGACTTAGAGAGAGATTCAAAGTACAGACATACGCACCCGACAATTTAGAAACACTCCGCCTAGTATAGTTACAGAATGGGTGTATCGAAGCCAAAATCTCCAGCTTGAAGATTATTCTCAGATTCGGTTTTTTCATCCTCATCCCATTCTTCAGAGATATTGTTAGATTCAATTTCTCCACCCTTGGATGTTAGTGCCAATGCTACAGAAAATGGGATCAATAGAAGGAAAATCCATGATTGATAGCCTACTTCACCAGAGGAGATTATAGAGGCCAAAGATAGTGCTATTAAGGCGAGGGAAACTATCCAACCGGTCGCTCGAATAACACCACTCATGGTTCTCTGTCCGGGTTGGGATTAATCAGTCAACCTCTTGTACCTTGAATTTTATTCGAGCACATGGAAGGTAATTGGGTGATGCTGAGGTGCCAGTGCGGTAGAAATTTCGGATCGAGGGCTAACTCTAACTACAATTGCCCAAGATGCAATAAAAAAACATCCTTGTCTACTATCAAATCCTTTTCTTCATCTTCAGAATTGAGACATGCAGTGTCAAAAGCAAATGTTCCGGATGAGATTGTCAAAGAGCTATCTTCCAGATTAGCATCCTACGAAAATTCAGAAAGTTCCAGTGGGGGATTAACCAGTGAGGATATCAAGAAAATTCTATCTTTTGCCAAACTTCCAGACGATTCAATTACTATCGGTTCTGTAGATGAATCAATGATTAGATTAAATCTAAAAAAAATGAGCGCTGAAAGGTTGATGGAGCTACTAGAAACCTCTTCCATGGTTCTTAGAAATTCAAATAGCTCTTGGTCAGTTCTTCAGTAACGTTCATTCAAGAGATGTCTTGCGAACCTATGGGGCCCGTGGGTTAGTCTGGTCTATGCTAGATGCTTTGGGAGCATTTGACCCTGGTTCGAATCCAGGCGGGCCCACCATCACTTCAGTCTGTTAAGTGCCTCAATATCAAATATTGATACTGCATTTTCAATCGCCTCCGAAATATTGAACCACACCGCTTCCTCAATCTCATCTGGCTTTGGGGTGATTTCATCATACTCGATATCTGCATGACATTTGTAGGTAAATGAGATCCAATTTATGCCATCATCAGTAAAAATTTCTTCACGGATATATGCGCCGTCATCATCCCCAAAAGAATCTCCAGTTTCACCCTTGGGATCTTCAATAACGATGTCGATGCCGAGCTCCTCTCTAGCTTCCCTAATTGCCGCCTCACGAGGATGCTCACCGTAATCCACGAAACCCCCCGGCAGTGTCCAACAACCCGTGAAAAAGCCTCTAGATACCTTCGCCATTAACACCTCCCTTTTTGAATTCAAAATTAATACCTTACTTACCACTCTGTGTATAGTTCTGTATACGGACTCTCTAGCAACTGGGTCAACTGAATTGTCACTAATTACAGAATCCTTCCATGCCCATTCGCCAGGCCAGTCAATTAGTGGCTTACCATGAGTTACGACATGCTCCTCTTGAGCTAGTCTAAATCTATTAGTACGGATTTCTTCCCATGGAATTCCAAAACCCTCTATCTCTTCCTCAGTCGGTAGACGTATCAGTTCTGAGTTCGAATAACGATCTACTCTTCCCATTCTCGGGATTGCGGGACCACTGCCATCACCATACACTAACAAAAGTTTACCATCTGACTCTAGGTAAATGTGCTTTCCCATGATCACACCCATCTAACTTCTTAATAGCTCGTGGACCGCATCCCTTTCTTCCAAGAGGGCTGCGATATTCTCATCGATCTTTGACTGTGCAAATGCGTCCAAAGGGAGGTCTTCAACTACCACTATACCGCCATTTTCACATCTACAGGGGAAACTGAAAACTAATCCTTCCGGAACACCATACCATCCCTCCGAAGGAATAGCCATAGATACTATCCGACCGTCAGTTCCCTGCCACCAGTCTCTCATGTGGTCTATGGCAGCAGACGCCGCGGAGGCCGCCGAAGACGCTCCCCTGGCCATTATGATCGCCTTTCCACGTTTTGAAACAGTTTCTATGAACTGACCTTGCAACCATTCTGTTTCAAACAGGTCAGTTACCGGTACACCCTCGATGGTTGCGAAACGTGGGTCAGGGTACATAGTATTCGCATGATTGCCCCATATGAATACATCCCTGATGGCCGAGGGAGGAACTCCAGCGCGTTCTGCTATCTGTCCAACCGCTCTATTCTGATCCAAACGCGTCATTGCAGTAAACTGCCGAGAAGGTATACTCGGTGCATTAGCACAGGCTATCAGCGCATTGGTATTACAGGGGTTTCCCACTGTAATCACCTTCACACTTCGAGAGGCTGCCGATTCTATCGCCTCGCCCTGTCCGACAAATATTGGTCCATTCGCTGCTACGAGATCAGATCTGTCCATATCTTCAGTCCTAGGCCGTGAGCCGACTAGAAAAATTACATCTGCATCCTGAAATGCAATATTGGGATCATCAGTACCAATTATCCCGTGTACAAGAGGGAATGCAGAGTCATTCAACTCCATCATTACACCTTTCAGACGCTGCATTCCAGATGGTATTTCCAGAAGCTGCAGGTCTATCGGTTGAGCTGACCCAAAACATTCCCCACTTGCTACCCGCCATAAAAGAGCATAACCAATGTTTCCCGCCGCTCCGGTTACAGCAACACGAATTGATTTATTCATACTGTTTTTCATGACGTCAACTTCCGTATTTCTAGTAGAATCTGTGGGCACTATCTCTCCTCGTACCGGCGGTAGTGATTAGAGTATTAGCACTTTGCGAAAGAACGCTCTGTTCGGGTCATCGGAATATAGTTCACGGACGATGAGAATAGTGAGCCGACGGTTTCAATAAGCGTTGACATCTCGGGAGTTTAATGTTGGTCTCAGACCTACGAGTGATATTATGCGCCTAGGAGTTCTCAGAGAGCCAGAAGGGGAGATGAGGGTAGCTCTAGTGCCCAACTCCATACCCAAATTATCTAAGTCTGGATTTGAAGTATTCATAGAGGAAGATGCTGGAGTCAACGCGAACCACTCTAATGAAGAGTATGAGGTAAGAGGTGGGAATATATGCTCCAAGGAAGAAGTATTATCCTGTGAAACGATAGTATCCATTAGGACTCCGGATTTGTCGGAAATCTCCGAAGGCACAGTAGTAATCTGCGTAGCTGATCCTTTCAGGAATCCAGACACTGTTAGTCAAGCCATTTCTTCTGGCATTACATTGATCAGTATGGATATGATACCGAGAAGGCTATCTAGAGCTCAATCCATGGACGTAAATTCCAGCCAAGACAACCTATCTGGATACAAAGCAGTGTTAATGGGTGCATCGGAGGTCCCCAAGGCAATACCCATGATGACTACAAGTGCAGGAACTGTAAAGCCAGCAAAATTTGTGATAATGGGCAGCGGGGTCGCAGGACTTCAAGCCATAGCAACTGCCAAGCGAATTGGAGCGATAGTTTATGCGTCCGATGTCAGAAAATCCGCCGCTGAACAGATTGAATCCGTAGGTGGAAGATTCATCGAAGTTGAGGGCATGGATGATTTTGAAGACGAGTCCGGATACGCCAAGCCACTCACACCTGAATTCATACAGAAGGTAAATGATACAGTATGTGAAGTAGCTAGTGATGCTGATGTCATAATTACCACGGCTAGAATTTTTGGCAGACCCGCACCCATCACGATTCCCGAATCTGCCGTGCGTACTTTCAAAAGTGGGGCAGTAATAGTAGACATGAATGCTGACGTAGGCGGAAATTGTGAGCTGACTACCCCGGGTGAAACAGTTGTAAAACACGGAGTGAAAATTATTGGAATTAAGAATCTTGCAGGGACGATTCCCTCATCAGCTAGCATGCTCTATTCTAACAATATCACTAATTTCGTCATCTCATTATCTGGTGATGATGGAATAATCATTGACTCTGAAGATGATATCTTAGTTGGTCCATCAGAAGATTCCGACTTCTTCGTAGATGGCATGGGGGGAGTCCTAATATGCAGTTCAGGGGAGTTGCATAAAAATCAAACAAGACTAGGAGGAATTTTGTAGTGTCTCTAACATTAACCGCACTGATTGGAAGTATTACTGTATTTGTACTTGCTATTTTTCTAGGATTCGAGCTAATTAGTAAGGTCCCCCCTACCTTACATACGCCTCTAATGTCTGGCGCCAATGCAATCTCCGGAATCACTATTGTGGGTGCATTAATACTTTCCAATGAAAGTTTCAACGGAATGGATACGTCTCTAGCCGCGATTCTGGCTTTCCTAGCACTAGTAATGGCAACAATAAATGTTGTCGGCGGATTCATGGTTACAAACAGGATGCTGGAGATGATTGCCGGTAAAAAGAGAAGAGGTGGCAACTAATGGTTGATCCTGTAATCTGGGACATCGGTTATTTATTGTCAGCATCCATGTTCATTGTAGGGATAAAGAGGCTTTCTAGCCCTAGAACCGCTCCTTCTGGAAACAGACTTGGTGCTCAAGGGATGCTACTTGCAGTGCTTGTCACACTTTTGAAACTTCAATCCGAGGGAATTATCGGTTGGGAACTCATTGTCGGGGGTCTCGCCATTGGCTCTCTGATAGGCTATCTAATGGCAACCCGTGTGGAGATGACGGGAATGCCCGAACTAGTTGCCTTATTCAACGGGTTTGGAGGTGCCGCCTCAGCACTTGTTGGGTTATCAGAGGTCCTGAAGAGGATATCTGATGGGGTCCCGGAATCAGGCGTCGAGCTATACGCAATCTGGATCGCTATTGGACTTTCGGCCCTAGTTGGGTGGATTACACTCTCCGGTAGCCTGGTAGCTATGATGAAGTTGAAGGGTGGATTCTACATTCCCTTCAGCAAGAAGGATGACAGAGGAAGAAGTAAATGGATTTCATTTCCAACATGGGGCCCCCCCTGGCTAAATTATGTCAAAATGCTCTTACTACTATCATCCATAGCACTCATTGCTTTGACTATACAAGAGCCAGAGGAAAAGACGTGGATATATTCGTTGGTGGCAACATCTACGCTACTAGGAATTCTGTTTGTGTTACCTATCGGTGGTGCTGATATGCCTGTCGTTGTGAGCTTACTAAACTCACTATCAGGCATCGCAGCCGCATTTACTGGTTTTGTAATTGGTAACAACGTACTAATCATAGCAGGCTCTATGGTCGGAGCAGCTGGACTTATTCTGACCTTTATAATGTGCAAGGCCATGAACAGAGAGCTTAGTGACGTGCTCTTCAAAGCATTCGGTGGTTCTGGAGAAAAAGATCAGCTAACAAGATCAAAGGTTGGTAGCGATCCAGAAGAAGTAGCAATGGTGCTTGATGGCGCTCAGAAAGTCATTGTTGTACCAGGCTACGGCATGGCTGTCAGTCAGAGTCAGCACGCAGTGAAGGAATTTGCAGATTTAATGGAATCAATGGATTGCGAGGTACTGTACGCTATCCATCCAGTAGCGGGAAGGATGCCGGGACATATGAACGTCCTTTTGGCAGAGGCAAACGTTCCTTATGAGAAGTTGATCGAGATGGATGAGATAAATTCCGAGTTCCCTGATTGTGATGTAGCCATTGTGATAGGTGCTAATGATACTACCAACCCTGCTTCCAGATCTGGAGAGGGTCCATTGGCGGGAATGCCAATATTAGACGTGGACAAATCATCGGTTGTTGTAATCATCAAGAGAAGCCTCTCAGTAGGGTATGCAGGAGTGGACAATGATTTGTTTTACATGGATAAGACCATGATGCTGTTCGGAGATGGAAAGAAAATGATGAACCAACTGAATACTGCCGTTAAAGAGTTATAATTGGTGGACAAGAATATGAGTCCGAGCAACGGTTATTTGTCGCATGCTCCGGATAGTCCCATGGGAGTGCGTATGGCCGATAGTGTCAAGAGGGTGTTTACAATACTCCTGGTGCTTTCTATAATGTCGATTCCAGCCATGGGGATGAGTTCAGGACCGGGATATGAAAACTCCGATGGAGATCCTACAGTGAAGTATGGATGCTCCTGTCATAACAACGGTGCGGCATCCACCAGGGCCGTAGTGATGGTAACCGGAGTTCCGGTCATGTATGAGATAGATCAGTCCTATGACATGACAATAAAGGTAGCAGACTCCCTCACACTTTCTGGGGGCGATGGCAACACCGAGGGAGGTTTTCTGATGACATCAGATGGAATTGGGAAGTTCTCCTGGCCTGAAGATGAGGATATTAGAGAAGCTGAAGATGCCCCGTCTGATATCTCTCATTCAGAAACTGACTCTGATGGCATATGGCAAATTACCTGGACCGCTCCTTCAAATGATACAGGACATGTACATTTCTGGGTGGCGGGTAATTCTGTGAATGGGGACGGAGCTCCGGGTGATGATGATTGGTGGAATGTCCTCTCTTTTACCATAAATTCACCAGATACAATTGAATCGGGTGATTCTGGCGCGACTCTGGAGACTAGGACAGTCTCTGTCGGCGACTATGATACTCTGTTCTTGATAGAAGAATCAGAAGCCCAAAGGGAAGCTGAAAGACAAGAGGCTTTGTCACACAGAGTTTTCACACAAGGAAACCTATTCTTCTGGACCAGTCTTACTGCTCTGCTAGTAGGGGCATTAGTACAGAGGGAGATTCTAGAAAGAAAATATGATGATGGTCCTGAATTCTTAGCTACGGAATTGGCCTACCCTCAAGCTCTCAGGAGAGCCCTCATGAGTATAGCATCCTTTTTGATTGCTATAAGATGGGCTTCTTCCGAGACTCCTATCTATTTCCCTCCTCCTGCGGTGGTAGAAGAGGGTACCAAGGTAACCGACTTAACCGCCTTCCTGACAGGCTCCGCATTCCTTGCCAGCGCCCTCTTCGCCTACGGGGTTTATCGAACTATTTTAGCGGCTAAAGTCTCGCCTGATGTCAAGGATCGTCTGTAGATGTCAGAGAATGCTTCCCTTTC
>CESP01019705.1_pt1 | contig 20985 bp, 20 predicted proteins | sample 531211 | NCBI WGS metagenome assembly CESP01 (sample SAMEA2622074, study PRJEB7988) | marine metagenome | biome: marine biome (ENVO:00000447); feature: surface water layer (ENVO:00002042); material: "saline water (ENVO:00002010), including plankton (ENVO:xxxxxxxx)" | depth 5 m | reverse complement strand
TGATAATTGGGATAAACTTTGGAATTCTCTTATTGAATATAAAAATAAAAAACAAGACTCAGATATTGGAGATTGGTCAAAAATTCTAAATAAATTTGATAAATTTACGGATGGTAAAACTAATAAAAGATTTCAAGATTTTATTAGACATGAATTATAAATTATAATGAGTACAGTAATTAAAAAAGTTTTCACTAAAATTGTATTATTATTAAGATATTTCCCGTTTGATTTATTTATAAAAATCAGAAGTTTTATATATAGAAGAATTTTTAAGAGCAGTTCTGGTAAATTCAATATTTTAGATTCAGTAGTAATTAATCACCCACAGAACGTCTCTATTGGTAATAGGGTTTCGATACATCAATTTTGTTATTTTGATGCTCAATCTGAAATTGATATTGGAGATGATGTTTCAATAGGATGTGGAGTTACAATGATCACATCCAGTCATAATTTTATGAAAAAAGATCAAGCTATAAAAGATCAGGGAGTAATTTGTAAACCAATTAAAATTAACGATAATGTTTGGATTGGTTCAAACGTGACAATTTTACAAGGAGTTAAAATTGGAAAAAACACTGTGATAGGAGCAAATTCTTTAGTCAATAAAGATATACCAGAAAATGTAGTTGCTGCTGGGGCTCCGTGTAAAGTAATTAGGGAGCGATAATGAGAATATTTGCAATGATACCAGCAAGAATTGGTAGTGAGAGATTAAAAAGAAAAAATTTAGCATTATTGAACAATAAGCCACTAATTTCATACGCAATTAATGCAGCAAAAAAATCAAAAGTATTTGATAAAATTTTTATAAATTCTGATAGTGAAATTTTTGAAAAAATTTCAATAAACAATAAAATTAATTTTTATTTAAGACCAAAAAAATTAGGTTCTTCTGCAACAAAATCTGACGAGGTTGTTTATGATTTTCTAAAAAAAAATTTTTGCGATATACTTGTTTGGGTTAACTCTATTGCACCTCTTCAATCATTTGATGAGATTAAAAATGCAGTTAATTACTTTAAAAAAAAAAAATTTAATAGCTTGATTACAACGAATAAATTTTTTAATCATGCAATAAAAAATAAAAAACCTTTAAATTTTCAAACAAATAGTAAGTTTGAAAAAACTCAAAATTTGATACCTATAGAACTTATGGTTTATACTCAAATGATATGGAACTCAAAAAGTTTTATTAAGTCATACGAAGAAAATGGGAATGGTATTTTGCATGGTAAGGTTGGTTATTTTGAAGTCAGTAAACATTCCGGTATGATAATAAAATATGAAAGTGATCTAAAATTAGCTTCTATATTATTAAAAAAAACCAAATATAAATTAAGATATTATAAATAAGTTGGCTAAATTTAAAAAACATTTGAAAAAACTTCAAAGAAAAGATAATTTTTCTAATAGATCGAATTATGTTTTAAATTTAGATAGAAATGAAAATATAACTGGGTATTCAAAGGCTCAAAATAAAAAACTTTACAAATTTTTGTTAAAAAAAAAAATCAATTATTATCCAAATTTAAAGGAGCAATATCATGTACTATCAAAATCCATCAAAGTAAAAAAAGAAAATATATTATTTACAGAAGGAGTATCAGGAGCCATAAAAAATATAATGGACTCACTTGAATTAAATAGAAAAAGTGAAATTATTTATCCAAACCCCAGCTTTGCTCTTTACGAAATTTATACTAAAATTTACAATGTTAGAGGCAGAGTCTATAGTTATAATAAAAATTTTAAATTAGATTACAATAAAATTTACGATTTAATTAATAAGAATACAGTTATCGTTTTTTTACCATTGCCTAATATTCCAATTGAAGGTGAAATTAAAGAAGAACAAATCAATTCACTAATTAATAAATTAGATTCTAAAAATATCATGGTTGCAATTGATGAAGTTTATTTTCCATTTGGACAAAGTAAGAGTTTAAACTTAATTAAAAAATATAAGAATTTAATTATAATGAGGTCTTTTTCAAAAGCTTATGGACTTGCAGGAGCACGAATTGGATATTTAGTTTCCTCAAAAAATAATATTAAAGTTTTAAATTTATGTAAAGGAGGATATGAAACTAACATTTTATCTGTTTCGGCTGCTGAATTTATAATTAAAAATAAGATGATTGTAGAAGAGTATGTTTCTAATGTAAAATCTGGAGTAAAATATGTGAAAAATGAATTAAATAAATTAAATTTGACATTTTACGGAGGTATTAATGGAAATTATATATTGATTAATTTTAAATCAAAAAAAATAGCAACACAAATCTATAAAAAATTATTAATAAATAAAATTTCTGTACGTTATGGCTTTAAAAATATATTTAAAAGTTCTTTATTAGTTACAATTGGTCCAAAAAAAGAAATGAAATTTTTTATAAGAAATTTAAAGAAAATTATTTAATGAAAAATATTTTAATAATTGGCGGTGGCGTGATTGGACTAAGTTTAGCATACGAAATTTCACAAAAAAAAAAATTTAAAGTTATATTATTTGAAAAAAATAAAAATTTAGGTTTAGGTGCAACTAATCAAAATTCGGAAGTAATACACTCAGGTGTTTATTACAAAAATAATTCTTTAAAAGCAAAACTATGTGTGGAGGGTAAAGTATTAATATATAAGTTTTGTAAAAAATATAAAATCCTATTTAAAAAAACACAAAAACTTTTTATTGGTAATTCATCAAAAGATTTTAAATTAATTAAAAGAATGCATAAAAATGCAAAAAAAAATAATGTTAAAGATGTAAAGATTATTAAACAAAATAAAATTATGAAATTAGAGCCCTCTATTAAAGCTAAATATGCTTTATTATCGAAATCTTCTGGTATTTTTGATGTAAAAAGTTTTTTAAAAAAACTTTATTATTTATGTAGAAAGAATAATGTAAAATTTGTTTTTAATACTAAAATTAGCAAAGGTTTTTTTAAAAAAAATAAATTTATGTTTAAAAATACTAAACATCATCAGTATGATTTAGTTATTAATGCAGCCGGTGTTGGAGCTATTAAAATAGCAAATTCTACATTTAAAACTGCAAATTTTCCTATCGATAAACCGGTATGGGGAATGTATTTTAAAACAAAACAAGATCTCAGAGTTAATAGAATTATATATCCAGCTATGAGCCCAGGAAAAAATATGGAAAGAGTAGATATTTCTCCAATAATTTCAGGGGGTTATTTGCTAGGTCCTAGTGTTGAAAAAAAAGCTAAAATTAATGTGGATGACGTTAAACTTAAATTCGTCAAATTCTTAGGACAAATACATTCAAACATAGACATAAAAAAAATAAGATTTTTGAAAAAAGGACTAAGACCTAAAATTGAGACGTTCTCTAAATCATATACTGACTTCTACATTAAAAAAGTTAAACATTATAATTGGATCAATTTGTTTGGTATAGAGTCACCAGGTTTAACGTCATGTTTTTCAATTGCTAAATATATTGTTAGGAAATATTTATAAAATGGATTTATTGGTTATAGGAAGTGGAATGTACGTTCAGGGATCAACAGAAAACGATTATGGAACTATTATACCAGGTATCTTGGAAGCTCATAAAAAAAATTTTATTAATAATGTATGTTTTGTATCAACAAAGAATAAAAGTTCAAAACAATGTGTAATAAAATTTTTAAGTTTAGCAAAAAAATTAAAAATAAAATTAAAAAAAAATTCTGTTAAGTATTTTCCTGGTAATGGGTCATCATTATATAAGTTAGCATTAACCAAATTTAACCCTAATTCTGTTATTGTAGCTACACCTGACCACACACATTTTGAAATTTGTAAAAATGTTATCCTAAAAAATAAACATTTACTAGTTGTTAAGCCTTTAGTGACTTCATACAAAGATGCAAAAAAATTAATTTATTATACAAGAGGTAAAAACAGAGTTTTTCAGGTAGAATTTCATAAGAGGTTTGATGAGGCAAATTTAATACTTAAAAAATTTTTGAATGAAAAAAAACTTGGTATATTAAAATATTGCACTGTCGAATATAGTCAAAAAAGAATTATTCCACAAAAATATTTTAAAAATTGGTCTTCAAAGAGTAATAGTTTTCAATATTTGGGAATTCATTATGTTGATTTAATTTATTATTTAACAGGATTTGTTCCAACAAAAGTATGGGCTTGGCAACAATCAGGATATTTAAAGAAAAGAAAAATAAATTCTTGCGATTGTGTTCAGGCTAATATTGAATGGAGAAAAAGTAATTTAAGATTTAATTCATATATTATTACGAGTTGGATAGATCCCAATTCTTCTACAGCAACTTCGGATCAAAAAATTCATTTTGTAGGGGATAGATCAAAATATTTTTCTGATCAAAAAAATAGAGGAATTCTATCAACTGAAGAAGGAAAAGATGCTAGACATATAAATCCATATTTTACAAATTTATTTTTTTCTGAAGATTTTTATTTTGGTGGGTATGGTATCAAAAGTATATTGAACTTTTTTGAATCCATTAATAATAAAAATAAAAATTTTAAAGTACTTAATAAAACTTTCATTGATTCACTTGTAACAACAAAAGTCATAGAAGCCGTAAACCAAAGTATTAAATACAATGGTAAAATGATAAATATATAATAATGAGGTTTATAAAATATAATGATTTATTGAAATTTTGTAAAAAAAGTTTAATAAAAATAGGAGTTAATAATTTCTGTGGAAAATATGTTGCAGAAGGTCTGTGCAAAGCCTCTTTAAGAGGAACTGATTCGCACGGTATAAATCTTTTTCCTCATTATGTTTCTTCAGTATTAAATGGGAGAAAAAATCCAAAACCTAAATTTAAATTCTATAAAAAATTTAATTCAAGTTATTTATTAGATGCAGATAATGGTTATGGTATTTCAGCTGGAATTAAAGCAATTGATAAAGGCTGTCAAATTGCAAAAAAAAATGGAATCTGTTCTGTTGGAGTAGTTAATTCTAGTCATCCAGGCGCCTTAGCAAGCATCGCATTGCACGGTGTAGAAAAAGGATTTATAATCTTTGCATTTACGCACGCAGATTCATTACAATTAACATATGGTGCTAAAAAACCTTATTTTGGCACAAACCCATTATGTTTTGCAGTTCCAGGAAATTCAAAAAAACCATTTTGTTTAGATATGGCAACAACTAATATAAATTGGAACAAATTATTAAATTATAAAAGATTAGGAAAGAAATTACCATCTGGTCTTGCGGTTGACAAACACGGAAAATATACAACTAACCCAAGCAACGCAGAATGTCTAACTTCAATCGGTGGGTATAAAGGTTTTGGTTTAGCTGCAATGATAGAGATTTTATGTTCAATTTTTTTAGGTATGAATTATGGATCAAATATACCCCCGATGTATAATAGTAGTATAAAACAACCTAGAAGATTAGGACAATATTATATTATTTTGAAAACTGATCAATTCGTAAGTAAAAAAAAATTTGTTCAAAATTTAAAAAAAATGTCTTTAGAGATAAAAAATCAAAAAACTATTAAAAATAAAGGTAAAATTTATTTACCAAATGATGTTGAATACGAAACTGAAAGAAAAAGGAGAGTATCCGGAATTCCTGTAGATAAAGATTTGTATAAAAAATTAAGAGAAATATCTAAAAACATTGGCATAGGTTTATTATGAAGAACATTAAAGTATCAATAATTATAAGGACTAAAAATGAGGAAAGATGGATATCTAGATGTTTAAACGCTATTAAGAAGCAAAATAACAAAGATTATGAAATAATATTAGTTGATAACAAAAGCGACGATAAAACTGTGGAGAAAGCGAAAATACATGGAGTAAAGAAGATAGTATTAATTGATGATTATTTGCCTGGTTATGCCTTAAACAAAGGTATCGCAGAAAGTTCAGGAGAATTTATTGTCTGTTTATCAGCCCATTGCATACCTATAGAGGAAGATTGGTTAGAAAGATTACTTAATAATTTTAAAAATAAAGATGTTGCTGGCACATATGGAAGACAAGTACCGATGGAATTTTCAAAAGATAGTGACAAAAGAGATTTATTTCTTGTTTTTGGTTTGGATAAAAAGATTCAAGTTAAGGATAGTTTTTTTCATAACGCAAATTCAATGATTAGAAAAGAAATTTGGAAAAAAATTAAATTTGATGAGAGAATCTCAAATATAGAAGATAGGATATGGGGTCAAAAAATCATTGATGCTGGCTATAAATTAGTTTATGAGCCAAGTGCTCCAGTGTATCATTTTCATGGAATTCATCAGGACGGTAATGTCACAAGACTTAAAAATGTGGTTAATATAATTAAAAAACAAGACAAAAACTTTATTGAGGGAAATATAAAACCAGACGATTTAGATATATATTGTATAATTCCATCAAAAGGCATGCCTATAAAGAACAATAATGATTATCTTATTGCATACACCATTAATGTTGCAAAAAAATCAAAATATATAAAAGATGTAATCGTTTCAACTGATAATGATTTAACTAAAAAAATAGCTCAAGATCTTGGTGCAAAATGTCCATTTGCAAGACCTCAAAATCTGTCAGATCCGAATACTAATTTGGAGATGGTTCAAAAATTTTCAATGAATGAATTAGAGAAATTAAAAATATTTCCTGATTTAATAGTACATTTGGAAGAAACTTTTCCTTTTAGAGATACAGATTTAATTGACAATGCTATAGAAGAGCTATTGAAACACGGTTATGATACGATCTTAGCTGCTCGGGAGGAAAATGGGTGGTTATGGAAAGAAGATGAAAAAAAAAACATAAATAGAATTGATGAAGGCGATGTTCCAAGAATAATAAAAAAAAAAACCTATATAGGTTTGCACGGACTATGTTGTATTACTTATCCTGAATATATTAGAGAAGGTAATTTATTAGGAAAAAAAGTTGGATTGTTAAGAGTTGATAATCACTTAAGCTGGCTTGAAATAAGAAGCGAAAGTACTTTCAAAAAATACCAAAATTTTTTTTATGATAAGCAATGATATTATTTTAATTGGCGCTGAAGAAGACATAATTTTAGAGTTAAACAATTCTGAACATAAAATCTTAGGTTTTTTTGGAAATAAAAAAAAAACAAATATTAAATATTTGGGAACTTTTTCAAAGATAGATGGCTTTATTAAAAAAAATCCGAATGTAAAAATTTGTATAGCTATGGGACCGCTCCAGATTAGAAAGAAGTTTTTAAAAAAATATAAAAAAAATGTTTTAACATATGTTTCAAACAGATCGTTAAAGGGAGAGAAAATAAAAATTGGAGAAGGTTCATTTGTGCAAAGTTTTTGTTTTTTAGGAAATAACGTTAAAATTGGCTATTGTTGTAAAATTAATGTTGGATCAAATATTCATCATGGTGTTAAAATAGGCTTATTAACGGATATTGCACCAAATAGTACTATTTTAGGAAATTCAATTATCGGTTCTGAATGTTATATTGGATCTGGAACTATTGTTAGGGAAAAAATAAAAATTAGCGATAAAATTATGACTGGTATTAATACAGCAGTTGTAAAAAATATAAGCTTAAAGGGTTTATACTATGGAGTTCCCGCAAAATACAAAAAAAATCGTTATAAACGTCCATAAATGTCAAATCAAAAAGACATGATAATTTTCCTTTACGACAAAGCTGATGTTGAAGAATTTAATAAATTAAAAATAACTAATATAAATAAAATATTTATTTTTAGCCCTGGTATTGAAAAGTTTATTCATTTTAAAAATAATATCGAAATCATTAAAATTGATATACATCAATTAGTTCAGAATCAGAAAAAAACTATTATAGTTTCACAAAACATTTACTCTAAATTCAAAAAAAATATTAAAGAATTAGAAAATTTACGTAGAGGATTAAGAGAAGATATTTATAGCGTTTTTTTTATAAGTCTTTTTTCTTTTTTATACATTCATTATAATTCTATAGACTCAAAAAATTACGCATTAATTTATAATAATCAAGTTCAACATTTTAATGACAAGAAGATTTTCTTAAGTTTTTTTATAGAAAAAATAATAAATAAAAAAAACCAAGGTTTTTTCTTATTTTTAAAAAAAAAAAAAATTTCCTTTTTTAAAAAAACTCTTATCTGCTTAAATAATTTTTTTTTAAAGAAGGGCCCCCCCTCTTTATTAGTATACGGTAAAAAATTATCTTTAAAAATTTCATCAGATAAAGAAAGAAGAATATTAGAGGTAATCAGGCATTCTGATTTTAATTTATATCACATATTTTTAAACATTATTAATATATTAAAAATTTTTAATAAAAAAAAACATTATTATTTTACATGTTATCCAGCAGAAAAAATAAATATTAAAGAAATTGAGTATTTAATAAATAATATATTTAAGGATCTACTTGATAATAATTTTTTGTATCTTGAGAAACATTTTAAAGAAATAATAGTAAATTACTGCATCCAACAATATAAAAGTAGAAAAAGTTACTATAACTTTCTGTCTAGAATTAATATTATCAAATTTTATACTGATCAGTTGAGGTACGATATTCCGACTATAATTGCTGATATCTCAAAAGAAATTGATTTTGAAACTTTTCTAGTTCCACATGGTTCAATGTCTACACCGAGTGATGAATATGCAAGTTTTGTAAATAAAATTAGTGGTCGTGGTATGATTTTTTCCCCTTTGGCCGATAAAATCTATGCTCAGACAAAAATCTCTGCACATGCAATATCTTTTCATGAACATTCAAAGAAAATAATTAGAAGTCAACCATTATTATATGGTGAAAAAAAAATTAAAATTAGAAAAATTAAAAGTAGTTCAGATAACTTTAATTTTTTACACGTTAGTTCGCCTAAGTCGCTTTCAAAATGGCCATGGATTTATGAAGATTTTAATGAGTATGTTTATAATTTAAAAAATTTAATTAATTATTTTTCAAATCAAAATAAACATAAATTAACTATAAGATTTAGAGAAGGTCCAGAATGTGAATTAGAAACTTTTAAGAAAATTATAAATGTTGAAAATAAATATATTAATTTCTCAAAAAATAAGTGTTTTATAGACGAATTATTAGTAAATGATGTTCTGATTAGTTATTCATCTACAGCTATTGAAGAGTCATTGATTTATAATAAACCTATAATTATTTATTCAGATTACAAAAATTATAAGCATATAAATTATAAATTTAAAAAAAATAAAATTATTTATTCGAATCAAAATTCAATTAAGAATGATATTCGCAATATTAATATTAGTGAGACAATCGATTACAAAATTAATTGGTAATAAAGGGGGATTAATAAAATTTAAATTTAAATTTTTTTAACAAAAAAATAATTATAACTCTTATCAAATTCTTTTGAGACTAAAATATATTTAGATCTTTCTTTTTTCATAAAAGTGAAATTATTATCTGTCATAATTTTAATAGCTGTATCGGTTTGTTTAATATAATTCTCATTTAGTTCGATGCATATTTCTTTAAGTGAATTGCTTTGTAAAATTTTCGTTCCGCCATGTAAAATTAAGTGTTCTATACCATCAACATCAATTTTCATATAATTCGGAGTCTCGTTATTTAGGTGATTTGTATAAAAGTTTATTGATAATCCAATTATCTTATATTTATTTTTTGTTGAAATTTGTTTTCCTTCAAAATTTAATTCTGAACCATAAGAATGTAGAGCTGAACCTTCAAGGAAAGAAGACTCATTCATTGATTGAAATTTTTTCTGATTATCATCACATAATGCAAACTGATTTATAAAAATTTTTTCATTTAAGTTGTTTATACTTATATTCCTACTGAGCACTCTCAGATTACTAGAGGAGGGTTCAAATGAATGGATCTTAATATTCTTCCATTTTATAGCTGCATAAATGGAATATAAGCCAATGTTTGCTCCAATATCCCAAAAAACAAGACTTTCATGTTTATTTTGATGATTAAATTCATCTATCCACTTTAAAGTTTCTGGTTCTTTAGAAAAAAAAGTTTTAATTCTCCATGATATTAAATCATTAGGACAGAAAAAAAAAATATCGTTTTTATTAATTTTTATTTTTTCATAAGAGTTTTCTTCAATTAATTCTTTAAATATTAAAAAAAAATTTTTCTTGAAGAATTTTTTAAATAAAAAATCAATTATTTTAAGTAAATTAAATATAATTTTAACAAATTTTCGAAACATTATTTACCCATGGTGAACATCTATATAATTATTCTTATAACTAAAAACTATAGGTCTAAAAATAAAACATTTTGATTTTAAATTAATAATTTTCTCTTTTTTTATTTTTAAAATGATTGAGCAATATTTGTTTAATGAATATTTAGTATTATTTAAAAAGAAAAAAATTTTCGAATTAGTTGGATTTTGTAAAAAAATTTCAGAAAAATCATAATTAAAAAAATTTTTTTGAATTTTATAATTCTTATAAAAAAATAAAGATTTGCCAATAATATTTTTTTGTATTTTTCTGTTCTTTGTGTTTACTAAAGTAGGTAAATTACCATGAACAAAAGAGAATATTTTATTATTTTTTTGATAACCTGTGTAACAACTATTTCTAATTATAGAGTCAATATTTTTTTCTGTTTCATGAAAAATATAGAAAGTACCATAGTCTTCTATGCCATGCATAAAATTTTTATCTATAGTTAAATTATTGTATAAATTCAGATCTGAAAAATTTAAACTTTTTAATTGTTTAAAATTTTTGTCATAAAATACTATTTTTACTTTACTTAATTCACCGAAAAATAACTTATATAAATCTGTGAATTTAAAAATTGTTCTAAAATTTTTTTCTGTTCTCCATAAAAATCCATCAGATACCGATAGATTTGAACTAATGTGAGATGTATTTATCTTTATAGGATTAAAGTCTAATAAATTTCTTAAAAATACAAAATTAGGATGATTATAAATTTTTTTAATTAATAATTTCATTAAAATTTTTCTTTAAATTTTTGACCAAAGAATATTTATCCTCACTTAAGATATACTGATGAGGTGGATGCGTATGTTCAAAGCTAATATGATTATTTTTTTGAGAAAAATAAATTGGTATACCTGAAATATTTGAAGTAAAGAAATAATTTTCTTCATTTATGAAATCATTTTTTATATGAATAATATTAGTTTTATTCGTTTCGATTATACCTTGTTCTAAAATTTTTTTTTGTTTTTTATTAATAATATAATAATTCCCATTATGAGCTGTTGGTTTAAAAAAAATATTTCTAAAATATATTTTATTTATATCAGCATTTTCAGTTAACAAGATACTCAATGGGCTCAAAATACCATTGGATATTTTAATCATATCAAATGGATAATCTGATTGATAAGATGAAAATCCACCCATTTCATTTTCTATTTCTAAATTTGCTCTAAATGCAGGATTGGTATCAGTCAATTTATTTATATTTGAAATCACATTATTTTTTATTATATTATGAGCATCATTTTCCTGAGCTAAAAAGTAAATTGTGTTATGTATATGATCTTTATCTTTTATATAAAAAAAATCACAATCACTATCACACTCTGTTTTATTAAGAATCCATTTGTTATTTTGAGAATGAAGTGAAAAAAGTAAAATAGATTGCTTAAGATTTTGCTCATTTTGAAACTTTGGTATAGTAAGTTTACTATTAATATTTGTGTCATCTAAGCAAAAAAAGAAATTCATTTCTAATAAATACCAAAAAAAGTCATTAGATTGTACATTTTTATATTTAGATATTCATATTATTTAATTTAAATTTTGACAATATTTTTCATTTAAATAAAAAAGGTTTGATAACTTGTTAAGATATATTTTATACATTAAAGATAAATTTTTTAATTTTGAGAAAAATTATGCTATACTTGAGAATAATTGCAAAATTAAGAACATAATCATTTCTCATCTTGTCAATTACGATAATATTAATTTCAAAAATGATTTTTATTTTGGTGAATTAGCTTCTATGTTAAATAGAAGTAGCACACTTCTAATTTTTATTGATCATATTAAATCTCAAAAAAACAAAATAAAACAAAATTTAAATGAAAATTTCATAATATTAAGTCAAAATCTAAGTTTTTTTGAAGAAATAAAAGTTCATTCAATTTGCTTATTTAAAATAATGTTTAAGTCAAAAAATAAAATAACGTTAATTGAATATATAAATTTAGTTGATAACGAAAGAATTTTTAAACAATTAAAAAAAATAATAATATCTTATAAACCAAAAAAAGTAATTTTTACATTTGAAGGTAATGAGTATGAAAGGTTACTAGTAAATAGTTCAAAAATAAATAATTTAAATTTTGAAACTATAGGGTATCAATTTGGTGTAATTAAAAAAAAACAAATTTTAAATTTTAAAACATTAAATAAAAAATTTATTGCAAAAAAAATCCTTACTATTAATAAATATAATGAAAAGCTACTTAACAAATCTATTGGTAAAAGGTCTGAAATAATAAATATCGGTTCTTTGAAAATACCAAAAAAAATTTATTTTTCTAGAAAAAGAAAAAAATCGAAAAAAGAAAAAAAAATTCTTGTATTACCAGAGGGTATTCCAGAAGAGATGAATATATTTCTTAATTTCTGTGGTAGTGAAATGAATAATAATTTTAAATTTAATATTAGGTTACATCCTATTTTGAAAAATAACAATTATTTAAAAAAAATTTCAGTTAAAATAAGTCATAATATAAATTTTTCCCGTAATTCTCTAATCAAGGATTTGCAAGAAAATAACTATGTTTTATATAGAGGTACATCGACAATAATTGAGGCAATAAATTTCAATTTAATACCTGTTTATCTCAACAAAATTAATGAGTTATCTGTTGATCCACTTTTTCAAATCAATAAGCATCACATAATAAATGAAGATAATAAATTTAGTGATTTTTTAAATATATCCAATAAAAAATCACTTATATCTGAAAGAAAACATCTATCTTTATTTGCAAAAAATTATTATGAAAAACCTAAAATTAATTTAATTGAAAAAATTTTTAGTTGATAATGAAAATATTAAAAAACATTATAAAAAATTTTTTATGGTTTATAGGTGTAGAGGTAAAAAGAATAAATAAAGAAGTAACTTTTAAATCATTCGACGAAATTTATTTGTCAAAGCTTTCAAATTCAAAAGTAGTTTTTGATATTGGCGCAAATCAAGGTCAATCTATTGAGAGATTTAAAAAATTATTCCCTGATGCTAAAATTCATGCTTTTGAACCAATCAGTTTTGAGTTTCAGAAATTAAACGAAAAATATGGCACAAATGAAAATATAATTTTAAATAATTTCGCTATTGCGGAAACATCAGGAAAGAGAGATTTTCATGTGACTGCGAAGACTGGAAATTCCTCTTTTAATAAAATTAATGCTAATACAAAATGGTTACAGGTACGGAGTAAACAGTTCAATACAAATGAAAGTGAGTATGTTAAAAAAATTGAAAGTGTTAAAATTTTAACATTAGATAAGTATTGCAAAGATAATAATGTTAATAAAATTGATATAATTAAAATTGATACTCAGGGTTATGAAGATAAGATACTACTAGGTGCTCAAGAAATATTATCAAATAATGTAGTTTCTGCAATTGAATGTGAAATAATGTTGGATAATGTTTACGAAAAATACCTTAATTTTAGCGATATAGAAAGGTATCTTTTGCCAAATAATTTTAGGATGGTAGGTATTAATATGATAAATAATAATTTATTCTCAGGCCTAACATTTTTTGGAGATGTGATGTATTTTAATAAAAAAAAATTTAATTTATGAACATGAATTCAGAAAAAATTTTAAGAGAAATTGCTGATGAATTACATAATTCTAGAGACAGAAAGAAAACGCATTTTAAAATGCATGAAAGAATTGATCAGTTATCGAATGACAAAAAATTCATACATGAGTCGTTATTAAATTGTATTTCAACAAAAAAATTCTTTAGTAATGCTACAAATCTATTCTTCTATTTACTAATTGAAGGCGATGTGATTATAGCAATAAATATTTTTCCACCAAATTCTAATAACATGAACGATATTACTCATGATAATATCCATCACCATGGATGGAGACTTTTATCGACTTCAGTAATATCTGGGCAAGGTTATGATACAATTAGTTTTAAAAAAAAATCTCACGAAAATAGAGACGAAAATCGAGTATTACTCGAAGTTGAGGAAAATTATACTCATACTAAAGGTGGAACTAAATTTTTAGATTCTGAACAGGCACACGTGGTTTTTCATCCAAAATCTACTGCAGCTACACTTGCTATATGGAGTGCTGATCACCCCATTAAAACTCAAAAGATAAAAAAAATGTTTAAACGTTTCCCTATGATTAATAAATATCTATCATACACTGCAAGATCAATGGGATTAAGCGATCTATTTGGTTTAAACTCTACAAAGGGTAATTATTTTCATCCGGAAGGTGGAATAATCGTTGAAACTCGAAATTATAGCAAACCACATGATGGATCAGTAAATGAAATAGTGCCCTGTATGTTTAAATTTTTTGAGCAAATACAATTCAATGATAAAAAATATTTTGATAAAATTCTGAATGATAACACACAAGATGTTCAAAATTTATGTAATAACCTAATTCAAGGTGAGCCTCTTCAAGACAATGGAATCAGCGGAGATGCTAGAAGAAGATTTTCTAAAAATCAAATCCTAGATGCTTTAAATTACAATTAGCAAATATCACTTTAATAGAAATTAAAATGAAAAAAAATATTTTTAAAGAAAAAAAAATTTTAATTACAGGTCACACAGGTTTTAAAGGAAGTTGGTTAACATTATGGCTGTTGCTAAAAGGCGCGAAAATTATTGGATTATCAAAAAATATAAATACAAGGCCGTCACATTTTCAGCTATTAAATATTAAAAAAAAAATAAAGCATTATCAAGTAGATCTAAAAAATTTATCAAAAATAAAAAAAATAATTAATAATTCAAGACCGGATTATATTTTTCATCTTGCCGCTCAAGCGTTAGTAAAAAATTCTTATGATAATCCAATTGAAACTTGGTCATCTAATTCAATAGGTACAATTCATTTATTAGAAGCTCTTAGAAAAGTAAAAAAAAAAACTTTTGTTATCTTAATAACAAGTGACAAAAGTTACAAAAATTTAGAATTAGATAGAGGGTATAAAGAAGATGATTTAATAGGAGGCAAAGATCCGTATAGTGCTTCAAAAGCATCTGCTGAATTAGCAATTCAATCCTATATTAATTCATTTTTTTCACATAAAAATAACAAAGTATTCATATCAGTTGCAAGAGCCGGAAATGTCATCGGAGGTGGAGATTGGTCTGAAAATAGACTGGTGCCTGATTGTTTTAAAAAATGGTCTAAAAACAGATTTGTTGATATTAGGAACCCAAACTCAACCAGACCATGGCAACACGTTTTGGAAGCACTTAATGGCTATTTAATATTAGCAAAAAAAATGACAATTAGACCCAGAAATTTTCATGGTGAAGTTTTTAATTTTGGACCAAAAAATTTTGATAATAATTCTGTATTGAAAGTATTAAAAAAAATAAAATCTTTTTATCCTGCTGCAAAATGGAATATTAGAAAAAATAAAAAATTTCATGAATCTAATTTGCTGAAGTTAAATAGCAAAAAAGCAAAAAAAAAACTTAATTGGGAATGCAAATTGTCTTTTTCAGATAATATCAGATATGTAACAGAGTGGTATAAAAGTTTTTATGATAGAAAACAAAAAATTAATATTTGTAAATTATCATCAGAGCAAATTAGGCAATATGAAAAAATAAAATGAAAGCAGTAATATTAGCAGGAGGTCTCGGTACAAGAATGTCTGAATTAACCAAAACTATACCTAAACCTATGGTCACTCTAAATAACAAGCCAATATTAATTTATATTATGGAGCATTATTATAATTTTGGAGTAAAAGAATTCTATGTGGCATTAGGTTATAAAGGATCCCAAATAAAAAAACATTTTAAAAAAAATAAATATTCATGGAAAGTTAATTTGATTAACACAGGTTTAAAAACTATGACTGGAGGTAGGCTGAAAAGATTAAAAAAATATTTAAAAAAAGAGACTTTTCTACTTACTTATGGTGATGGAGTGTCTGATGTTAATATAAAAAAACTTATTCAATTTCATAAAAAAGAGAAAGGTTTTGCAACATTAACAGCTGTAAGGCCACCAGCAAGATTCGGAGCTATTAAACTTAAAAAAAGTAATGTCGAATATTTCAGAGAAAAATCTAAATTAGATGAAGGATGGATAAATGGTGGCTTTTTCGTTTTTGAGCCAAATATTTTTGATTTAATAAAATCAGATAAAACTTTTTTAGAGAGGGAACCTATGGAAAAATTAGCCAAAAATAAAAAATTGAAAGCATATAAACACGAAGGATTTTGGCAGTGCATTGATACGAAAAGGGATAGAGATTTGTTAGAGGAAAAATTTAAAAAAAAATAAATTGAACAAAAATTTTTTAATATTAGGTGGCACAGGTTTTTTAGGAAAAAATTTAATTAGTTTTTTAAAAAAAAAGAAAAATATTAAAATTACTAGTACATATTATTCAAAAAAAAATTTTAAAAAATTCAGCGGTGTAAAATATGTGAAATGCGATATTACAAAAAAAAAGGATATTTATAGGTTAGGAACGAATTATGATTATATCATTAATTTTGCAGGTTACGTAAATCACAAAAACAAAAACAAAACTATTAAATCTCATTATAATGGATGTAAAAATTTAGCTGATTTTTTTTCAAATAAAAAAATCAAATTATTTCTGCAAATGGGAAGTTCATTAGAGTATGGTTATAAAAAGTCTCCACACAAAGAAAATTTAAAAACTGAGATTAGTGAAATGAAATCACATTATTCAAAATCAAAACTTATGGCTACGAAATATCTACAAAAGATATCTAAGAATAATTTAATGAATGTTTGTGTAGTAAGGCCCTATTTAATTTATGGACCCGGACAAGAGTTTAATAGAATTATCCCAATTGTTATGCGGTCAGCTATTAAAAATCTTAAATTCGACTGTTCAGACGGAATACAAAAAAGAGATTTTTTATATATTTCAGATTTCATCGGATTACTAATTAAAATAATTAATTGTAAAAACATAAAATTTCAAATTTTCAATGCCGGAAGCGGAAAGCCTATTGAAATAAAAAAAATAATTAACCAAATTATTTTCATATCAAAAAGTGGCAAACCTAATTTTGGTGCAATTAAATCTAGACCTGATGAATCAATGATTTCTTATGCGTCAACATCAAAATTAGAGAAGTTTTTAAAATGGGTGCCAAAAATAGATTTAAATACTGGCTTAGTAAAAACTTATAAATTTTATAAAAAAAATGTCAGATAAAATCAGTATTATTATAAATTGTTACAATGGAGGAGTATATTTAAAAGAATGTTTAGATAGTGTTGAAAAACAGACCTATAAAAATTTTGAAGTTATTTTTTGGGATAATAAATCAACTGATAACAGCAAAGAAATTTTTGATAAATACAGTAATTCTAAATTTAAATATTATCTCTCAAATAAATTTACAAATTTATCACAAGCAAGAAATATGGCATTAAACTTTGCGACCGGGAATTATGTTGCTTTTTTGGATACAGATGACATTTGGTTAAAAAATAAACTTGAAAAGCAAATTAAATTTATGAAAAAATATAATCTTGATATAAGTTTTACAAATTATTTTTTAAGAATTGAAAAAAAAAATAATATTAATATAAAAAAATACTATAAAGTTTTTCCAAAAAAAAATTTAATTGAAAATTTACTTAGAAATTACTTCATAAGTATTTCGACTGTAATATTAAAAAAAAAAAAAATTGAAGATATGTATTTTGATGAAAAATTTCATCTCATTGGTGATTATGATTTATTAATGAGAAATATTTTACATAAATTAACACTTGGTTACAATGAACCTTTAGCTTTTATAAGATTTCACGATAATAACGAGACTTCAAAATATTTTTTAAAAAATATATTTGAGAATAAAGTTTGGATTAATAAAAATCAAAATAAATTTCAAAATTTTGAAAATTATAAAAAACTTAAAATTAATTATAGGTATAATTTATTGAAATATTTAATTTTAAAAAAAAAATATCATAAGATATTTTATTTTTTTTTATTTTTAAATTTAGAAAAAAAAATTAAAATTTTAGTTTTTTATATAAAATCTCAATTTTTTAACCTTTCTATTAAATAGTTTTCTATTAAAAGACAATCCATTTTAGTTCTTTTAAAACAATTCAATGCATGTTCAGGTTTCATTACAATTGGTTCGTTTTCGTTAAAAGAAGTGTTTAATAAAATAGGCACTTTAGATATTTTGCTAAAATAATAAATCAAATTATAAAAATCGGAGTTCATTTTTTTATTAACAGTTTGAACTCTTCCTGTACCATCAATGTGCGTAACAGCTGGTATAAGGTGTCTTTTATTGGTATTTATTAATTCAACTGAAGACATATAAAAATTTTCTCTCATATTGTTAAACCAATCCTTTTTCTGATCTTCTAAGATTGCGGGTGCAAAAGGTCTAAATTTTTCCCTTTTCTTTATTTTTGAGTTTAATATTTCCTTCATATTCGTGCTACAGGGATTTGCAACAATTGATCTATTGCCTAGTGCTCTTGCACCAAATTCCATTTTCCCGTTAAAAAGACCTACAACAGAATTATTAAAAATTTTTTGCGCTAAAATTTTTAATAATTCATCCTTATTTTTGTTAAATGTTATTTTAAATTTATTTTGATCATGATCATTTTCAAGCATGTTTTTAACGTAGTCATTAGAGTAATTTGGACCAATATAGGGTGACTTGAGATTATAAACTTTATTTTTTAAAATTAAATTTGAAGTATACAGCGCTGAACCAATTGCACCTCCCGCATCACCAGGAGCGTATGGAACAAATATATTTTTAAAATAACCATTATCATGTAATCTTTTATTAGCTAAAGAATTTAAGGCGCACCCACCCGACAAGACTAAATTGTTTGAAAAACTATCACGAGATATATCATTACAAATTTTTAAAAAAATTTTCTCATATATTTTTTGTGCAGCAAAAGCAATATTAGCTTTTTTTTCATCATTTATTACTCTATTTTTAATTTCAAGTAATTCAAATATTTTTTCTGTAAATATAAAATTTTGGTTTGGAGTTCCTTGAAATTTATACTCAAAATTATTACTTGTATGATTAAAAAAATTGAGGTTCAGCCGAATATCCTCAAATTTTTCAAAAACTTTTTCAATTTTTTTTTCTAAACCACTTTCGCCATAGTTAGACAAACCCATCATTTTATATTCATCACCATAATTCTTAAATCCAATTAACTGTGTAAAAGCTTCGTAAAATACCCCTAAAGAATTTGGAAAATAAACTTTTTTAATAATCTTTATATTCTCTTTATTACATCTTGCTACTGCAATACTGCAAAAGTCACCAAACCCGTCAATAGACAGTCCTATTGAATTCTCAAAACCAGAAGCAAAAAAGGATGACGATATATGAGCTAAGTGATGATCAATAAAGTGAATTTTAACATTTTTATTTAATCGTTGACTTTCAAATAGTCTATTAAAATTTTCTCTTAAAGAAATTTTATTTTTTAAACGTTTAATAATTTCAAATTTTTTTTTCCCAAATGTATAATTTTTTAAAAAATAAAATATTTTTTTATCTAAATTTGATATTGGGTTAGTATTTATACATATATCGCTTATTTCATTTAAATTAATATTTTCAGAGGATAAACACAGTTTAATAGACTCCTTTGGAAATCCTGCCCAGTGTTTAATTCTGTTAATTCTCTCTTCTTCAACACCAAATTTTACTTCATTATTTTTAATCAAACATGCTGAAGAATCTGCATGAAAACTATTTAAACCAATTATAATACTCATTCAAATATTATTGATTATGTTTTTTTTTGATTTCGTTATCTATCCAATTATAAGTTTTTTCTAAGCCCTCATATAAACTTATTTTAGAGTCCCAACCTAATATTTTTCTAATTAATGTATTATCGCTATTTCTTCCATTGACACCTTTAGGTTTATCTAATTGATAATTTCTTTTGAGCTTTACGTTAGAAATCTTTTCAATTTTGTCAAGCATTTGATTAATGGATACTTGTTCTTCACTTCCAATATTTATTGGGCCATGAAATTCAGAGTCAAAAAGTTTAAGTGTAGCTTCAACGCAGTCATCTATAAATAGGAATGATCTTGTTTGTTTTCCATCACCCCACACATCAATTGTGTCCACATCATTTAATTTACATTCAATTGTTTTACGACAGAGTGCTGCAGGTGCTTTCTCTCTACCTCCATCGAAAGTTCCGTTTGGACCATAAATATTATGATACCTTGCAACTTTAACATCTAATCCATAATCTTCTAAAAAATGCCTACACATTCTCTCACTGAATAACTTTTCCCAACCATACCCGTCTTCTGGCATTGCCGGATAAGCATCTATTTCTCTTAAACCTTTAATATCAGAGTTTTTTTGAAGTTCAGTATTATATGCACATGCCGATGAAGAAAAAAAATATCTTTCAATATTATTATCCTTACATGCCATTAACATATGAGTATTGACCAAAACTGACAACATACACAAAGCTTTATTATTCTCTATAAAACCCATGCCACCCATGTTACAGGCCATGTTAATTACATCATTCATTCCATCGACCATTTGGAAACAATTTTCTTTAATTGTCATATCCATTTCAAAATTTTCACAATTATCAAATGTTTGGTACCATTCACTTAGAGGCTTTATATCTACGCATCTCACGACATGACCTCTTTTAAGCAACTCTTTGGTTATATGACCACCTATAAACCCACCAGCACCTGTAACTAATATTTTCGTCATA
>CESP01015397.1_pt1 | contig 20989 bp, 22 predicted proteins | sample 531211 | NCBI WGS metagenome assembly CESP01 (sample SAMEA2622074, study PRJEB7988) | marine metagenome | biome: marine biome (ENVO:00000447); feature: surface water layer (ENVO:00002042); material: "saline water (ENVO:00002010), including plankton (ENVO:xxxxxxxx)" | depth 5 m | reverse complement strand
GCTAATGCAAGATGGGTAAGTCTTTACGATAGTTTATATGGAACAGACTTAATTGAGTCTGAGGAAACAGGCAGCCAAAAGTATGATCCTTTGAGAGGACAGGAAGTAATAAGTTATGCTCGTAATTTTCTAAATGATCACTTCCCTATCAATGAAATTAATTGGAAGGATATAAGTGGTTTTAAAATAGATAAAAATAATCTAAAAATATTAAGAGATGGTAAACAGTTTAATCTAGCAGATAAAAATAAATTTATTGGGTATCGAGGAGAGCCAAATAATCCAACTACAATAATCTTAGAAAATAATAATTTAAAAATCGAGATAATAATTAACCCCAAGGCTTTTAGTGCTGTTCAAGATGCCGCTGGAATTAGTGACATAATTATAGAATCTGCAATATCTACAATATGTGATAACGAAGATAGTGTTGCCGCTGTGGATTCGGAAGATAAAATTTTATGTTATAGAAATTGGTTGGGTTTAATGAAAGGAACTTTAAAATCAGTTTTTGAAAAAAATGGGAAAACTTTTGAAAGAAAACTCAATCCAGATAGAAGTTATATTTCAAGAGATAATAAAAAAGAGAAATTACATGGAAGAAGCTTACTTTTAATTAGGAATGTTGGTCACCTAATGACAAATTCAGCAATTATTTTACAAGATGGTTCTGAAATTCCAGAGGGTATAATGGATGCATTTATTACAACTGCAGCTGCAGTTCATGATTTAAAAAGAAAAGGTAATTCAAGAACGGGTTCCATATACATTGTAAAACCAAAAATGCATGGCCCAGATGAGACTGCTTTTACTGATAAAATATTTACTAGAGTTGAAGAAGTACTAAAACTTAAAAAAAATACAATTAAATGTGGTATTATGGATGAAGAAAGAAGAACATCAGTAAACTTAAAAGAATGTATTAGGACATTAAAGAGTAGAGTTTTTTTCATTAACACAGGTTTTTTAGATAGAACAGGGGACGAAATGCACACATCAATGGAAGCAGGTCCAATGATAAAAAAAGGTGACATGAAAAAATCAAAGTGGATAAGTGCTTATGAAGATAACAACGTAGATATAGGTTTAAAATGTGGATTTTCAGGTGTAGCACAAATAGGTAAAGGAATGTGGGCTATGCCAGATAAAATGAAAGATATGATAGAACAAAAAATATCGCATCTTGAGGCAGGCGCAAACTGTGCTTGGGTGCCTTCTCCTACTGCAGCTTCTTTACATGCAATGCATTATCATAAGTTAAACATTTTTGAAAAGCACAAAAAATTAAATGATAATAAAATAAATTACATTGATAACTTATTATCTATTCCTATAGCAGATAGACCTAATTGGAGCAAAGAAGAGATAAATAATGAGTTAAGTAACTCTGTTCAAACAATACTGGGTTATGTGGTAAGATGGGTAGATCAAGGAATAGGATGTTCTAAAGTACCCGACATAAATAATGTTGGATTAATGGAGGATAGAGCAACATTACGAATCTCTTCACAACATATAGCTAACTGGTTACATCATGGTATTTGCTCGAATAGACAAGTTTTAGAAATTCTCAAAAAAATGGCAAAGGTAGTAGATGAACAAAATAAAGGAGATCCAGAATATCAAGATATGTCTCCAAATTACGACAAGTCAATTTCTTTTAAAGCTGCTTGTGAATTAATATTTCATGGCAAATCTCAACCATCCGGTTACACTGAACCATTGTTACATTTAAACAGATTAATTAAAAAAAGTTAAATTAAGACTTTTCTAGATCTTTTCTATTTTTAAACGCAGATATCAATGTACCATCGTCTGAATTTTCAATTTCTCCTCCAACTGGCAAACCTTGAGCTAATTTTGAAATATTTACTTGAATTTTTTTCAAACTATCTTGAATATAAAATGCTGTAGTTTGTCCTTCAACTGTTGCACTAGTTGCTAAAATTACCTCATTAATATTATCTTCCTTTATTCTTTGAATAAGTGAATTAATTAGTAAATTTTCTCTATTATTTGTGTTATTAGTGTCTGAAATAGTTCCTCCAAGAATATGAAAATAGCCTTGAAAAATTGAAGAGCTTTCTATTGCCCATTGATCTGAAATATTTTCTACTACACATATTTTATTAAATTTTTTACTTTTATCTTCGCAGTTATTACAAGGATTAGTGTTTGATTTTAATGTACCACAAATTTTACAACGTTCAATATTTTTAAATACCTGATTGAGATTATTTGCTAAAGGTTTTAGTAATTCTTGTCTATTGTTAATCATTTTTAAAATTATTCTTTTTGCAGACTTGGGCCCTAGTCCAGGAAGTTTAGATATTAATTTAATCAGATTGTCTATTTCAGGAATATTTTGCATTTAATTATAACGGCCACTTAAATCCAGGCATTCCTAATCCTCCGGTTGCTTTTGAAATTTCTTCTGAGGTTTTAGATTTTAATTTGGCTTTAGCATCATTATGAGCCGCAATAATCAAGTCCTGAATTACCTCCTTATTTTCATTTAAAATTTTATCACTAATTAAAATTTTAATCATTTCACCATCACCATTTAAGGATACCTTAACAGTATCTCCTCCAGAGATACCCTGAACTTCAATTTTTTTCAGTTTTTCCTGACTTTCCTTCATTTTTTTTTCTATTTCTCTTGCCTGTTCTAAAATTTTATTAAAATCAGTCATTTTTTTTAATATCTAACAATTCAATATCTGGAAAAATTTTTGATATTTCTAAATATTCTTTTGAATTTTTGTAAGTTTCTAAATTCTTATTTATTAATTTATTTCGCATCTCTTTTTTAGACAAATTACCTTTTTTTTTTGAAAAAGATATTATCCATCTAATTTTAGTCCATTCAAACAATTTTTCTGATAAGTCTTTTACAAAGCTGTTGTTTAATTTTTCATTAAAAGAAATCTCAATTCTATTTTCAGAAAACGAAACTAAATTGACATTATTTTCAAGCTCATATTTAAGTTTCATTTCTTTTTTTTGTTGACATGCATTTATTAAGTCTTCTAAATTTTTTATTCTATTGCCATTTTTGTCTATATTTATTTGATTTTTTTCCTCTTCCTGTTTAATGGTTTTAATTTGACTTACTGCTTCAGTGCTACTTATTTCTTTTTTAGACAAATTATTTTGGGTTAAACTATTATCTTCATTAGTCTTTACTTTTTTTTTTTTTAAATACATTAATTGTATTAAAAACATTTCAATAGATAAACTAGGGTTACTAACTAGATTAATTTCTTTTATAGTTTTTAGTGTTACTTCCCAAATTAAAAGAATATCGTTTGGTTTTATTTGCTTCGATAAATGAAGAATATTTTTATAATCATTATCATTTAATGAAAAATTTGTACTCTCCAATTTGATATTCAATATATTTTTTAAGTAATAAAGAACTTCTAAAAATTCGTTCAAAAAAATATTATGTTCTACTCCTGTATTATATAGACTTCTATAATGCTTGAGCGCAGCTTCTTCATCTCCTTTAAATATATATTCTAATAGGTTTATATATGAACTTTTATCAACATATCCAAAAATTTTTTGAACATCTTCAAAAGTTATTAATTTATCATCTGAAGAAATTATTGATCTATCTAAAAGAGAAAGAGCATCTCTAACTGAGCCCTCAGAAATTTTTACTATTAGTTTAATTGCATTTTCCTCAATTTTTTTTTTCTCTTTATGGGAGATTTTTTGTATATACTGAAATAAATCATCAGATTTAATTCTAAATAGATCATATCTTTGACATCTTGAGAGAACAGTTATTGGAATTTTTTTTACTTCTGTTGTTGCAAATATAAATTTTAGGTATTCAGGTGGTTCTTCCAATGTTTTTAGCAATGCATTAAAAGCTTGTTTGCTCAGCATATGGACTTCATCTATTATGAATATCTTAAATTTAGATATCGATGGTGCGTATCTTGAAAATTCTATCAATTCTCTAACGTCATCAACCCCTGTTTTGCTAGCTGCATCAATTTCAAGAACATCTATGTGATTAGATTTAATTATTGAATTACAATGCTCACAAAAATTACTTTCACAAAGGTTTTGTACGCCATTCTTACAATTAAGTGCCTTTGCAACTATTCTTGCAAAAGTAGTTTTGCCAATACCTCTTATACCTGTAAACAAATAGGCATTTGGTGATTTTTTTGATTTTATGGAATTAAATATTGTACTAGTAATTTCCTCATGCCCAATTAAATCTTTGAAAGATTGTGGTCTATATTTTAATGCAAGAACTTCAGATTTATTTGTCATAACAGGAGACCCACCAACCTGAAAAAAACTCATTACCCTTGCTCTTTTTCAAGTCTGGGGGAGTTCATGGTAATTTCACCTGGAAGGCCTCCAGGTTTATTATAACAATAATTTTTTCTATTCTACAATAAATGTTAACTATTTTTTTTCTCTGAATTCATGAGCCTTATAAACACCTAATACGTGCATATCTTCGCAATGAAAAGCTAACTCCTCTAGAGAATTTTTAATTTTTTTTTCATCTAAATGTCCATCAATATCACACAAAAAAAAGAATGATGAGAAAGAATTCTTTTCAGGAAAACTTTGTAGTTTGGTCATATTAACACCATTTATTGCAAATCCTGATAAAGCAGAATATAAAGCTGCCGGCTTATCCCTTAGTTTAAAAAGGAATGATGTTATATATTTATTTTTATCAATCTCAGGCTGCATAATTTCTTTACCCATAATCAAAAATCTTGTATAATTATTTTCATCATCTTGTATATTCTCACTTAAAATATCTAAATTGTAAATTTTAGCACTTAATTTAGATGCTATTGCACCTTTTGATTTATCAGCCTGTTCAGAGATATATTTTGCAGAACCAGCTGTGTCAGCTCTAACGTTTGCAAGTAAATTATTTTTTTTAATAAAATTTGATGCTTGACTTAATGCTTGAGCGTGTGAATAAACATTCTTAATATCATTTAATTTAGAGCCCCTTATACCAATTAAATTATGTTTAATAGGAAAAAAATATTCTTCATAAATATTTAGTCTGTATTTAAATATCAAGTATTCTACACCAATGTTGCCTGTAGTTTTATTTGACTCTGGTATAATAGCCTTAATATTATTGTCTAAACTTGCTTTTTCAAAACATTCATCAAAAGTTTTACAGGGAATAGTTTCTATGTTTGGAAACAATAATTTCGAACAGCTTTCGCTGTAACTTCCAGCTATACCTTGATAGACTATTTTCATGTTTTTATTTATTTATAAATTTTGTGTATTCGTATAGATCTTTTTTTGTGTCAATTCCATATGAAAAATTATTTGCCATTAATACTTCTATTTTAATACTGTTATCAATAGCTCTCAATTGCTCTAGTCTTTCATTAATTTCGTTTTGACTTTTTTCTAATTTTACAAACTTTTTTAATGTGGATAGTTTATATAAGTATATTCCAAAATGTTGATATATATTTTCTAAATTTTTTGATTTTATGATGCGATGAAAGTTTAAAGCTTCACCTGTTGAATTATATGATATTTTATTTTTTGTAATAACTTTTACAATATTTTCATTTTTAAAGTCTTCTTTATTTTTTATTTCATAGGCTAGTGTTGTAAATTTTAAATTTTTTTTCCTTGATAATACGTTTAAATTTATAATGTCTTTAGGGTTTATCATTGGTTCGTCACCTTGTACGTTTATGACAAAATCTGTGTCTTTTAGTTTCAATTTTTGTGACGCTTCATAAACCCTTTCTGTCCCATTAGTATGTTTATTGTCTGTCATAATATATTTACCCCCATTGTTTTGAACCTCTAAGGCGATTTCGTCATCACAAGTAGCAACATAAACATCTCCTATTTGGCTTTTAATTGCTTTTTCATATACATGCATGATTAATGTTTTATTGTTAATGTTGATTAACGGTTTGTTTGGCAATCTAGTCGCTGCTAATCTTGAAGGAATTATTATTACAGATTTGCTCATATTATCATATTTTATGCGTCTTTGAGACGCAAATTAATAAATTAATTTTAGTATTAATATTGTTTATCATGTTATACGACCTTGTGTTAAAAAATCATGGACTCATTTGAAATAAATAAAGTTATAGCCGCCATTCTCCTTATAGCTCTAATTGTTATAGGTATCGGAAAAATTTCAGATTTAGCCTTCCATGTTAATAAGCTTGAAAACTCAGCTTATAAAGTTGAGATACCCGAAACAGGATCAATTACTGAGTCAAAAATTGATGAGGTAGTTGAAAAAGTTGATATTGTTGCTTTACTTGCTTTAGGAGATATTTCTCATGGTGAAAAAGTCTTTAAAAAATGTGCAGCTTGTCATTTAGTAAACAAAGGTGGAGAAAATAAAATTGGTCCTGCATTATATGGGGTTATCGGAAGAAAAGTTGCATCAAAAGAAGATTATAAATATTCAAAGGCTATGGCAAAGTATGATAAAGATTGGACTTTTGAAGAAATGAATGGATATTTAAAAAAGCCTCAAAGTTATATAAAAGGAACTAAAATGGCATTTGCAGGTCTTAGAAAAGAAAAAGACAGAGCTTCAGTGATTTTGTATCTGAATCAAAACTCTGATAATCCAGTTCCATTACCTTAATTTACCGAAACAATACATTAAGATACTTTTCTGTACATGAACTCTATTTAATGCTTGTTGCAAAATATAATGTTGATTTTTTAGAAATACCTCTTCTGATACTTCGTTGCCTCTTGGAAGGCAATGCAAAAAAATAGTATCTTTTTTAGCACTACTTAGTAAATCTTTATCAATTATAAATTTTTTAAAATCTTTTTTTTTTTTGTTAACATTCACTTTATCATTTAGAGAAATAATTTTATCTGAGAATATTACATCTGCATTTTTTGCTGCTTTTTTTGGATTATGAAATATTTTAATTTTTTTATTATTTTTTAATGCAAAATTAATAAGTGACTTTTTAGGTTTATAATTTTTAGGACAACCAATATTTAATTTAAAAGAAAATTTTATTGAAGCAACAATCAAACTGTTTAGTACGTTGTTACAATCTCCTATCCAAGCTATATTTAATTTCGAAATATTTTTTTTTTTTATTTCTTCTACCGTAAAGATGTCAGAAAGTACTTGGGTTGGATGAGATGAGGGACTTAATCCATTAATAAATGGTATATTTAAATACTTTTTAAATTCATACATTTTTTTATCACTGTTACTTCTAAGCATAAATCCGTCACCAAACGTGGATAATATTTTTGCAGTATCTGCAAGGCTTTCACCACCTTTTCCTAAGTGTATTTCATTTGCTTTTAAAGTTAATGTGCCACCACCAAGTTGTTTTATAGCTATATAAAAACTCAACCTAGTTCTAGAGCTAGGCTTCTCAAACATTTGTATTAATAATTTCCCTTTAAGAGGCTTATCTTTATCAACATCTAAAGAACTCAAATTTTTTCTATTTTTTTTTCTATTTTTTGCATCTGATAATATCATTCTGAGATGTTTATAAGGTAAATCCTTTAAATTTAAAAAATTTTTCATGATTTGTAATATGAACAAACTTTATTAATAATTTTTAATGCCATATCTATTTCTGATTTTTTTACATTTAACGGTGGTAAAATCCTTACAACATTTTCTGCAGCTCTTATTGTCAATAATTTATTTTTTGTGAGTTGTTCTATAAATTTTGTTTGATCAACTTTTAACTTTAATCCAATTAAATAACCAACTCCTCTAACTTCACTTATGATATTTGGATATTCTCTTTTTAATTTTTTTAATTCTTTAATAAAGTATTTTGAAAAATTTCTAATATTCTTTAAAAAATTTTTTTTTAGTATTTGATCCATTACCGCATTCCCAACTGACATAGCTAACGGGTTACCACCAAAAGTACTTCCATGTGTACCTGGTCCCATATATTTTGAGACTTCTTTAGACATTAAAACGGCACCAATTGGAAATCCTCCTCCTATACCTTTTGCAATTGGCACAATATCTGGTTTGATATTAGAATACTCGAAAGCAAAAAACTTTCCAGATCTACCAATTCCACATTGAACCTCATCTAAAATTAATAAAATTTTTTTTTTAGAGCAAATTGATTTAACTTCTTTAAGAAACTTTTTCGAATTTACTTTTATTCCTGACTCTCCCATAACTGTTTCAAAAAAAATTGCAGCAGTTTTATTAGTAATTTTTTTTTTTAAAGAATCGATATTTCCAAAACTAAAATGGTCAAATCCATCTACTTTTGGACCAAATCCCTCTGTCATTTTTTTTGATCCGCTAGCATAAATATTTGCTAATGTTCTTCCATGAAATGAATTTTTTATGCACAAAATTCTGTTTTTATAAGGTTTTCCTTTTGAGTAATAATATTTTCTGGCGATTTTTATTGCAGCCTCGTTTGCTTCTGCGCCAGAATTAACAAACATTACACTGTCAGCAAAAGTATTCTTAACTAATTTTAAAGCTAGTTTTTCACCTTCGGGTATTAAAAAAGAATTCGAAACATGCCATAATTTTTTTGATTGCTTTATTAGTGCTTTGTTTAAAAAAGAATTTGAATGACCAAGAGTATTTACAGCAATACCGCTTAAAAAATCTAAATACTTTTTACCTTTGGTTGAAAATAGAAAGCTACCCTTGCCTTTTTTGAAAGCAATTTTTCTTCTATTGTAATTATTTGCTAGTGCACTCATAAAATTTTAATAATAAAAGAGAATTAATATTTCAACTTACAGTATTTAACTATAAATATTTAATATTGTTGAAAAATAACAAATAAATGTTGAATTATTTAAAAATTTAGTACAACATAATGTAATGACTATTAATTTCTACACTAAATATAGTATTAGATGAGCTGGACTGAGGAGAAAGTAAATAAATTAAAAGAACTTTGGGGCAAAGGAAGTACAGCAAGTCAAATAGCTGAAATTATTGGAGGTGTATCGAGAAATGCTGTTATTGGTAAAGCACATAGACTAAACCTTTCATCTAAAATTAAGGCCAGATCACTAGTTCAAAACAAGAGAATTTTAAACAAAAATGAAAGCAAAGAAATTAAATATAGAGGCAAAAGAGAAAAGCTGAAGACATTGCTTTTAGATAAAAATTTTGAGCCAGCAAGAAATTTAAGCTTAGAAGATTTATCAGAAGACACATGCAAATATATGGAAGCCAATCCAAATGAAAAAAATGCAAGCTTTTGTGGAAGGAAAACTGTTGAGAAATTCTCCTATTGCCCACTTCATCTTATGATTGTTTTTCAACCTAAAGGTAAGAAGGAAGATGTGGTAGATAAAGACGATGATGTTCCAAAATTTATAGAAAAAAAAATTAAGTCAGCTTAATCTAACAATTTATCCTTTGCTTTTTCATATTCTTCCTCCGTTATTAAACCTTTTTTTTTTAGATCATTTAATTTGATTATTTCATCGGATATAGAAACTTTGTTAATTTTCTCCTCGTTAGTATTGGGTAGATCATCTTGATTATCTTGATTATCTTCTTCATTTTCTTGAGATGCATCTTTTATATTTCTTCTTGCCTCTATACCCATACTAATAGGTTTTGCCGCTATATACACAACAATGATTAATAAAAGCAAACAAATTCCTATGACTAAATAGGTCATCATTTTAATTTATCCATTGTTTCCTGTTTAGCAAACTGACCACCTTTTTTCCAATTATAACTATACTTGTTGATTTCGTTTTCAAATTTTCTAATAGGTATAAGGCCGATATCAATATTGTTTTTGTATTTATCTGATTTACAATTATCATATTTTAACATTACTAATTGATCCTCAGTTAATAGTGGTTTAGGAAGAATTTGTAAAATTTTTGCTGATAATTTAGCTATAGTTAAAGGTAAAGGTAATAGTAATCTTCTTCTATTTATAGATTTAAGTAACTTTTGTAAAATTTCTTTGAAGGTTATTACCTCTGGACCAATACATTCTAATACTAGACTATCATCCTGAGCTTCTAATAATTTAAATATAACATCCACCAAATCTGAAACATGAATTGGACTGAATTTTGTACTTCCATTATAATATAATGGCATTACTGGAAGCAAACTTAATAAACTCATAAATGAAGTAGTAAATTTATCATCAACGGAATAAACAATAGAAGGTTTGATAATAATGGCCTTTTTAAAATTTTTTTTAATTCTTATTTCGCCATCTAGTTTACTCCTAGCATATTTACTGTCATTTGCTTTTTCAATACCTAAAGCCGATATATGAATAAATTTTTCTAATTGAAACTCGCTTGATTTTTTTGACAATAATGCTGGTAAGTCTGAATGTATTATTTTGAATTCATCTTTTTTTTTTTCATATAATATTCCAATCAAATTAATACATATATTGGATCTTTTAATTAATTCTTCAATTTTATCTATTTTAAAATTTTTTAATTCTACCAATTCTAAATAGCCAGGGTTTGCTTGTGTCTTTAATATATATCCAGCTCTATGAATATTTCTTGTTACTGCTATAATTTTGTAGTTATTTTTTGTTAGCTTTCGTATTAAATTTCTCCCAATCTGACCGGTAGCACCGAAAAGTAGAATTTCTTTTTGTTTCATATATATATTCTAACAATGAATTTAGATATTAAATTACACAAAGAGGATTTACCAGATCAATTAATGCTTAGTGACAATATTGCAGTAGATTGTGAATTTATGGGCTTGAATGTTGAGAGAGATAGTTTGTGTTTGGTGCAAATTTCTACTGGCAATAATGATGCACATATTATTCAACTAAATAGAGACAAATACAATGCTCCAAATTTAAAAAAAATTTTAAGTGACAAAAATATTAATAAAATTTTTCATTACGCAAGAGCCGATTTGTTATTTATAAAAAAATATTTAAATATAGACGTTGTTAATATTGATTGCACAAAGATAATGAGTAAACTTGCACGAAGTTACAGCGATAAACATGGATTAAAAGATCTAATAAAAGAATTTAAAGGTATAGATATAAATAAAAATCTCCAATCATCAGATTTTGGAGGAAACTTATCTGAAAAACAATTACAGTATTGTGCTAAAGATGTAATTTATCTTCATGAAATTTATGAAAACCTAAGAAAAATATTGATTAGAGAAAAAAGAGAAAAATTGTATGCTGATACAATTAAATTTATAAATAGTAGAGTAAATTTAGATCTAGCTTCATTTACCTCAGATATATGGTCACACTAAAATGCAAAAAGTAAAAATTCAAAAAATAGCAAAAGAAGTTATACAATTTGAAATTGATGCTTTAAGAAATCTTAAAAGCTTTGTTAATTCTAAATTTACTAAGGTCATCAAAACTATTCTAAATTGCAAAAATGGAAAAATAATTATTTCTGGAGTTGGAAAAAGCGGCATCATTGGCAAAAAGTGGGCTGCAACCCTTTCATCAACAGGGACACCGTCATTTTTTTTAGACGCTTCTAACGCAAGCCACGGAGATCTAGGACAAATAACATCTAATGATGTAGTAATTTTAATAAGTAACAGCGGACAAAGCGAAGAGTTAAAGAATATTATCCAGTACACGTCTCGCAACAATAACATTAAATTAATAGGTGTTACTTCGAAAAGAGACTCTTTACTGTTCAAAAATTCAGATACGGCATTTTTAATGCCGGATATTAAAGAAGCAGGTCCAGAAAATTTTGTACCAACATCATCAACTACTGCTCAAATTGCGCTTGGAGATGCAATAGCTATTACATGCATGAAGTATAAAAATTTTACGAAATTTGATTTTAAAAAACTTCATCCAAGTGGCACTTTGTCAGTAAAATTAAAAACAGTTAGTGACCTCATGATTTCTGGAAAGAAACTTCCAATTGTTAGAGAAAATGCATTAATGAAGGACGCAATTGAGATAATAAATAAAAAAAAACTTGGTGTCTTGATTATTATAAAAAGTAATGGTGAAACATCAGGAATAATTACAGATGGTGATTTGAAAAGAATAGCGCGAAAGTTTCCTAAATTTATAAGTTTAAAATTGAAAAAAGTTATGAAAAAAAATCCTTTAGCTGTTGAAAAGGATACCTTGGCAGCAGCAGCATTATCTTTAATGAATTCAAAAAAAATTACTTCCTTATGTGTCTATAAAAATAATTATAAAAAAAAGACAATAGGTTTAATACATATGCACGATATATTGAGGGCAAATATAAACTAATGTCTATAAGATCACTGCTGCAGATTATCCTGTGTTTAATGATAATTATTATAATTGGAGGTATATATTTCGTTTATTTTTATACAGGGCCTGTAGTGAATATCAACACTGTATCAAAGAATATATCACAAACAGATAAAGTTGACAAAAATATTAAGAATTCAGGTTATGAGGAAATTTTAGAAGAAACGTCGTTAAAAGAAAATAAAAAAAAAATAGACGAAAACATTGACGAAGCGAAATCAAGTGAGATTAAAAATGAAGGTAACATAGAATATTCAACAAAAAATATTGAATATGTTACTTCAAATAATAGAGGTGAGATTTTTAAAATTTTAGCAGAATTCGGACGAACAAATTTGGAAAATAGCAACATACTTAATTTAGAAAATGTAAAGGGCACGATTATATCTCTAGAAAAATCAAAGATATATATTTCGTCTAAATTTGCTGATTATAATTATTCAAATCAAAATTCTAGTTTCTATAAAAACGTAAAAATAAAATATGATGATAGAGAAATTACTTGTGACAACCTAGATTTAAATATCAGTAACAATATTGCTGTAGCATACAATAATGTTATAATGAAAGATAAAAATTCATCAATGAAAGCACAAAAAGTTACTATGGATATTTTAACAAAAGATATAAGTATAAATTCAAAAAATGAAATCAAAATAATTTCTAATTAATGGCACTAATAAAAAAATTTAGAATTAAGAGTTTTAAAAATACAGATCCTGTAGTGGAATTAAAAAATATTTCTGTATTCTATAACAAAAGACAAATTATAGATAATTTAAGTTTAAGAATTAATAAACAAGAAATTCTCGGCATGCTAGGTCCTAACGGAGTTGGAAAGTCAACGATTTTAAATCTAATTACAGGTCTAAAAAATCCAAATTATGGTGAAATTCTAATTGGAGGAATTAATTGTACTAAGCTTCCAATAAATGAAAGGTTTACTAAATTTCAAATTGGATTTGTTCCTCAATATGGTGGTCTTATTCAGAATTTAAGTTTAATTGATAATTTGAGATTGGTTGCAGAAATTCATATTGAAGAAAAAGAATTACAGACCCAAAAATTAAATAAATTAATCACACAATTTGAATTTGAGTCTTTATTAAAAATAAAAGCAAAACACTTATCAGGTGGACAAAAAAAAAAACTTGTTATAGCGATGGCATTAATAAACAATCCTAAAATATTATTACTAGATGAGCCATTTGCTGCATTAGATATTCTGACAATTAAAATGTTGCAAGAGATTATACTTAATTTACAATCCACCGAAGAAATATCTATTGTAGTAGTTGATCATCAGGCAAGAGATTTGCTAAATTGTGTTGATAGAGCGATAATATTATCAAATGGTAAAATTATTGCATCTGGTAGTCCGAATGATGTAATTAGTGATAAAGATGCTAAATCTCAATATTTTGGTGAAGAATTCAACATAAGTTAATTCACCATGAAAAATGAAGTACTAATTACTAGTATAATTAAAGATTTTAATAAGAAAATTTTTGTAAGTGGTGATAAAAGTATTTCAATTAGATGCGTGCTACTTGCATCACAAGCAATTGGAAAATCAAAAATTTATAATTTATTAGAGTCTGAAGATGTTATGTGTGCGTTAAAATGCATTAAAAAGTTAGGAATAAATTATAAAAAAAATACAAATTACTATGAGATAGAGGGATTAGGTTTAGAAGGGTACAAAACAGAGAGAAATATTAAATTAGATGCTGGAAATTCTGGAACACTTGCAAGGCTTATTTTGGGTCTTTTAGTAAATTCGAGGCATAAAATAAAAATTTCTGGAGATAAAAGTTTATCAAAGAGGGATTTTTCAAGAGTAACAGAGCCTTTAAAAGAATTTGGAGTACAGATTACATCAAAAAAAAAAATGTTGCCAGTTGAAATAGCCGGTTCTAATTTTTTAAGACCTATAAAATATATTGAAAAACTTGGAAGCGCACAATGCAAAAGCTCTGTGATGTTGGCAGCAATTAAAACTCCTGGTATTACAAAAATTAAAGCACTTAAGTCAAGGAATCACACTGAGCTCTTTTTTAGGAACCTAAAGATACCAATAAACATTGTATCTAATAGAAAATATGACTTCATCGATATTGAAGGTCAATATAATTTCGCAGGTTTCACTTATAAGGTTCCTGGTGATATTAGTTCAGCATCTTTTCTTTTAGTGCTAACTTTATTGTCGAGAAATTCAAAGTTATTAATTAAAGGTGTTAACATAAACAAATCAAGATTAGGTATCGTTAAAATTTTGAATCGAATGAATGCAAATATAATACTGAAAAATAAAAAAATATACAAAGGTGAGGCTATTTCAGATATACTGGTGAATAGTAAAAAAAATCTTAAAGCTATTAAATGTCCTGCTTCATTAAATAGTACTGCCATTGATGAATTTTTAGTAATTTTTCTTGTGGCTGCAAAAGCAAAAGGTATTTCTACATTTAAGAACTTGGGAGAACTAAATAAAAAAGAAAGCCCCAGACTTGAAATAGGAATAAGTTTTTTAAAAAAAATTGGTATAAAAGTTGTAAGAAAAGGAAATGATATAAAAATTTATGGAAATCCAAGTTTGAGTTTAAGTGGAAACTATACTGTAAAAAACTTTAAAAAAGATCATAGGGTTTTTATGACATCATGTATTGCTGCTCTAACTCTTGGAGGAAATTGGAATATTAAAGATAAGGACTCAGTAAATACTTCTTTCCCTGAGTTTTTTAAAATTATTAATCAACTAGGTGCAAAGATATATTGAAGAAAAGAAAAAACATTATCACAGTCGCAATAGACTCGCCCGCAGCTGCAGGTGCAGGTACCCAAGCAAGATATATTGCAAAACATTATAATCTTTTATATTTGGATACAGGAAAAATTTATCGTTTAATTGGTAGATTGAGAATTAAGTACTTTGAAAAATTTACTTATAAATTTATAAAAAAAAAAATAGACAAAATTAATATAAATATATTGAATGATAGAACTCTTTTATCAGATGATATTGCAATTTCAGCATCTATAGTAGCAAAAGATTATAAAATCAGAAAAATTGTAAAAAATTTTCAATATAATTGCGCCTACAATCCTCCAAAAAGATTTTTAGGATCAGTTTTAGACGGGAGGGATATTACATCTGTAATAATGAAAGATGCTATGTTTAAATTTTATATTACAGCAAATATAAAAATTAGAGCCAAAAGGAGATTTATTGAATTTAAAAAACTAAAAAAAAAAATTACATATAACCAAGTTCTAAAAAGCTTAAAAAATAGGGACTATTTAGACAAAAGTAGAAAATATAGCCCTCTAAAAAAAACTAAAGATTCAATCTTGATTAATACTTCTAAATTAAGTAAGAAAGCGTGCTTTATGAAAATAAAATCAATAATAGATAAAAAGCTAATTTAAATGGAAATTTATAAAGATTTAAGATCACCAGTTAATCAGCAATTTGAAAAACTTTTAAATTCACAGTTATCAAAGAATAAAATAGAAGAAGGTAAAATTATCGAAGGTAAAATAACAAAGATCACGGAAAAATTTGTTTTTATATTTATACCTGGGTTAAAAAGTGAACCAATAGTAGATATAAATGAATTAAAAATAGTTGGCCTTAAAGATAGACTATCCGTTGGAGAAAGTGTTCCTGTTTTATTAGAAAAAATTGAGGATAAGAATGGTGAGGTAATTGTATCAGCAATAAAAGCACAAAAAATTAAGGGTTGGTATGAATTAGAAAAAGCGTACGAGAGTAATAGCTCTATAATTGGAAAAATTACAAGTAAATGTAAAGGCGGAGTAATAGTTGAGCATAAGGATACAGGTTCTTTAATGTTTTGTCCTGGATCACAAATCAGTGATAAACCTTTAAAAAATATAGATCACCTAATAGGAGTAGAACAAAAGTTCGCAATTATAAAATTAGACAAAATCAGAGGAAATGCATGTGTTTCTAGAAGACAAATAGTTTCATCTAATAAAAGAGAGGATAAAGCAAAAATTATTGAAAAATTTAATGTAGGAGATATCATCAAAGATGCAGTTGTCAAAGGTTATTCTTCTTTTGGTTGTTTCTTTGAAGTTAACAACGAAATTGATGTTTTAGTTCATCTCCAAGAAATTTCATACTCAAGAGTAAATCATCCTGACGAAATCTTTAATATCGGGGAAAAACATGATCTTAAAGTAATATCTATAGATAAAGAAAAATTGCAAATTGGATGTTCTATAAAACAGCTATCACCAGATCCTTTTGAGCATATAAGTAATTATGAGATAGGAAAAAAATATAAAGTAAAAGTAGATAAGATAACCGATTATGGATGTTTCTGCTCTTTAGAGCCTGGATTGAGCACTCTTCTTCACAGCAGTGAAATGAGCTGGACAAAAAGAAATATTATTCCAAAAAAATTATTTAAAATTGGAGACATGATAGATTGCATGATAACAGAGATTGATAAAGAAAAAAGACGAATAGCAATTTCACATAAGCTAACAATAGAAAACCCATACGAGACTTTAGCTCGTAAATATCCTACTGGAAGTGAAATAAGTGGAATTGTATCTAGCTCAAATGATTATGCATTATATGTAAAACTTGATGGATTTGAAATTGAAGGTTTTCTTCATGCAAATGACATAAGCTATACTGGTAATCCAGATGATGAATTAAAAAATTACAAAAAAGGAGATAAATTAAAAGTAAAAGTTTTAGAAATAAAAAAAGAAGATCAAAAAGTAAGAATAGGTTTAAAGCAGATTGGAACTGATCCATTTGATTGGTTCAAAAATAAACAAATAAACGATATCATAACAGTTAAGGTATTATCTACAGATAATAAAGGGATCTTTGTTAAACCAGAAGGTTGTGATTTAGAATTTTTGATAAAAAAGTCAAATATAGCCGTGAATGCGTCTGACGCCAGACCATCAAGATTTGTTGGAGGTGAAAGAATAGATGCTGCAATTTCTGAAATAAATTTAGAGAAGAGAAAAGTTAATTTAAGTATAAAATTACTAGAAGAATTACAAAATAAAGAAGCTGTAACAAAATTTTCAAGCCCCTTAAGTGGAAAAAATCTTCCATTTTCATCTTTATCTGAAAAGTTAAGTGATAAGAAAAATAATGATAAAGATAAAGAGTAAATAATTGTCTATAAAGAAATCAGACCTTCTAAATAAATTTTCAAACAATTACCCAAGTTTTTTAAAAAAAGACCTAAAGAAATTTGTTGATATCTTTCTTTCAGAGCTGAAAAATTCATTAAAAAGACATGAAAGAGTTGAACTAAGAGATATATTTTCAATTGAGCCTCGATTACAGAAAGCTAAATTTGCGCGTAACCCAAAAACTAATGAAAAAATCTTTATTAAAGAAAAATATTCTTTAATCTTTAAAACTTCTAAGTTTTGGACAAAAAAAATAAATGAAGAAAAATAAAATATTTGTTGCTTGTGACTCTAATAATGTTCAAAGAGTAAGAAAAATTATAAGGGATACTAAAAATAGTAAAATTACTATTGGGTATAAATTTGGTTTAGAATTCTTGAATTCAAGAAATGGGAGAAAATTTATCGCTAACCTAAAAAATGAAACTACATTTGGTGATTATAAAATTAATGATATTCCCAATACGTGCGCAAATACAATTAAATCTATTAAAGATTTAAAATTTAATTATGTAACAATACACATAAGTTCAGGCTTAAATGCACTAAAAGCAGCAAAAAAATTTGCAGGTAATACAAAACTAGTTGGTGTTACAATTTTGACTTCACTAGACAATAAATCTTTGAAAGCAATTGGATTTAATAAAAATGTGAAAAATTTAGTACTTCATCAAGCAAAGTTAGCAAGTAAAGCAAAGTTAGATGCTATAGTATGTAGCGCTCAAGAGGTAAATACAGTAAGAACGGTTTTCAAAAAAGAGATTATAACTCCCGGAATAAGATTAAACTACGTGGCGAATGATCAAAAGAGAATTCAAAATCCTAAGCAAGCTTTTAGAAATGGTGCTGATTGGCTTGTAATAGGAAGAAACATTACAAAAGGCAACATTAAAAAAAATATTAAACTACTAATAGATCACTTAAATCAATGACTAAAGGGTTAAAAATTTGTGGGGTTTCTGATCCTATAGTTTTAAATTATATTTTAAGCCATCCTCACCCACCCAATTTTATAGGTTTCATAACCAATTATGAAAAAAGTAAAAGATTTGTTAATTATGAAAAATTGAAAGAATTAACCAATGTTAATAAAAAACAAGTTAACTTTACCTCAGTACTTGTGGATCCAAGTAATTCAATTTTAGAAAAAATCAGTGATATAAATTTTGATTATTATCAACTGTATGATGTGGATCCTGATAGAACAAAAGAAATTAAATTTAAATATAACATTAAAATTATAACTGCAATTACTATTTCAAGAAAAGAAGATGTAATTAGGCATAAAGACTATTCTGGGATTTCAGATATAATCTTATTTGACTCAAAAGGTTATGAAAAATCTGAAAGTTTTGATCATAGCTTACTGGATACATTACCAAATGAATTAAATAAAATGATTGCAGGAGATATACAAATAGATGATATTCTTAATTTTACATACAGAGATTTTATTATAGACATAAGTGGAGCTCTAGAGGATGAAAAAGGAAAAAAAGATATAAATAAAATAAATAAATTGTTAAATTTATATAAGAAAATATGAAACTTAGAAAAGAAATACCTTTAATTGATCAAGCAAATAAACTTGGATTTTGGGGAGGAAAGTTTGGAGGAAACTTTGTTCCTGAAACGTTGAAAAAACCTATTGAAGATTTAGAGATTTTATTCAATACACTTAAAAAAGATAAAAAGTTCATAGCAGAAAGAGATAAATATTTTAAAAATTGGGTTGGCGCTCCTACTCGTTTCATGAAGTTAAAGAATCTAACAAATCATGTTGGTGGAGCTCAAATCTGGTGTAAAGTTGTATCAGATGCAAATGGGGGAGCACACAAAATATACAATGCAACTGTACATTGTCTGCTTGCTAAACGATCTGGCAAAAAATTTATAATTGGGGATACTGGTGCTGGTTACGCAGGTAAAATGTTAAGCATGGCTGCTAAAAAATTTGGGTTAAAATGCAAGATTTTCATGGGTGCAAAAGATATTGCAAGACAAAAGCCGAATGTGAATGCTATGAAAAAAAATGGAGCTGAAGTAATACCTGTTTACTCTGGGAGTCAAACGCTTGTTGATGCTGTTTCTGAGTGTATGCGCTTCTGGGTTGCTAATTGCGATACGACAGCTATGTGTGTCGGTAGTACTGTTGGACCAGCTATTTTTGTCCGTATTTGTGGATGGAGTACTAGTCAAATTTCAAGAGAGTTAAAAGTTCAGTTAATTGAGGAATTTGGTTCAGTGCCAAAAAAACTAAAGCTATATAATTGTGTTGGTGGTGGAAGCTCAAGTTTTGGTTTTTGGAATGAATTTATGGATTATGATAAAAGACAATGTGAGTTTATTGGGGTAGAAGCTGGTGGGCCTGCAAGAAGTAAAAAACACGCAGCTCCCTTAACTTATGGTTCAAAAATTGGAATTCTTCATGGTGCAGTACAATATGTAAATCAAAATTCAGATGGACAAATAGAGGAAACAGCCTCCATTTCCGCTGGACTTGATTATCCTGGAATTTCTCCACTCCACTGTTTTTTAAAAGATACAAAAAGAGCAAGATATACAGCGGCTAGCGATGAAGAAGCTTTAAATGCTTATAAAATTGTAACAAAGTTTGAGAAATTAAGACCTTCACTAGAACCAAGCCACGCATTCTCAGTTGCGATAAGAGAGGCAAAAAAATTTAGTAAAGATACTATCGTTGTGGTTAATAGTTGTGGAGATGCATACAAGGACAGAGAAATTTTAGAACAAAGATTAGGAAAGAAATATGTTAAATCCAATTAGTGTTGCTTTCAAAAAAGCTAAATATGAAAAAAGACCAGCTTTAATTACTTATACAGTCGCTGGAGATAGCTCGAAGAAACAATCACTAGATATATTAAAATCAATTTCGCAAAATGCAGATATTTTAGAAGTCGGAGTCCCACATAACACCCCAGTAGCAGATGGCAGTCAAATCCAGACAAGTGCATACAGAGCTATAAAAAATGGAATAAAAATGAATGATATTTTTAAAATTGTAAAGGAATTTAAAAAATCGAATAGAAACAAGCCAATCATATTGATGGGTTATTTTAATATGATTTACCAATATGGTGAAAATAAATTTTTAAAAAATTGTAATTCTTCAGGTGTAAATGGATTAATAGTAGTAGATTTACCTTGGCCAGAAAATAAGAATTTTGCAAAAAAATGTAAAAAAAAATCTATTTATTTTATTCAACTTTTATCTCCAACAACAACAAAACAAAGGCTTAAAAAAATTATAAGAGATTCTCACCCAATGAATTATTTTATTTCAATGTTAAGTACAACAGGTGGTAGACTAAAAGTATCACCAAAAAGTATACTTAAAAATTACTTTAAAATTAAAAAAATTAACCCAAAAAAAAAAATTGTTATTGGTTTTGGAATCACAGAAAAGTCAATTGACAAACTAAAATCTGCTGATGGATTAGTTGTTGGAAGTGCTATTTGTAAGGAAATAAGCAAGAGTTTAAGGCATAGACAAAATCCTGTCATAAATGTAAGTAAAC
>CESP01096318.1_pt1 | contig 21044 bp, 19 predicted proteins | sample 531211 | NCBI WGS metagenome assembly CESP01 (sample SAMEA2622074, study PRJEB7988) | marine metagenome | biome: marine biome (ENVO:00000447); feature: surface water layer (ENVO:00002042); material: "saline water (ENVO:00002010), including plankton (ENVO:xxxxxxxx)" | depth 5 m | reverse complement strand
AAACAAATACAAGACGAATTTGGAGGTTTCTACATACCAAAAATCATTACGATCAATAATGGTATCGACTACAACTATAATGTTGTAAGGTCAGACTCTATAGTTTTGGTTTCCACGGACTGCTACTTAGGAAATAATATTCACTATGAATCAATACCCAACTACATCTCAATGAAAATGAATGTAGATTACTTTGTAAAAGATATAACCGAGTCATTTCTTAAAGATTTTATTAAATACCCGGGCGATAGAAGATTTATATCAAAAATTATTTATCATGGTAAACTTATTTACTCAATGAATAAAATAACGGATTTCGATTTTGAAAAAATTATTGGAATAAGTCAAGAAAATTTAAATTGGTTGACTGAAAATGAACTTGAAATCTGGGAGTATTTTGTTAAAAACAACATAATTTTTTCCACTGATATCTCGCTTGATAAAAGATTTATTAATGATGCTCCATATTCAAAGTTTGGATTATCAATAGATTTTGAGTCTAGTCCTATGGTAGGTAAATGGATTGGTTATAATATTGTTAAATCTTATCAAAAAAAACATAATATTCAGCTTAAAAATTTGGTTGCTATGAACGAATATAATTTATATTTGAAATCTAATTACAGCCCAAGAAAATGAAAAAAACAAAAAAAGATATAATTATAAATGTTGAGCTTGATGAAAATAAGATTCCTGAGAATATAAAGTGGTCAGCTGAGGATGGGGGTGTAACTAAACAAAATGTAAAAGCATTAATTTTAAGCACCTGGGATTTTGATAAAAAAGAGACTTTAAAAATAGATCTATGGACTAAAGATATGCCGCTCGATCATATGAATATATTTGTTTATCAAACTCTAGTTAGCCTATCAAAAACTCATTTAAGATCAACTAATAATGAAAAAATATTTAAAGATTTTTCCAATTTCTGCGATTATTTTGCTGAAAAATTAGACCTAAAAAAAAATTAAATTTTATTGTGAAATAATAAAATTTAAAATTTTTTCCCTTCCATTATTATTAGCTGAAGAGCTTATGAAAAACTTATTTTCTAAATAGTGTGAATCAATTTTTTCAATGTAGTTTTTTGATTTTTTTAGTAACTCTGATTTTTTAATTTTATCAGATTTTGTGAAAATTATGTGAAAATTTATGCTAATATTGTCAAGATATTCAATAAATTTCATGTCGGTTTTTATTGGCTCATGTCTAATGTCAATCAATAAAAACACTTTGAATAGATTATTCCGATTTTCTATGTAATCATGAATTAGAACGTTAATTTTTTTCGATTCAAATTTTGAAAGCTTCGCATACCCATATCCCGGCAGGTCAGCTAATAAAATTTTATCATTTATTATAAAATGGTTAATCAATTTTGTTTTTCCTGGTTTTTTTGAAGTTTTGGCAAGATTCTTATTGTCAAAAAGCATATTAATTAAGCTAGATTTTCCCACATTTGACCTACCAATAAATGCAAATTCCTTTAAATTACTTTTAGGACATTCAGTTGAATTTGAACTACTTTTTAAAAAATCAATTTTTGAAAGTTTCATTAAAAGTTATATTTTAATAACCATGATTTTAAAATTTCATTAAATTTTTTTGGATGCTCCATCATGGGTGCATGTCCACACTTATTAATCCAAAATAAGTTGGATATTGGCATTAATTTATCAAATTCTAATGCAACTTCAGGTGGTGTTACACTATCGTTTTTTCCCCAAATTAATGCTGTAGGTATTTTAATTTTGGGTAAATCTTTTGACATATTATGTCTAATTGCGCTTTTAGCTAGGGCAAGAATTTTAATCAATTTTTTACGATCATTAACAGTTTCATATACTTCATCTACAATTTCTTTTGTTGCAATTTTCGGGCTATAAAAAACACCTTCTGTTTTAGTTTTAATGAAGTTATAGTCTTCTCTTTTGGGATATGAATCACCCATTGAATTTTCATAGAGCCCTGAACTACCAGTAAGCACAAGACCCTTTACTAAGTTTGGATACATTTTTGAAAATATTAATCCCACATGGCCACCCATTGAGTTTCCCAGAAGTATAATATCTTTTAATTTCAAATATTTCACAAATGAGAATAGGTATTTTGAAAAATGTTTCAAATTTGTGTCGATTATATTTGAACTGTAAATTGGAAGTTCAGGGGCAATAACTCGATATCCTGCTGAAGGAAAAAAATTAAATACGTCTTTAAAATTACTTAGCCCACCCATTAAACCATGAAGAATTACTATGGGTTGACCATCACCTTTTGACAAGTATTGAAATTTTGTATTTGTCATAAAAAAATAGTTCAAATTGCCTGTGCTAAAGTAATGATATACGAAACACTTTTTATTAAAACATAATTTTTTATTAAAAAAAAATAAAATTTCATTATTAAAATACTGATAATCAGTTTTTTAAATTTAAAAAATCATGACCAGTATATATTTATTAACAAAGTGGGAAAAAGTGGGAAAAAGTGGGATAAAATATATATATTTGAGAGAAGGCGTTTCGAATATGACAAAACTAACTGGAACTTTCGAGTGTAAAATTGATAATAAGGGGAGAATTCTTTTACCATCTCAGTTAAAAAAACAACTTGATGGAAATTTAAAAAATGGCTTTGTTATTAAAAGGTCAGTATTTCAGTCCTGCCTTGAGTTATATCCAATGGCTGAGTGGAAAAATGTTATGGATAAGATAAATTCTTTAAATAGATTTATCAAAAAAAACAACGATTTTATAAGGATTTTTAGTGCAGGTGTAAGGACACTTGAATTAGATTCTAGTGGAAGGTTTTTGGTTCCAATCGATTTAATCAACAACTCAGATTTAAAAAAAAATATTGTTATGGCATCTGCTATTAACATTGTTGAAATATGGGACAAAGACAAATACGAAAAATCAATCAATGATAAAAATATTGATTTTGTAAAGTTGACTGAGGAAGTGATGGGTAATCAAAACAATGAGTTATCATAAACCTGTACTCTTAAGTCAAAGTATAGATAGTTTGAAAATTCGCGACAACGGAATTTATGTTGATATGACATATGGTGGTGGAGGTCATTCACGTGAAATACTAAAAAAATTGGGGAGTGAGGGCAAGTTGATTGCTTTTGATCAAGATTTGGATTCAAAAAGAAACATAATTGATGACAACCGATTATTTTTTTTTAGGCAAAATAATATTTTTTTAATGCAGACTCTTGAGTATTTAAATATTAAAAAAGTTGATGGAATATTGGCTGACTTAGGTGTTTCATCTCATCAATTAGATAAAAAAAACAGAGGATTTAGTTTCCAATCTGGATTTAGGTTGGATATGAGGATGAATCAAAAACAAAATATTGATGCTATTGAAGTGCTTAATAGTTATTCAGAGTATGAGTTATCAAATCTGTTTTTTTTGAACGGAGATTTAAAAAATTCAAAAAAGATTGCAAAGAAAATATGTATAGAAAGAAAAAACAAAAAAATTGTTATGACTAATGACCTAAACTTTGTTTTGGGAACATTCTTCTCAGAAAAGACTAAAAATAGTTTTCTAGCTAGGGTATACCAGTCTATAAGGATTGAAGTAAACAAAGAGCTAGAATTTTTAAAAGAAATATTAATTCAGTCAAAAAAACTTTTATCTAAAAATGGAATTATATCTATTATTACTTATCACTCTGCAGAGGATCGCTTGGTGAAAAGATTTTTTAAAAATGGTTGCTTTAATGATGAGCCTGTCAAAGACAAATTCGGAAACTCCCTAAATCCTTTCAAACTAAAATTTCAATTCATGAAACCAAATGAATCGGAATTTAAATTAAATACTAGATCTAGAAGTGCAAAATTAAGATCGGCAATGAAAATATGAGAAAAAAAATATTCGACTTAATTAATGGAAAGTTTATAATTGAAAAAACAAATCAAGAAAATATAAAGTTTATTATGTTCCTGTTTTTTCTTGCTGTCATTATGATCTTCTCATCACATAGTGTTGATACCAAAATTTACAAACTAAACGATTTATCTAAAAGGCTAGTATCAGTTGAAAATGAATTCATTGATAAAAGAAAACAGGTTGTGAAAATAAAAATGGAATCAAATATAAAAGTTCAACTATCTGAAAGAGGAATTGGACCATCATTAAATCCACCTACCAAAATTATAATTATTAAAGAATGATGGAAAATAATTTTTTAATTAGACTTTATGTTGTTGGTTTTTTAATGTTAATTTTTTCCATAGGTATATTTTACAAGTTATTTCAAATACAATTTATAGACGGAGATAAATACAGAAAGATAGCTGAGGATAAAACTGTTAAGAATTTTATAGCAAAGCCCATTAGGGGTAATTTATATTCGAATGATGGCAGTATACTAGCAACTACAATTTCAAATTATGATATATATATTGATACAAAAATAATATCAGAAAAAATCTTTCAAACTGAGTTAAGTTCTCTTTGTGAAAAAATCTCAAAATTCAAAAAAACTAATTCTATTGATGAGTGTAGAAGAATTAAAATAGCTCGAAAAAATAACAATAGATATTTGAATATTTTCAGAAATATCGATAATAAATCACTCGAAAAAATTAAAAGTTTTCCAATACTTAAATATGGAACAATAAAGGGAGGATTTATAGTAGAAAATAAAATTACAAGAGAATATCCCTTTGGAAAAATTGCTGAAAGAACCATCGGATATGAAAGAGTTGATGAGAATGGAAATTTTAAGGGAGTTGGCCTGGAACATGCCTATGGAAATTTTTTGAGAGGTAAAAATGGTATTATAACAAAGAGAAAAATATCTAATGGACAGTGGAAAATTTTGGATAATAATTTAAATAAAAACCCAATAAATGGATCACATGTTTTTTCTACGATTGATGTTGAGATTCAGGATATAGTTCATGATAATCTTCTGGAGCAAACTATCAATTTTGAAGCAGATCACTCATCGGCGATTGTAATGGAGGTAAGCACTGGTAAAATTAAAGCAATATCAAATTTTGGAAGAACTAGTGAAGGTAAATATTACGAAAAATTAAATTATGCAGTTGGAGAATCTATAGAACCAGGCTCAACCTTTAAATTAATGTCTATCATCTCTTTACTAGAAGATAACGCACTAGATACGCTTCAAAAAATAGATACAAAAAATGGTAAATTAAATTTTTATGGGTATGATGTAAGAGATTCAAAGGAGGGTGGCTATGGAGAAATAAATTTGATGGATATTTTTAGACTATCCTCAAACACTGGGATTGTATCAGCAGTCAACAATTTTTATAAAGAGAATCCAAGAAAATTTGTAGATAGAATTTCAAATATCGGAATTGATAAGGCTCTGGGAATAGAAATTAAGGGAGAACCTATTCCTAAATTTCCTCACCCAGATGATAAAAGTTGGAATGGATTGTCACTACCGTGGATGGCATATGGCTATGGAATATCACTGACACCTCTTCAAATTTTAACATTTTATAATTCAATAGCTAATAATGGAGAAATGGTAAAACCTAAATTTTTGGAAAAGGTAGTTAGTTCTTTTGGCTATGATTATGAGTTCAAAAAAGAGGTAATCAATTCATCCATTTGCTCAAAAAAAACTTTAGATATAATAAATAAAATGCTATATGATGTTGTACAGCATCCAAATGGAACAGCTTATAATATTAAATCTAAATATTTTAATATTTCTGGAAAAACAGGTACTTCTCAGGTTGATTACAATTCAGATGATATAAACTATAATTCAAGTTTTGTTGGGTTTTTTCCCTCCGATGAACCGAAGTATTCCTGTATAATAATGATTAATAAGCCAAATAAAAAACTAGGATACTATGGATCAAGTGTGGCTGGTCCTGTTTTTAAAAATATTGCAGAAAAAATTATGTCAAAACAACCTAATTATCTCGAATATACAATTGAGGAAATTGAGAAAGAATTAATCAATAACAAAATAGTTAGTGCAAATCAATGAAAAAACTTGAACTCATAATTGGTGGCATTGATACAATTCAAGTGATTGGTAAAGTTGATTTAGTCATAAAGGATATCTCAAAAAATTCAAACAATGTCGATACTAATTATTTATTTGTTGCAATTGAGGGTAACGTGCATGATGGACACAGTTATATTCAAAATGCTATTGACAAAGGTGCTTCTTCAATTCTTTGTCAAAAACTACCAAAAAGTTTGGTTAAAAATATTACCTACATAAAAGTAAAATCTAGTAGAAAATCATACGCCAAAATATGTTGTAATTTTTTTGGAAACCCATCAAAAAAGTTAAAACTAATTGGTGTAACAGGTACAAATGGAAAAACAACAACTGTATCATTATCTCACGACTTAATGTTAAACATGGGCTATAAAAGTGGTTTGATTTCAACAAACACAATTAAAATTAACAACGAAGAGTATGAAACATCTTTAACTACACCAGATTCATATGACACTAATCTATACTTGAGAAAAATGGTTGATTTAGAAATTGACTTTTGCTTTATGGAAGTTTCCTCACATTCAATTGATCAAGAAAGAATTAACTCGCTAGAATTTTTTCTCTGTGTATTTACTAATATAACTCACGATCATTTAATTTATCATGGTGATTTCAGAAGTTATCTAAACACAAAAAAAAGACTATTTGACAGGCTAAAAAAAAATCAAAAGTCATTGGTGAATATTGATGATAAGAACGGTATTTATATGACTCAGAATACAGCTTCAAAAACTTATACCATGTCAATGAAAAAACCAGCAGATTTCACATTGCGTGTACTAGAAAACACCATAAATGGAATGAAATTAAAAATTGATAATACAGAAATTCAAACATCAATAATTGGAAATTTTAACGCTTATAATTTACTAGCAGTAGTCTCGATAGCCAAACTACTTAATTTGAATGAAAAAAATATTTACCGAAATATAACTCTATTAAAACCACCGTCAGGAAGATTTGAAATTATATCATATAAAAACATAACAGCTATTGTCGATTATGCTCATACTCCAGATGCATTACTTAATGTTTTGAATACAATTAATCAAGTAAATATTAATAAATCAAAAGTAATTACAGTGATAGGTTGTGGTGGAGGAAGAGATATGAAAAAGAGGAAAAAAATGGGTTTAATAGCAGTAAATCATAGTTCATTTTCTGTTTTTACGTCTGATAATCCAAGGGACGAGAATCCAGAAAAAATAATTGATGATATGATTTCAGGCATTGATACAATTCAATTAAAAAAAGTATTTATTGAGTTAGATAGAGAGATAGCAATAAAGCTTGCTTTATCCATGATAGATGAAAAATGTATAGTTCTAATTGCTGGAAAGGGACATGAAAATTACCAAATCATCAAATCAAAAAAAATTGAATTCAATGACTCATACGTTGTAAAAAAATCATTAAAAATTGCTGTCTGATGCTATATTATTTATTTGAAATATTAGAAAAAGAGTACCAATTGATGGGTGCAAGTTTATTCCAATACATATCATTTAGATCTGCAATTAGTTTCATTCTTTCTCTGTTAATTTCAACAATTTTTGGTAAAAAAATAATAAACTTTTTGAGAAAAAAACAAATAGGAGATAATACCAGAGAGCTTAATTTACCAGGTGAAAAAGATAAAGAAGGAACACCAACAATGGGAGGTTTAATAATACTTTTATCAACCATAATTCCCATTTTATTGTTTAGTGATTTTAAGAATATATACATATTGATTTTAATATTTTCATTGCTTTGGTTATCCATCATTGGTTTTATCGACGATTACATCAAAGTTTTTAAACAAAGAAAATCTGGAATAAATAGTTGGGTAAAAATTATTGGTCAGACAATTCTAGGATTGTTTATCGGATTAACAGTATACTTTCATCCAGAAATTGAAGTCAAGCAAAATCAGGATATTAATCCCTATAAAAGTGTAATATCCAATCAAAAGTCATTAAAAACAACAATCCCTTTCATTAAAAACAACGAGTTAGACTATGTTGAAATATTTAAAATTTCAAAAAATAATTATAATTGGATTTTTTATGTTCTAGTCATAGCATTTATAATAATTGCAGTTTCAAACGGATCTAATCTTACAGATGGTCTAGATGGTTTAGCAGCAGGAACTTCAGCAATTGTTGTTTTTGTTCTAGGAATTTTAGCATGGGTCTCTGGTAATATTATTTTTTCTGACTACTTAAATATTATTTATATACCGGGCATAGGCGAAATACTTGTTTTTGTCTCTGCTCTTCTAGGCGGGCTGATTGGTTTTTTATGGTATAATACTTTTCCTGCTCAAGTTTTTATGGGTGATACAGGAAGTTTATCAGTTGGAGGAATCATTGCAGTGATTGCAATTCTTGTAAGGAAAGAATTGATGTTGCCAATATTATGTGGTGTTTTTCTTGTTGAGACATTGTCAGTAATAATGCAAGTAAGTTTTTTTAAATATACAAAGAGAAAATATGGAATTGGAAAAAGGATTTTTTTAATGACTCCCATTCACCACCATTTTCAAAAAAAAGGTTTAAGTGAAACAAAAATTGTTTCCAGATTTTGGATTGTGTCAATTTTACTTGCAATACTAACTCTAATAACGTTAAAATTAAGATGATGGATAAAAGCAAAACAGTTATTCTAGGTTCTGGTGTTAGTGGAATTGGAGCTGTAAAGTTGGCACAAAAAAAAGGCTTAGACATCTTTCTATCAGATTCAAAAAATATCAAATCAGAAACAAAAAAACTTTTGTCAAAGTTGGCAGTAAAATATGAGGAATCTGGACATACTGAAAAATTAATCAAGGACTCAAAAGAAATTATAATTAGTCCCGGTATTGATTTAAGATCCCTAATTAAATCTAAACCTTCACTTAAAAAAAAGAAAATTATATCAGAGGTTGAATTTGCGTCAAGATATACTAATGCATTTATTATTGCTGTCACGGGCACAAATGGAAAAACAACAACATCAAAACTCATTTACCACATATTAAAAAATAGTGGATTTAATGTTGGTTTAGCAGGAAACATTGGATATAGTTTTTCTGAGTCAATAGTAGAAAATCAATTTGATTATTATGTTCTTGAAGTTAGCAGTTTTCAACTTGATCATATTATAAATTTTAGGCCAGATATTTCAATCATAACTAATATAAGCCGAGACCATTTAGACAGGTATGATAATAAATTAGAAAGTTATGTCGAGGCAAAATTTAATATAATAAGAAATCAGAAAAGCTCAGATTTCTTTATTTACAATGGCGATTGTGCAGTTACGACAAATAAAATTAACAATATAAGCAGTAAAGCTTCTGCTATTTCCTTGCACAGTAGCAAGAATAAAAATCAACAAAACAACTATTTAATTCATCACAAAAACAAAATTAAATCATCCCTAAATAGCAATGAAAACATGATAGATATTACTAAAGGCTCATTAATTGGGTTACACAATGTAAAAAATTCAATGGCAGCCATAGCTGTTTCAGAAATTTTAAATATTTCAAATAAAAAAATCATAGAAAGTCTTAAAACTTTTCAGAACGTGCCACATAGATTGGAACATTTTTTAACAATTCATAAAGTGAAATATGTAAATGATTCAAAAGCAACAAATGTTAACGCAACATTTTATGCTTTAAATTCATTTAAAAAACCAATAGTTTGGATAGCTGGTGGCGTAGATAAGGGAAATGATTATAGTCAATTAGTTCCCTTAGTTAAGAGTAATGTTAAAGCAATTGTTTGCCTGGGCAGTGATAATGACAAAATAATTTCAACATTTTCGCAACACTGCAATCTTATTATTTCTACAAACAAAATGGTTGACGCAGTTAAAAGCGCATATGATATCTCAAAACAAGGCGATATCGTTTTATTGTCACCAGCATGTGCAAGTTTTGACTTATTTGAAAATTTTGAGCAAAGGGGAAATTTATTTAAGGATCAAGTAAGAAAATTATGAGTACAATTAAAAAGATTGGTGGAGACAAGGCAATTTGGATTGTAGTTATTGCTTTAGCGATATTTTCATTCTTACCAGTTTACAGTGCTAGCTCAAACTTTGGAGCAAATTTAATTTTTTCAAATATCATAAAACATGTATCAATAATATTTATTGGTATTATGATTATGTATTCAACACATTTGCTCGACTATAAATATTTTAAAGGTCTTTCATTAATTGTCCTGCCATTGGTAATTTTTTTGTTATTTTTTGCATCTTTTCAGGGCAATGTCATTGATGGTGCAAATGCAAATAGATGGTTAAATATACCTTTACTTGATATTTCATTTCAACCTTCCACATTGGCATCAATTTTTTTATTAATCTACTTATCAAATTTTTTGTCCAAGGAAAAAAATAAGAATCTCAGCCTTACAAAAACATTCTTCTTAATGTGGCTTCCAATAGTATTAGTTGTTGGATTAATACTTCCATCTAACTTTTCTACAGCATTATTAATATTCATTATGTCTACAATGATAATCTTTATCGCAGGATATAAGTTAAAACATCTAACAGTACTATTTTTCTTATTTATATTTCTGATTTCATCCTTCCTACTAGCTGTTAATAAATTTCCTGACATTATCCCTAATCGAGTTGATACATGGACTAATAGAATTGAAAATTTTGTAAATAATGATATTCATGATACATCAAATTATCAAATAAATAGAGCTAAAGCAGCAATAGCAAATGGAAAAATATTTGGTGTAGGCGCTGGAAAAAGCTCTATGAAGTATGTCTTGCCGCAAAGCACCTCTGATTTTATTTTCTCCATTATTGCTGAGGAGTATGGAATTATAGTTTCCTTAATTATATTGTTATTGTATGTGGTACTACTATTTAGAATTATAATCACCTCATACAGGTCTGAAACAAAATTTGGACAACTAGTATCTATTGCAGTTGGTATCCCTGTTGTTTTTCAAGCTTTTACAAATATGGCAGTTGCTGTTCAACTAATTCCAGTTACAGGTCAACCTCTTCCACTAGTTAGTACAGGTGGAACATCTATCTGGATAACTTTTTTGGCCATGGGAATTCTATTAAGTGTCAGTAAGAATAACTTAAAATACAATACAGTAGTTATAAATGATTAATAAAAAAGAATATAGATTTATTATCTCAGGTGGTGGTTCTGGTGGTCATATCTACCCAGCCTTAAGTATTGCTGATGGTTTAAAAAATAAATTCATAAATAGTGAATTACTTTTTGTCGGCTCAAAAAATAAAATGGAAATGAAAATAGTTCCTGAAAGGGGCTACAAAATTGAGGGGTTAAATATTACAGGACTGAAAAGAAAATTTTCTTTTTCTAATATTTTATTGCCTTTCAGGTTATTTATTAGTTTGATTCAATCCGCGGTGATAATTCTAAAGTTTAAACCAAACCTGGTGATTGGGACAGGTGGTTTTGCAAGTGGTCCAATTTTATTTGTTTCGAGTTTGCTAAATCTACCAACTTTCATACAAGAGCAAAATTCCTACCCTGGTTTAACAAATAAAATTTTGGGTAAATATTCAAAGAAAATTTTTGTTGCATATGATGGAATGGATAAATTTTTTGATAGTAGAAAAATAATATATTCGGGAAATCCAGTTCGAGAATCAATTAAAATTTTTAAATCGTTAAAGAATGATAAGATTTATAAAAAGTTAAATCTATTAATAAATAAAAAAACAATACTAGTATTGGGAGGAAGTCAAGGAGCTGATGCGATCAATAAGTCAATAGTTAATTCAATTGATTTTTTTGTAAAAAATGACTTACAAGTTATTTTACAAACTGGCAATAGGTATTATAAAACCTATAAAAGATTTGAAAATAAAAATTTAATAATTATTCCTTTTATTGATAAAATTGAAGAACTATACTCTGTTTCGGATCTGATAGTATCTAGATCAGGTGCAAGCATTATTTCTGAACTATGTATAGTTGGTAAACCTGTAATATTTATCCCCTCACCTAATGTAGTTGATGATCATCAGACCAAAAATGCCAGAAAAATTTATGATAAAGGTGCATGTGAATTTATTAATGAGGATGAACTGGAATTTAAATTAACACCCATTATAAACAAACTAATTGTAAGCGATGTATATAGAACTAGTATTTCAAAAAAAATTAAGTCAATCTCAAAAAAAAATGCTGTTAAAACAATTATAAATGAAATTGAATATTTTTTAAAATGAATTACACTGAATACAAAAATTATTTTTTTGTTGGAATTGGAGGTATTGGAATGTCTGCCTTGGCCAAATATTTATTTCAAAACAATAAAACTATTTATGGCTATGATAGGGTTCAGTCAAAAATTACTGATCAACTAGTTAAAGCGGGGATTGATATTTCATATGTGTTTACGAAATCATTGATTGAATTAAAAAGATTAAATCCAAAAAATACACTTATTGTCTATACGCCCGCTATTAGTCATGATAACAAAATATTACAATATTGTCAAGACAAAAAATTTACATTAGTTAAAAGAGCAAAGATTCTCTCCGAAATTGTCAATGAGGGTTTTTGTATTGCTATTTCTGGCACTCATGGAAAAACAACTGTAAGTTCAATATTAAGTCACATTTTATTTCAATTTAACTTAGAATTCACATCGTTTGTAGGTGGAATCATGAATGATTACGACTCAAATTTATTAAATAATGGAAATAAAATTTTTGTTGTTGAAGCTGATGAATTTGACAAGTCTTTTTTGCAACTTAAGCCTGACATAATATGTATTAACAATATTGATGCTGACCATCTAGATATATATAAAAATTATCAAAATCTTAAAAGTACGTTTAAAACCTTTGTTGGAAACTTAAAAAAAGATGGAATAGTTTTCCATAATGAAAATTTAGAATTTGATAGCTGTAAATATGGGCTGAATAATGAATCCGATTATTTTATTGATAAATTAATTCATGGTCCATTTGAAACTCAATTTGAAATAAAATCTCAAAAAAATAATTATGGAAAGGTAGTTTTTAAAATGCCGGGTGAACATAATGCTCTAAATGCTTTAGCTGCTTTCTCAATAGCAATTAATCTAGACTTAAATCCAAAAAAAATTATTAATGCTATTGAATCCTTCAATGGTATCCATCGCAGATTTTCAATTATTACCAAATCTCCTAAAATATTTATTGATGATTATGCTCACCATCCTAATGAGATTGAATCAATCGTTAGCTCAGTAAAAAAAATGTACCCACAAAAATCTAACCTTGTAGTTTTTCAACCACATCTTTTTTCTAGAACTAAAGATTTTATGAGTGAGTTTGCAAAAGCTTTAGAGAAATTCGACAAAATATTTTTATTGGATATATATCCAGCACGCGAGGACCCTATTCCAGGTGTTGATTCTAGAACATTATTAAAAAAAATACAAAATAAAAATAAAAATATCATTGCTGATAATGAGTTATTAAATAAAATTAAAAATGACAACTCAGAAATAATTATCACTTTGGGAGCAGGTGATATTTCTGAAAAAGTTGAAAGTATTAAAAAATTGATTTTACAAAATGTTATTTAAAAATATTTTTTTGTCCACTATTCTGATTTTAATTGTTTGCATGGCAATTTGGGCAAATGTAGTTAATGATAAGAGAGATGTTTTAGTATATGACGACTTAAATTATTTAACGTTAAACTACATTGATCTTGATTCTTTAAAAATAAATTTAGTTGAAAATAAATTTATGATTGACTCATTATTTAATCAAGAATTTAGTTTTACTAAACTGGAAAAACACCTCGAAAATATCGATTACTTCAATAATTCTAATGTTTATAGAACCGTAGATTCAAAAATAAATCTTCAAATCAATGAAAAGGATGCTGTGATGTTTTTAGAGTATCAAAATAGATATGTTGATTCTGAGGGTAAAATGATTCCATTATCAAAAATCTACACTCCTGAGACTGTATATTTTGTAGGTCAGATAGATTCTATCAATTTAAATAATGCTCTGGAAGTCAGTTCTCAAATAAAAAATGATGATTTCTTGAACGGACATATCGATTACATTTTTTTAGATTCAATTCATATGAATCTAAAACCAGTGAATGAAAATTTTTTAATAAACTTTGGAAACTTTAACCACATTAGCAGCAAACTAAAAAAATATAAGATTTTTTATGCTGCAAAACATAAGTCAGATTTATTTTCTACTGTAAAGAATATTAATCTAAGCTTTAAAAATCAAGTAGTAATCGAAAAATTAAAACAATGAAAAACAATGAGCTTTTTATAGGTTTAGACATTGGAACAACCAAGATTGTTGCAATGATTGGACATGTTAATGAGTATAGTAAGCTAAAAATTATTGGATTGGGAAGGTCTGAAAGTTTGGGTGTTCATCGAGGTGTTGTTAATAACATTACACAAACAATTCAATCAATCCAATCTGCAGTCCATGAAGCAGAAAAAACATCTGGATACAAAATAGACAAGGTTGTTGTTGGAATCGCGGGACAGCATATTAGAAGTTTACAACACAGTGATTATATCACTAGACAAAATTCTGATCAAGTGATAGAGGAAAAAGATGTTAATGATGTGATAAATCAAGTTTATAAGTTAGTAATGCTGCCTGGTGAGGAAATTATCCATGTTTTGCCTCAAGAATATAAGGTTGATGGACAAGGAGAAATAAAAGAGCCAATTGGAATGTTTGGTGGAAGATTGGAAGCAAACTTCCATGTTGTCGTAGGTCAAGTTAGTTCAATAAAGAATATTGCAAGATGTGTGAAGAGTTCAGGGATTGATTTTCATGGAATAACCTTAGAGCCTTTAGCATCAGCTGATGCTGTATTAAGTAAAGAAGAAAAAGAAGCAGGTGTTGCCCTTGTTGATATAGGGGGAGGAACAACAGATCTTGCAATTTTTAAAGATGGAATTATAAGGCATACATCAGTCATACCTTTTGGTGGAAATATAATAACAGAGGACATTAAAGAAGGTTGCTCAATTATTGAGAAACAGGCTGAATTACTTAAAGTAAAGTTTGGTTCTGCATGGCCTGGTGAAAATAAAGAAAATGAAATTGTTTCAATTCCAGGTCTTAGAGGGAGGGAACCAAAGGAAATAACTTTGAAAAATCTATCAAAAATTATTCATGCAAGGGTTGTAGAAATTATAGAGCATATTTATTTAGAAATTAAAAACTATGGACATGAAGAGCAAAAAAAGAAACTTATTGCTGGAATTGTTTTGACTGGTGGTGGTAGTCAATTAAAACATTTGAAACAATTGGTTGAGTACATAACAGGAATGGATACTAGACTTGGGTCTCCGAACGAACATTTGGCTGGAAATAATTTAATAGAAATTTCAAATCCTACTTACGCAACAGCAGTTGGTCTAGTTATGAATGCAAGGGAAAATTATGTTAATAATGATGAAAAATTAGAAACAACGGAAGTTGAAAATGAAACTGAAAAGATTGAAGGTACATCAAAAGTTTCCAAACAAAAATCAATTTTTGAAAAATTTACTGAAAAATTAAAAAAATTTTTAGAGAACGCAGAATAATAAAAATATGAATATGGAAAATCAATATGAGAATTTATCTTGGGATTTACCCAAGAACCAAAGCAATGTAATCAAAGTAATTGGAGTAGGTGGAGGAGGTAGTAATGCTATTAATTATATGTACAATAAAGGTATTAATGGTGTTGATTATGTTATATGTAACACTGATGCTCAAGCGCTAGAGAATAGCCCAGTTCCGAATAAAGTCCAACTTGGTATTAATTTAACCGAGGGTATGGGTGCTGGAGCTGATCCAAAAATTGGAGAAAAAGCAGCAATTGAAAGTTTAGATGTATTAAAAAAAATGCTTGATAAAAATACCAAGATGGTTTTTATAACAGCAGGAATGGGTGGTGGAACTGGAACAGGTGCCGCTCCAATTATCTCTAATCTAGCTATGGAGATGGGTATTTTAACTGTTGGTATAGTAACAATGCCATTTGTTTTTGAGGGAAAGGTTAGAACAGATCAAGCTAATTTAGGCTTGGAAAGACTACGGGATAGTGTTGACTCTTTGGTTGTTATCAATAATAATAAATTGAGAGAAATATACGGTAACCTTGGAGTAAAGGAAGGTTTTACAAAGGCAGATGAAGTCCTTGCCACAGCATCTAAGGGAATTGCAGAGGTGATAACTAATCACTATACCCAAAATATTGATTTAAAAGATGCTAAAACAGTCTTATCCAAAAGTGGTAATGCTATTATGGGTTCTTACAGTGCTTCGGGTGAGAAAAGAGCGCTTAAAGCTGTCACAAATGCATTAGATTCTCCTCTTTTAAACGACAACCGTATTGATGGTGCACAGAATGTTCTGTTATTAATAGTTTCGGGGTTGAGTGAAATTACTATTGACGAAATAGGAATAATTAACGATTACATACAGGAAAAGGCTGGTAATAAAGCTAACATTATCATGGGTATTGGTGAGGATAATTCATTAACTGAAGAAATTGCCGTAACTGTAATTGCAACTGGATTTGATATGAAACAACAAGACGAAATTTTACATATTGAACCAAAAAAGACGATTTATAGTCTCGAGGATGAAAATGAAATATCTGAAAAAGTAGAAAAAAAACACAAACCTTTACAGTTTGATAACGCCTCTCAATCAATAGATTTTAAAAATATCAATTTTGATATTGACAACTTACGAACAAATGAAAATCATGACATCACAAAGGAGGAGATTTTGGAGATTGATGTGGATTATGAGTTAATTAAAAAGGATATTAATGATCCAGTTGATAGTAAACTTGATGAGCAACTAGTAATAAAAAAATTAGAGGAAATTGATGTTATTGATCCAATTCAAGTTCTTGATGATGGGGAAAAAATTTATTCAAATGAAAACAATGATTATAAACATTTTTTAAATGTTAATATAAATGAGATAGAGGTAATAGACCCTGTTTATATAATTCCTTATGTAACGCTTGAAAATAATTCTTTAAGTAAAAATGCAGAAGACAACTTAGAAAATGAAAAAAATCATAAATTTAACCCAATTGATAGTCCGATCGTTGAAGGATTGGCTAAGAGAACTGAACAAAGAAAAATTAAACTTAAGGAGTATAATTATAAATTTACTAAATCTAGAGTAGTAGGTGAAATGGATAGCGAACCTGCCTACAAAAGAGCTGGTATAAGTTTAGATGATGAGGGTATAAACTCAATGTCATCGACTACACTAAATGAAGATAAAAATGGAAATATGGATATCAAGTCAAATAATACATTTCTCCACGACAATGTTGATTAATTACTAAAATATGTCGCTAAAAATCACCGTAAATGAAGATATAAAATCTGCAATGAAAGAAAAAGATTCTATAAAATTAGAGTCACTCAGAGCAATAAAATCTGCAATTATTTTATTTGAAACTAAAGACTCTGGTTCGAACGAATTAAATAAGTCGGATGAAATTAAAATTCTACAAAGACTTGTAAAACAAAGAAAAGAAAGTGCTCAAATTTTTGATAGTCAAAATAGAAATGATTTAGCTGATAAAGAAATTGCTCAGTCAGAATTCATTTCCGAATATTTACCTAAGCAATTAAGTCAAAAAGAGATAGAGGACATAGTTTTAACAATAATTAAACGAACTAATTCATCTGGAGTGAAAGATATGGGAAAAGTCATGGGTATTGCAACTAAAGAACTATCAGGAAAAGCTGATGGTAAAACAATATCACAAATAGTTTTAAAAAATTTAAATAATTGAGACGACTAGATGATTTATTCATGGGGGAGTAGTTCAACTGGATAGAATAACAGATTTCGGCTCTGTTGGTTAGGGGTTCGAATCCTCTCTCCCTCACTAATTATTAACTAAAACAATTTATTAAATGAGTGACTTTTCATTAAATTGAGTCTGAATAAATTTAAGTCATGTTAATATGAGCAATATATTAATAAAACAAGGTTATATAGGTATATTTCTATTTGTTATCTTAAATTTTATATCAATGCTGACTTATCCTGGCGGCACTATTATTGAACCAGATACAAAAGGATATTCCTTTTTCTATAACTTTTTAAGTAACCTTGGTGAGTCAACAGCAAAAAATGGTGAGGATAATATAGTTTCGGCATATCTATTCAACTCTTCTATGCTAACTTTAGCCTTATCATACTTTTTATTTTATGTGTCCTATTTGAGAATTCAATTAAAATTTAATAGAAATAAAATATTAAATTTTTTTTCTTTTTCTACAATTATTATATCATTAGTTTCCTTTGTTTTGGTAGGAGTATTTTCTGCTGATAATTCAACTTTTGATATCCATGTTTTTTTTGTAAAAGTTGCATTCAGACTCTTATTGATTCATTGTTTTATTCAATTATTCATTGTTTATAAGAGTAAGCTTAGTAAAGGAATGCTTGTAAGTTCCTCAATTTTCTGCTTTATTCTTCTCCTTTTTATTATTGTAATGGAGTATGGACCTAATCCATTTTTAGATAATCGATCATTATTAATTCAGGTATCTTCTCAGAAGATGATTGTTATAAGTATTTTGTTATATTTTTTTGTTCAGATAAGTGAGTCAATATCTATGTCCAAGAAATATAACTAACGTTCATCTTTTAATTTCGATGCTACATTTTTTAAAGAATCTTATAGAAAGTAGAATTGATGCAATCAATAAACCAATTAAAAAACCAATCCAAACACCAGTGGCTTTGAGTTCTGTATATAATCCTAGGTAAATCATTATTGGTATACCAAAAACTATATAAGATAAAAAACAAATAATTGAGGGTATTTTTACATCTTGAATGCCACGTAATGCACCCTGTGCCACAATTTGTATTCCATCAAAAATTTGAAATAGAGCTACGACTATTAATAATTTTGAAGCAAAGGTGACAGTCTCAAGAACATCAGGACTACCATTATTATCTAAATACAGCCAGGGCAGTAAGTCAGAGAAAAAAATGAAAATTAGAGCAAAGACCAATTCAATCAAAATTGTAATTAAGAAAATTGATATCGCAATACGTTTTAGATTTTTGTAATCATTTAGTCCTTTTTGATTTCCAACCCTTATCGTTGCAGCAACACTTAATCCTAATGCAACCATGAAGGTTATTGACGAGAGATTTAGTGCAATTTGATTTGCTGCTTGATAATTTATCCCAATAATCCCACAAACCCATATGCCTGAAATAAAAAATCCAACTTCAAACATCATTTGCAATGCAGATGGGTAGCCAAGATTAAAGATTTTTTTTATGATTTTTGAAGAATATTCAAAACTAAACAAATTGTTTATATACAGATTTGTTTTGGAGTTGGATTTGATCAAATAAATAATCAGCAGTACCATGATAAATCTTGAAATTAATGTTCCTATCCCAGCTCCGACTAACTCTAATCTTGGAAAACCAAACTCGCCATAAATTAGGATGTAGTTTAAGACAACATTAATAAAGTTTGCAATTACAGTAGAAATCATCGCAATTTTTGTAAATGATAATCCGTCTGAAAATTGTTTGAATGATTGAAAAATAATTAATGGAAATAATGAAATTGCAACGAGTGTAATATAAGGATAAGCGAGACTAACAACTATTTCTGGCTGACCCATGTAATATATTATTGGCTTAAAAATTAAAACTAGGGCGGTCAGAATCAGTCCTAAAATAGAACATATTATTATACCATTTGAAAGAATAGATTTTGTTTTATTTTTATCATTTCGTGCATCGCTTTCAGCAATTAAGGGTGTAATTGCAGTTGAAAATCCAATACCAAATGACATAGCCAAAAACACAAAACTATTTCCTAGAGAAATTGCAGCTAGTTCTGATGTTCCCAATTGGCCCACCATTGCATTATCAACGAACCCTACCAATGTATGGCCAATCATCCCAATTATTACTGGGTATGCTAATTTTAAATTATAAGAAAACTCCTTGGAGTAAGGCTTTAAAAAATTCAATATTACATTTTATTTGATAAATAAATAGAATTCATCAATAATCTATTTGTTCCATACCAAAAGGCTCTAAAGTTTGTATTATCGGAAAACAAGAAAATTTTTCCAGCAGAATATCTTTTAATTTTGAAAGGAACACTTTTTTTTAATAATTCTAAATTTTCATCTGAGATGTATCCACTAAGTAGTGGATTTTTCGAATAAGTAATAGGATTGTTATAACTATTTTCTTCTGGCTTCATAAAAATAGTATTGTTTTTAAAGATTGGCAGATCATTATTTTTTATTCCAAAATTAATTGGATGGCTCTTATCAATTTTTGTATTAAAAATCGTCCCACCGATTACTTGTGATCCGGAAAATTTGCCTCTATTTTCAAAGGATACGTCGGATGCATATCTTTCATTTTTAAGAAAATCAACACTCACAATTTTATTTTTTTCTAGCCAGTTAATTGAACTTCTATAAGCAACTATATTACCACCACTTTTTAAATAGTCTTTTATTATATCAATATTTATACTGTTTCCAGAATAACTTGGCAAAATTATGTGAGAATACTCTGTTAGGTTAGTTCGATTTAAATTTTTAACATCTAATTTAGTTATTGGAATACCATATCTTGTATCGAAAAGATGCCATATTTCACCCGCATCATATGACCTTATACCATTACCTACAATTAATCCTATCTTGGGCTTTCTTATTGTCGTGAAAGAATTGGAGCCAAAACCGATATTATCTTCATAACCACTTGATAAAGAGTAAATATCAATGCCAGTTTTTTCTGAGATTTCAGTTAGCAAATCAAAGATTTTTTCAGGTTTTTTTGATTGTCCAACAACAGGTATTAGCAGGGTCCCATAATCAAAATAACTATTCTTTATTTTAAATATTTTACTGCTTGATTTTAACCTGATACCATTTTCTTGTAAAAAATTAATAAATCTTGGGATGTTATAATCATACGGCTTAATTAAATATCCATAACTTGAAAAACCGCCAATTTTTCCAGAACGTTT
>CESP01166557.1_pt1 | contig 21074 bp, 23 predicted proteins | sample 531211 | NCBI WGS metagenome assembly CESP01 (sample SAMEA2622074, study PRJEB7988) | marine metagenome | biome: marine biome (ENVO:00000447); feature: surface water layer (ENVO:00002042); material: "saline water (ENVO:00002010), including plankton (ENVO:xxxxxxxx)" | depth 5 m | reverse complement strand
GCATTATTTACCCATTTATGCATTTCCATCGCCGACATTTCGAATAGAAGTTATTCCATCCCAAACACTGTATTCTACTTTATTAGGGTTACAACACACTGTGCAATCAAATATCTCAAGATTTTTTCCGGTGAACAACCCATCGGTTTCTATTTCCACCTCAAAATTTTCAAAGCAGAAATGACAAACTACTACATGAAGACTAATCATTGTTAAGTTCATTACCGTTATTTGATAAACAAGCTTAAAGTCTTTGGGGCTATTAAAGCCAAAATTTAGATAGCAAAAATTTATCACTTTATATATAATTAAATTACCATCCTATTTTAGGTTTTTAGAAGAACGAACAAGTGCCGGCCTAACTTTAATTTACATATTTTTTCCAAATATCTAATTTATTTTCAGCAAGGTATCTGATAAATTGGCTAAATTTGGAAAACACTGTCCGGAAAAAAATAAGTTGTCGCCTTGAATAGTAATATTTCAGGACAAATAAATGCGTAAATCAGCTCTAATTGTTAAATATTTTATATTTATTTTTCTATTGGGTTCAAACACAAACACATATGCTTTTGACCTAAACAATTTGTTTAAAAATCTTTCAAAAAATAATTCGCCCACCTTTATTCAGCCAGATACCCAAGACCAAAATGGCAATCTAAATTATTCTTCTGGTTCTATTATTAGTTTTCTATGCAGAAGAAATGCAGATCCACTTGAATGGATGCATGACGCATCTGACGCTAATATTAAGTCAATAAAAAAAGATGTAGCTGTAGATTTCAACAAAGGTACAACGGATACACAAAACATTATCTTTATGAATAGATTGGACGGAAAAAAATGGGCACGGGACCTTATTTGGTATCGAAATGGATTTAATTCCTCGAAGATTCAACGTCTTTTTGAGAACTTTATTGTAGACGGGCTAAGAAGACTAGAGATTGCAGCAAAAATCAAATATGCAATTTCAAACGACGACCTTGATGAAATAGAACAAAATGATGCCAAGTTTGCATATTCTCTAATACTTGCTCATTTCAACGGTGTTCATACAAAACAAGCCTACCAAGAACGTCTATTGATGGATGCATATGAAAACTTTTCGTTGGGTGCAATTTATGTTGTTGGACATCGGCTCTTCTTCGGCATCGATGGAGTAAGACAAAACATACCCAAAGCAGCAAATGTTCTCTCAAATCCTGACGACTGGAAAAACCAAGATGGGAACGAATGGCAAAATATCGTCAAACTATTTCACATTGTTGCTGTGGATCCCAGAAACCCATATCATGAACGTAACCGGCGTTATGCAGCTCAGGCGTTGAAAATCAAAGCAGATCTAAAAAGGCAAATTGTAAGCAATTCCGGGTCAACCTTAAGAAGAGACACAGAAAAATTAGTTAGGATCCAGATGCAAGCTGGGCTTCTCCTTCTCGAGGCCTTTGATTTTGCTAAAGAGCAAGCAGAAATAAAAAAACGCTTTCAAGATTTGGTAAATCAAGCTGATGAAAACCAACAGGTTATAAGAAAGCTGGTGAGGATCTCCACAGCGGCAGCCGATTTGGTTGAAAGAAAAATTTCTAATGCAACGCATGAACTCGACCCAATTGGAAAAGAGAAACTGAAAAGAGCAAGAGGAATGAACAGGTATGTTATTGCGCAATTAGGAAAAACTACTCTCAGCTTTTTCAACAACTTTGGTTCACTGAGTGACACTGTGGCAGTTGCACCAGCAATGGACAAAGGCCTCAAAACAGCCTGCAAACTCCATCACGCACTTACAGATTACGCAGCAAAAAAAGAAATCCCTGTAAATAATGGCATCATTAATGCGGAAGAAGCAAACATGAAGATTTTTGACCAGTAACGTTTCAGTGATACAATTTCATATTAAAATATTTCTTAGAGCCTTCGCTTGTTCTTTAAATTGAGAAAAATTGTGCGAGTGAGCTTTCGTAAGAAACCTTCTAGTTTTTAGATTTTTTTGTTCCCCATTAAAAATAAGTGCGTAGTTTTCTTTTCTCAAATTTTCAAAAAGCCACTCGAATAGTCTTGTATGAAGATCAAGCGCATAAAACCAGTTGTTTGACCACGTGCCAGTTGTTTCTTCTATTGAAACTGCATGAAATTTATTTTTAAATACTTCCTTTTCAAGAATTTGGTCTTCTTTAATTTCAATAAGTCTTTGTTCATCAGCATAGGAGCGTTTATACTTACCCACTGAAATTCCAACAAATATGTCTATTCTGCGATTAAAAAGGTACTTTCTTCCGGCAATCCTTTTATTTTGTATTTGGGTTCCAAAAGCCGTTAAACGGATATCCCAATCAATATTTCCATTATTAAAATCTTTATCTAAGAGTTCACTGCTTTTGTTAACCATGCTGTCGGTTACACGCATGATGGAATCAGCAGGAGAAAATGGTTGTATACCTATTTGAAGTTTCTCCGAAATGGCTGAGGTCAAAGCATTACCAAGTATTTCACGATAATCACTCTCCGTATGTTTTGATGCGGTTGGTTCCTGCTCTAACCATTTCTTAGCAACACCCTTTAATTGTATCCTCGTTACCCTTACACCGACGGGTTTTTGTTGATTGACGACAAGTTTTTTTAAAGTTTTTGCAAGAGCTCTGGATAAACTTTTTTCATTTGAACCAGTGCCCACAAGTGTTTCCCACTGCATTTTTTTAACAAACTCTCGTCTATTTTTTTTCTGTGTCGAATCAATTCCCACAAAACGAAGAGGATAACTCTGAATAATAGAATAGTTTTTTATGTCAAAAACAATTACGTAAGTCTGCAATTCCGCAATTTGAACAAGTTGGTTCTCTGATTTTACATAGTGATGTGCAATGTCTCTATCCGATGATATGCCAACAAACATCCCCAAATTTGTCTCGATTGACGCACCAAATGAATTTTCCGGCCCCGGGAAAATCATTCGAATATTATTATATTTGCCCGTAATTGGAGCAACTGATCTGAATACCACCTTATCTAGTAAATGAATTTTTTCACTATTTCCAACGCTGCTAGAGAGCGTAGCCCAGGTATGAGGAAAATAGTCATCTAATTCTTTGCAAGAAGCACTTTCGATTGGACAGCTCCGCATAAATGTAACCCCAGTCCAAAGAATCCTAATTGGTATCCGCGGAACTGCAGATACAGCGGAGTCAAAAGAAGCAATAAAACTACCAGCAGTCATACCCTTTATCACCTGTCTGCGGGATAAATGGAGAAGTTTCATTTTTTGTTTCCTTTAGTCAGTTTTTTTTATATTTTACCTTTTAATGCTAAAAAAACTAGGAACGTTAAATGTTAGTTTTACCCAAAAATATGATCATAGCATACATCGCCTTTTTTTTATCTTTTGTAATATCTACTTCAATCCTTTCTGCCTCATGTATTAAGGGTACTTCAGTAATAAAAACTGATGAATATGAGGAGGTGGAAGAAGCTTCCGATGAGCATATAATAGATGGGAAGAAAAAAGCTGTATTGGCCGCGTGGAAAAATTTTATCCATTCTCTCGATGGAGATCAGTTTAAAGCTTATGAGTTAAAAAAAAATATTTTTCTTAAAAATTTGGGTTTTTACATCTCTAATTATAATGAAGCTGGCAAACGTGAATTTTCTGAGTCTGAACAAACTTTAAAAACCGATGTCTGTTTAAATATCGACAGTACACGAATTTTACAGGCACTCAATATTAAGAAGAAACAACCTATAGTATCCGGTGCAGGTTCCGCGTTCACAGCCCTTTTTATTGCAAGACAGGCTCAAACTGCGGAAACATTTGACGTAAATCGAAAGAAAAATTCTAAATCTCTGAGTAAAGCAAAATCTAAGCAAATTTCTCAGGCCTCAGATGGTAAAGCGCTGGTTTACAACGCGGATGTGTCTAAACAGAAGAGTGAAACGGGTGGCAGCACAATAAGAAAATCTGATAATATAAAATACAAAATTATCAGTGATGATGACTTTAATACGGCAGTCAGCGGACAATTGACAAACGCTGGATACGAATGGACGCCATATGGCGAGTTGGTTGGGGCCGCCGATGAATGTGGGCAAATTCCCTCAGCCGAGACAGTATCCTCTATTTTCAAAAGTAAAAATAAAATGGCAGGTAGACACTGGAATCAAATACGCAAAGCCGCGCGACGGTGTGACTTTAAGTTTTTTGCACGAGGCAGTATGACAGTTGATGCCGCCCGAAATTATCGTGGACGCAGAATGGTGTCCGTTCGTGTTAATGTAGCAGTTTATGATGTCTCAAAAAGATTCTCTAGAAAAGTTTCTGCAGTTCAAAAACAATGGTCTGGACTTGGGACAAATGAAAAATCTGCTCGAACTAATGCATTGATGAGAGCAGGAAAAATGACAGGGCAAATTATTGCAAAAGAATTGCAAAAAAAGGGTTTGAAATAGCTAAGGTGGTTTCTGATGATACAAAATAAACCTGTGTACTTGTCAGCTACCTGTATTACGTTGATTTGTTTAATTTTACTCAGCACCAGAAATGTTAGTGCCCGCATCGAATATCGAACTGTAGACGCAGAAGGTAGGGGTGTTAGTCTGCAACGTGCAGTAGAAAGAGCATTGATAGTAGGTATAAATAAAGTTAACGGATCAATAATAAGCAGCCGGGCTAACAATTTGTTGTCTCAAAAAGCTTTTTCTAAAAATAATAAAAAGATTACACAAACTAAAAAATTTTTTGAGGAAAGTATTTCGAAAAGAACACAGGGAATTGTAAAAAGCTATGAAATTATAAGTCGAAAAAAAGATACACGATCTAAACTTTATCGTGTATTATTAAGAGTCACCGTTCCAGTATTTAAACACAATTCTCAATTGCGCCGCATAAAACTGTCTCTTGTTCCTCTTAGGATTTTGGAAAAAACGACTCCCAAAAGTCATATACAGAATTTTGAAAGGGTTTTTCGCCTTAATTTAGAAAATTATATTACACAGTCTCGAAAATTTGCAGTGCTCGACCGTATTTTTCTTGACGAACAAGACAGTGAGTTAGACTTCTTAAAAAGGGATGGAACAAACGCAGATGAATTGGCACGTTTAGGTAATCGTCTTGGTGCTGATTATATAATTACTGGGCTTGTAGAACGAGCGCGTTATAAACTTTCAAAAACTGCAATTAAAACGACAGGGCAACTCATAAAAACCACTAAGACGTCGGCGAAAATTACTATAAGAATTATTGATATTGTCAGCACACAGATAAAATTTTCTGCAACCGAGCAACTGAGCCATAAGGATGGCTCGATGGAGACTTTAGCAAGGAAGTTTGCAGAAATTTTCGGTAGAAAGATCGTGGACGCGATCTTTCCTATATCAGTTTTAGATGTAAGTGGAAATATAGTCACGCTTGGCCAGGGTGGAGACACGGTCAAAATTGGAACCCAATACAATCTTGTGGCGTTGGGTAGAAAACTTATTGACCCATACACAGGAGAATCTTTGGGAAGAAAAGAAGAAACTGTTGGGATGATAAAAATAATTGGAAGTCAATCAAAAGTTTCCACAGGAGAAATTGTTGATTTAAAGATTGCTCGCAGTGACATATTAAAGAGTGATCTTATCGCTCGCCAACAACAACAAAATTACCGAAAGAGAATTATTAAAAAAAAATTCAGTGATATTGAGAAGATGATTGATCTCGATTTTCAAACAGACTGACATAGATAAGGTTGCAAAAATACAAATTAAATATGGTGGTGTAAAAAATGAAATTAAGGATCCGGAAAGTTAACTTTACAGAATCAGGTTCATTAATCGTATTTGCAAGTATTCTTTCTTTTTTAACGTTTAGTGCTTTTGCTCAAGTTCAGACTAAATTCTTACCCTCAAATGTTGATGTAAATGGTAAAATCACCGGTTTCTCACCGAAACAAGGAACTATGCTTAGATTGAGCATGGCGAGAACTATTAGCGGAAGTTCATGTGGAAAATATATAAGAGAAAAAGGTTGGACCGAAGGGTTCAACAACCTGAGTAAAAATAATGAATTTGCTTTAGCGCTAGGGATTGCATCTACGGAAATAAAGATTGGGCAGCCCGGTTTCATTGATAGTCGCTATGTAGCATTTCGTGAAGCATGGATGGATGCAAATACGAAAATGGCTGCCTCGCTAGAAAAAAAGATCTTGAGCGAAGCAAGCGTTAGATTAGCTCCCCAAACATCCTTGAATAAAACTGAGAAAAGTGCGGCTGATCAGGCAGCCAGTTTACGGAAAAAATTGGCTCTCTTGGATCAAAAACGTTATCAAAAACCCTCCTTGTCTAGTACTATGGATAAAGGCTTTAAATGGCTAAATACCCTGATTGACGAGGATTTAAGAAAGCGTGGCATCGATATAGATGCCGAAAAAAAAGCACGAAATGAGTCAAATCAGACCAAACGTCAAGAGCTTATAAAGGCAGCAAAAAAGGCTGAAGAGGAGGCTAAAAAATTACTTCGCACTCGCCAATTTGACGAAATAATCGAAGCGACAGCAAAAGAACGTATGAAAGGTATATACACTCAGTATGTTAGCGAAAATTTAACAACAAATAATCAGTATGCACAAATTTGCGTAGTTTTGCGATATAGCCGAAAATCAGAGAGACTAGCCGATGCAATGGCAGCCAGAAATTTTTCTGGTGTACCAACCCTGTTTCCAAATCGACCTATCAGAGATCAACTTCCAAATCCGAATAATCAAAACGAATTATTTGATTTAATTAATAGCTGGGGTTTAACGATTAAAGTAGACGAAAATGGCCACGTTAACTTAATCTCATACGGACAATCTGAGGTCGACCGCAACGATAGCAGTTCTATAATTGCGGCGAAGACTAACGCGAAATTAGCTGCTGAAAATCTATTACGCCTCTTTATTAATCAAACAGTCGCACTCCAAGAAGCTTCCAAAACATCACAAGATGTAAGAACATATAAAAATAAAGTTGCGAAAGTCCAACTTAATAGGAGTGCCCGAAAAAAAATGGAACAGGGGGCAGGGTTCGCAAAAATAAACGGCATTCATGAGGTTTTAGATTGGCAAGCACCTCATCCAGTGACCAGCCAGGGAATATATGGTGTGATCGTCTCTTGGAACGCAAATAAAGCTGCTGGTGCTAGAAAATTTAAACACCAACAAAATACAACAGATCCTACAAAAATTCCTAACAATGAAGATAAAGCGTTACGATACAAGGAAGATAAATTTCCATTACGTCGAGGCAAACTTAGTGGTTCGACAGAGTCACAAGATTTTTAGATGTAAGGAACACAATCCACGTGGATTATTTGATATTTAACGCAGATCAGGTAGCGGCTTTAACATCCGTCGCGCTGCATCGTCAGCAAGAGAAAGAAATATCTCTCTATCCCCTGTTACCTTAGCGGCTTGAGCAAGAGAAATGGGCATGGCATATGCGGATAGCGGTATTCCACCGTTGCCCCGCTTTGCAGTATGAGAACTTTTAAAAAGGGTCTTTCCTGTTAGCAAACATAATAATTGAAAATTCAAATCAATTGATCGGTTTGCCCATATAAAAAGAAATGTATCTTCTATTCTTCTAATCTCTATTTCTGCAAGAAAGCTGCATTTAGACAAATTTGCGAAAATTATTCGATCTTCTTGATAATCCAAACTGACTCCAATCTTTCTGGATAATTTAACTGCATGTCTCAATCCAATAACTTTTTTGATTTTATCTCTAAGATACCTCTCAAATGAACGTGCTATTAATAAGCTTACGGGATTTATAGCGTGGCTTGACCTTATCGAAATAACCACGCATTCAGGTGCAAATTGAAAGAATTCTCTATACAGCTTAAATTCCACCGATCGATCAAAAAAATTTGTTCTTTGGGGTGCATCACTTATTTCCGAATATGAAGTTTGCATACACGCCGCAGGCAATATCCAGATCAGAAAACATAAAGAAATGAGAGCAAAACGCCCTGAACTAAGAAAACGCATTAAGCTGCGCATAACAATTTATTATTAAGTGGAATTCTGATTTCACCAAAAACCGGCTTTCTATCAACTGTTATCTTATGAAGGTAGAGAAAAGATCCACCTTTCAACATGTAATGAGCTCGTACAATTTGTGCTTTCTGATATTTTTGACCAATCAAATTACGCAAACCAGATAGTATCATTGCATCAACATTTCTTGGAAAAATTCGAACAGGATTCCAAATTGAAAGATTATGTCGTTGAGCAATCTTTTCAAAATTTTGATCCTCGGATTTAATTGGCTGTCCAATTGGCGAACGCAAAAAACCACTGAATAAATCCGTGTTAGGAATCCAAGTTCTTCCCGGCAAAGTTGCTTCTGAATAAAGCACATTCTTCTGGCTAATTACAGCATTTTTCATCCCGTAACACTTGCGTAAAAGATGATAAAGGCGGCTCCTATCAGAAAGATTTTGTGGCCAACCAATAAATATCTCTGGACCTTTGCCATGCTCAAGTATTCTCAAAAGAAAGCGCCCGTCTGGAATACTTACACTGGTCTCCTTTTTTAAATTGCTATTATCCTTTTTTTGGGCCGCGGTTAGAGTATTTTCACCTATTTTATTTTCTGATAAACTTTCATTACTATTTTTATTAAGTAGTCTTCCTGTACTAAATTGAGTTTGACCTTCCTTCACTTTGTTATTTCTCTTTTTTACTGACAACATCCGCCTCTGCAGAGGTGTTTGGGAAAAATTATTTTTCTTTTCATGTGCATCAATTGATTTTTTTTCTTTTAAAGAATGAAAGACTGGTGCTCTCGGTATCACTATAATTTCAGGAGAAGCTTCTTCCTTTTGTATTATTTTTGATGATACCGTAGACTTCTTATCAACCTTTCTCAAAGGCTCCATAGGTAAAATTATAAAGACAGAGAAGCCTATCAATGAAAAACTAATAACAATTGATAAGCAGCTTGTTTTTCTCTTGGACATATTGTTTCTGTTTACTTCTCTATTCATAAACAAAACGTGCGTGAATAAATTCCATTTCTTCAGAAAGGGTTAATAATGCACGGCGACGATTATCATTAGAAATTGCCAAACTTTGTTCCGACTCTAATGTTTTTGCCTTTTTTTGTTTTACCTCTGACAAAGAAGAGCCAAAATGTGAATTATTCTTTATGGGTTTTTGAATAACATCTAAATTTGTAATTTCTGACTTCGTATTAACAGTTTTTGCTGAATTTGTTTTTTTACTGTTTTTAGTTTTCTTTGAAAGCTCTGTTTTTTGACTGGTTCTAGGAAGTTTCTGAGACCTCTTTTCATTTGGGATGCTTTCCAATTGTTGGCTCTCTGACCTTTCTAATACGACTTTCGGTAGTCCCTCCGAGTTTTTTACTAGGTTTTTGTTACTACCACCTAAACCTTTTCGAGTTTTCTCTTTAAAATCACTGGACCAGTTTATGCTTCTTTTAACATCGTCAAACAAACTTTGAAATTGCTCTGTTATTTGCGATCTATCTCCTGGTTTATCCCAAATTATGGCCGCAAGAGAAAAAACAACTGCAATATTAAAAATAAGATATTTCACTTTGTATCCTCCTTTGCTAATCCAAGTTTCACAGACTATCTTTTATTATGGGTAATAATTAAAAAAGCTTTTAAAATTGTGGATAAAGGAAGGCCAATAACAGTGGTCATAAATGCAAGACTGAAATTGGTAGTCATTTCTTGGACTGCTATTTGAACCGTCTCTGGACTTAATGATTTCCCAGACAACGAACCAATACCAAGGCTTATACCAAGAAGGGTGTAGGTGAGAGCAAGGGTCATTATCCCATTCGCACAATGTAACCCAATAGCCATCCAGAATTTGTGTTCACTTTGCTTCTCTGAAGAAATTTTTAACCAACAATAAATGGCAATTAACGACAAAGTCATTGTCAAGATCAGAAAAGAATATCCCAACATTTCCCGAACCCAATTAAGTGTTTGGTAAATATGAAAATCCGTAAACATAAAGAACACAGCCAGAAAGATAATGATCGTACCGAGCATGTAACTCATTGCTCGAAACACCATTTTCATCTCAAAAACATCTGCAAACATTATTACCGCCTTCCAACCCTCGCCTTTTTGAGGCTTGTAGAGGAAATTCCAACTTCTTGGAGCCAATGTTCAAATACATCTTTGTTTTTTTCTACAGAGGCATGCATCAGAAAGGTTAGATCGTAGTTACTCAGAGCAACCCGCACTGCGGACCTATTCTTTTTCAACAATTTGTTATCCCTTAATACTAAGCGCTCTAAATCAATTAGCCGTTGCCTAGTTATTAATTTATGATCCATACCTTTTTTTGCATGAGGCTCTAATACTAAGAATGATTCTAGCATTATTGCACGCTCCCGCTCCAAGTTTTCTAAATTGCCAGCTAGTGACATACCGGTCGGGCCAAGCAAAATCAAAGATCCCATCACGGACATCAAGAATCCACACATTAATTTCTTCATTTCTTTCTCCTAGTTCACAAAAAATTTAAGAGCCTCGGGTGATCCATCCAATCCGCGTCTGTTATCGGTGTGATCCGCCAAGCTTTCAGCAAGTGCACGTGCATCCAACGCTACAATTTTAGCCATGTGACCAAGTATCTGTTTTTCTTGACCCAAAATCGCGAGAGTTGCTTCAAGCTCATATATTTCCTCTCTTAAAAACTCAGCCTTGTTATACTGGCTATCGCTTTTCTCTGTCCTCTGACTTAACGGATGCATATTTATTGCGTTAACAAGCCTTTGTATTGCATCAGAATTAGCTGCATACTTTTTTTCGTATTTACTTTTCTTACCGGGTCTCAATTCCAACAGATGCTGGTCGACTTTAGAGATGTTTTTTTCAAACCGCTTGCGCGCTGTTTTTTGTAAAAGTTCTATCTTTTTATTTTGCCGCAGTTGGAGACCATTTTCATGGATCAATTTCTTTAAAATTCCTTTGTATAGTTTTAATTTTGTACTCGCCTTTGCTCGTCTTAGTCTTTGATTTTTCTCTACTAATTTGAGATATGCTTGCTTTTCCGCTAAATATTGATGGCGCAGTTCGGTTTCCAGCCTTTCATCCTGTGTTTTATTAAGCGCAACACTGATATCACCTAAGGTTTTTACCTTTAGGTTTATTAATTTTTGATTTTTATCCAGACCAATTGCTAGTTCTGAACTCTTAAAATCTTTATTGACGGACTTCTTTAGAATTTTTGCAGGTAATTTAATGAGTCTTTCACTCGTCTTTGGAAGCCATTGTTCATCACCTGGTTCTGCCTTTCCATATGAACTACTAACAAAAAGAGAAAAACTAAGGACAAAGGTCAAAAATATTTTGGCGAAATTTGTCACTTCTTGAAAGTATATTTTCATTGCTTTACAATATTTATCCCGCATTTGAAAAATCCTTGTTCGTTTATTGATTTTTCCAATAGTCGATTCTTCTCATCTCACTTTTGAGAACTTTATTTACATTGAGAGAAGAAAGGTGGCCGAATGACATTGGATCGTGCGTACCGATTAGGACCTCCATTGTCTGAAGAAATGAAGTCCCATCCGGATAATAAAAATCTTTATTACGGAATTTTAATTTAAATTTCTTTAAGCCAGATTTTGCGTTTTTAATATTTCGTCCTTTTACATAGTTCTGAATCGCAAGTGCATATGCTTGCATTCTCTCCTCAGTGCCAACTCCACTAAAGTTGGGACCAATTTCTGTCTCACATTTTTCTAAGACCCTGGCACTTGACAAATAGGCACCATATCCCCCAGAACGACTTGCGATTTTATCAAGTTTCTCACCCTCTTTTACACATTCACGGAATTTGCGCATTTCTGCAATTTCAGCAAATCTGGCTTCCCGAAAACCTATACCGGTGGTGCTCGGGGCATGCTCTAACGAACATGCGCTAAACAAAATTAACATAGGAAGGGCAAGTATAACGTTTTTGAAGCGCTTTAAATTTATATTTAACATTAGAAATGTTTCCTTCTTGATTAAAGTCAGTAATTATTTTATTTCAGCTAAAAATTTCCCAAACCCAGCTGTTTTTGATAAGTGAACCTTAAACGGGTCACTTTCATCACGTATTTTTGTGTGTAGGGAATTACCTGCGGACGACCAATTCCTTTTCGATCAACGGCAGAACCACCATTGTAAAACGAAAGAGCTAAATCAACGCGACCACGATATCTGATTAAGAGTTTTTTGAGGTAATGCAATCCTACAGAAATATTTACCTTGGGATTCCAAAGTTTATCAGGCGCGATTCCGTATTCTCCAAGAGATGTCGCAGGCATAATTTGCATCACACCACGCGCTCCTTTTGTACTCTTAGCATAGGGGTTAAAATTTGATTCGGCATGAGCAACCGCAAGGGCAAGTGGGGCTGAGACCCCAATCTTCGCCGCCTGTTCTAACACCATTTTTTTTATAATTACCTGATTATCGTTGGTAGAAGCTCTTTCAAACGCTTTTACGGACGACATTGATAAAACGCCTAAAATTATACAATTAAGATAGGTCTTCCAAAAAATATTATTCAATTTACGATTATCTGACATTTGCGTTAGCCTTCTTTTTTCTATCTAACGCTGTCCGCCATTGATCGTTAAGGGCAACCAGGACAACATTCATGCCTCTCAATTTTGACTGAACCAATAGTGCGCGTTGCACGGAAAAATCCGGTTCCAAACCAAGAATTATCCTCTTATCGGGCTTAATATTTTCAGGATTAATAGTTTCCAGATTTTTGTTCAGAAACGCCTTACCATCGTAAACAATAAAAATATCTTTTTTAGTAACCTTTTTGCCAATTGGACTATTATTTTTTGATTGTAATGTCGTGAATTTAGCTATGACAGCAGTTGTACTAGCAGCTTTATTTGTTTCTTTAGGGATACCAACCGATACGATTGCCAAAATCATCAAACTAAAAAAACCCATTGCCATGGCTAAGGCTATTTCTGTCATTGCTGTTTCTTGGTTCTCACCAACCATATTAATCAAGCCCCCTTGCTTTTATTTCCGATCTCACATGCTTCGCCAATTCACAGCTATATTTTCCGGTTTCGGGAAAGTTGTGATGCCACTGGTAGGCCTTAATCGCCATTTGAGTAGCCGGCCCATTTTTGTCATTAAAATTTTCGGAGTAATATCCTAAATCAACTAAAGCCCGTTTTAGGGACTTAAGATCGGGGCAAGTAAAATCCGTCCGATCAGACACTATAGTACTTTTGTGTTCTGATAGACGGATCTCTCTTTGGCCATGTCTTCTTTTTAATAAATTAGTGGAAAGTTCGGACTGAACAGTCGATGTGGCCGCCAGGATTAGTCCATTATCTATGGATATAGCTTTATACGAAAGAAATGCATACCTTCCTGAGATACGCATTGAGCCAATAATTAATATATCAGCTTCGGATGATCTTATAGAGCTATTGCCCGTAAACCCACAATGTTCTCCCATCTTACAAAATAACTTTGGGCCTCTCTTGGACTGTTGAGCTGATTGGGAAAAGAATTTAAACCGCCCTTCTGTTTTTCTGATTAACGCTGCCAATAAACCGGAGTTAAACTCGTTAGCTAAGTCAGAAAGGAACTGGTCACCTTGCATTTTATGTTTACTGAAGGAAGAAATTTCTATGCCGGGTCGATCATATCCAGACCGAAATGTAAAATCATTTATCGGTGACGCATCTAATCCATTAATGATTTGTTCTGCTAATGAATTAAAGTTCTCGGTGTTTAGTGACGCATTTGGGTGGGCGATTACTATATTGTGAGACCCCATCCAAATCTTAATTGCTACCATCAACAATACTAACAACTTGGTTTTTTTACTAATGTTTGGCATATTGACCTTCTCTAGTTTTATTGTTTTCAGAGAAAAATCGTTACAGTAAATCAAGTGCCGGTTTGACTCTGAAGTGCTATATAAGCAGCCGACCAATGAACAGATTTTGAATGCCTCGTTCATCAAATATTCATGAAATGGAGAGCAAGAAATATCAAAATGTTTGATATTTCTTGCTGAATTTAGTTATTTATTCTTTGCGGAATTTGTTTTTAAAAAATAAAATGGAGATCCTTACTGTGCGAATTTTGGTCATAGAAGATGATCCCGAATTAAATAAGCAATTAGTTCGGGCACTCGAAAATGAACACTATGTTGTTGACACCGCATTCGATGGTGAAGAGGGAAAATTTTTAGGTGATACAGAGAGCTATGACGCAATAATTTTAGATCTTGGTTTGCCAGAACTTGACGGCGTGTCGATATTGAAGAGTTGGCGGGAAACCGCGGATGACTTAGCCGCAAAAAATGTACCAGTTCTAGTACTAACAGCACGAAATACTTGGTCTGAAAAGGTAACTGTATTCGATAATGGTGCCGACGACTTTGTGACTAAACCATTTCACATCGAAGAAGTCCTTGCAAGATTACGCGCGATCATCCGTCGATACTCATCCGGTTATTCCACAGCCCTGATTGAGTGGGGTCCAGTAATACTAGATACTCGTACTTCCAGGGTTTCAGTAGATGGAAAACGAGTTGAATTAACTGCGCATGAATTTAAAGTATTTGAATACTTAATGCATCATGCGGAGCAGGTGTTGAGTCGTACTGAAATTGGTGAACACATTTACAATCTTCAACACGACCCGGACTCTATAAAGGACTCTAATACCATTGATGTTTTTGTAGCACGCTTAAGGAAAAAGTTCCCAAGCGGAATGATTGAGACAATACGTGGACGCGGTTATAGATTAGCTCCACCACCATTTTGACTGCGCATTTGGATTGTCTCGTCGATGACTAAGACCCGTTCTATTACTCAACGTTTGTTAGGCTCTGCAACGCTTTGGATACTATTTCCGCTTATTCTAGGGGGTGTACTTACAAGCAGTTTTCTTAAAGCCCCGATTCTTGAGTCATTAGATAGACAAGTTGAACAAGAATTAACATATCTCATAGAGTTTACTTCTTTTACACCTGCAGGCGAAATTAAACCCTACAAAACATATTACACAGATAACAAGTTCAACCGCCAAAATTCTGGATGGTATTGGCAAATATCAAGGGTTAAAGATGAGGTAATCGTTGGACGTTCCCTATCGATGAAAGGATTTGAAATTTCATATCGCGAATCATCAAAAACAACACCACCAAATATTTTATTTGGAGCCGGACCTGAAGACACAGACTTACACGTAAAACAAAAATTTGTGATCGGAAAAGGAACTAACATGGAATTTCAGTTTTTAATCGCGACTGATGCAAAAAATTTGGTTGATTCTGTAGATAAAGTTAATGAACGTTTAATTTATGCATTTGGTATTATAGTGTTCACATTATTGATTGGTATTTTGGCACAAGTTACATTTTCATTACGTCCACTAGAAAATTTAAAAAGGTCTCTAAGTGAAATTAGAGAAGGGAAAAAACATAACCTTGATGACTCCTATCCAATTGAGGTTAAGCCACTGGTTGAAGAAATTAATGCACACATAAATCACACAGAAAAGGTGCTCTTAAGTGCGCGGGCCGAAGTTGGTAATTTAGCGCATGCATTAAAAACTCCAATTTCTGTAATCTCAAATGAAAACAGAGAACCAACAACCCAATGTAATAAAATTGTCCAAGTGGAAATTGATAAAATCGAGAGACATATTTCTAGTTACTTACGTAGAGAGAGAGAAACTTACATAAATCCATTAATTTATAAAGCTAGTACGAATGTAAAAAATGTAGTTTCAGCATTATCAAACGCTGTAAAAAAACAATATATAGATCGCAAAATAAATATTCACATTGAAGTGGATGAAGCTTTGACATTCAAGGGTGCTCAAACGGACCTCGAAGAATTACTTGGAAACCTGATTGAAAATGCCGGTAAATTTTGCAAGGCCAATATTTGGATAAATGTGGAAGAAATAAAAAGTAAAGAAATCCCAAAACCGATGCTTAGATTTTTAATCGAAGACGATGGTCCAGGAATAGCGCCAGAAAATCGGGAAACTATGTTTTCACGGGGGAACCGATATGATGAAACAGTTCCCGGAAGCGGATTTGGTCTATCAATTGTAAAACAAATAGCTAATTTGTATGGTGGCAGCATTCATCTAGCTGCTTCTCCAAAAGGCGGTCTAAGCGCTATTTTAAAATTGCCTAAAGGCCATATTTCAGAAACTTTATAATTGGGCATTAGTTGGACGACAACGCAGAGCGTTAAGTATCCATTGGTGGTGATTGCCTACACAACATGGGATAAGATAGTTATGAAAGCGAAAGTAATAAAATTATTATTAACGTTGTGCATAGTACAAATTTCAACGCAATTGAACGCAAATGATGTAAATGTTTCGTTAATATATTTTACTGCGGAAAACCGGTGCTTTAAAAGCAATGGGCTTCCCAACCATAAGGTGGGAATTTTCCCCAACCGGGGCAACCCAAATCAAATCGAAGAACAAAATATTAACGTTTGTGTTCCACTCAATCCGGTAAAGTTATTAACCTACACGAAGATAAGAGGAATAATAGGAATCGCAGTAAATGGAGTATTCTTTCGGCCCAGCACCGCAGGTTTTTGGGATCCTCGGGCAAAAAGAGGACATAGCCGATGGGGAAATAAAAACTGGAATGTTGACATATTTGGTTTGAAAGGACGATTGGGCCTAGATTCAAATAATGCCCATGTTGGTAAGGGCGGTATGTACCACTATCATGGATCACCTACAGGATTAATTGAAAATTTAAAAGGCTCTTTAGTGGGTTACGCTGGAGATGGGTTTGAAATCCATTATTTGCCGAAATACAAATTATCAGGATGGGTTTTAAAAAAAGGTTTGAGAAAATCTGGGCCTCCCGGTGAATACAGTGGTACCTATAATGAGGATTATCATTTCATCGGCGGGGATAATAGGCTTGATGAATGCAACGGAGGTTTTCACGAAGGCAGGTATGTTTACTTCATTACAAAGACTTATCCGTTTATACCCCGGTGCTTATATGGAAAGGTAAGCACTCACTTTAATAAAAGCCGACATTGAATATCTTTTTTAATAAATACACCTGAACGTTTTTTGCGATGTTCTAGACTGCCACCCTTCTAAAGAAAATTACTAATTTTCTATTTTTCAATTAAAACAAAACAATAGACTAGGTTCATCGCTTTGTCTCTGATCTTGCCATCCATACAGTGGCCAGAATAATTATGCATGCGCCTACCCAGGTCCAACTCTCCGGCACTTGATCAAATGCTAAAAAACCTACTGCAGCAACTATTGGCAGCCTAAGAAATAATATAGGTGACACTAAACTGGCATCCGCAAGACTAAATGAACGCGTAAGACAAAATTGAGCAGTGACTCCGGCTAATCCAAAACAAATTAAATATGGAATATTTGCAGAAGAAACTGGCACCCACCAAATGACAGATGGCAATAATGCAAGCGGTATAGTAAATAAAAAATTGAAAACCATAATGTTTTTTAAACTGTCATATCGCGCAAGATAACGAGCAAACGTGTCAGCGAGGGCATGGGTAGCAGCAGAGAGTATAGCCAGTAATATTCCGAGATTAATTTCTGAAAATCCCGGTCGTACAATTATCAAAACTCCCAAAAAACCAATAACTGTTGCCAAAACACGGTGAAAATATATTTTTTCACGCAAAATCAAAGCTGCGCAAAAAAGAGTAAAGATTGGTAGTGTAAATTGGAGGGCGACTGAGTCCGCCACATTAATTAGCGCCAAGGAATAATATCCGGTGCACATACCCAGAAACCCAAATACCGCCCGTAAAGAATGTTTGAAGGGTACACTTGTTTTTAAATGTTTAATTTCGGTGGTTGCTAAAACTGAGGGTAAAAAAATCACTAAACCTAAAACCTGTCTAAACAGCACAGCTTGAAAAACAGTCACACCAGAATCCTGGAGAAATTTTACTAATGTAAAAGAAACTGAAAAAAATATCGTAGCCCCACACATCCAAATAATGCCGGGTACTGGAAAATGAGTATCATTACTTGTGTGCAACTCAGTCATGTAGACAGAATTCTTATGTTTCCAAAATTGACTAGTTTTTTCTGTTAAAAGAAAAGCTTCATTTTCTCAAACGTCAAAACAATAAATAACACCGATACGGATTTCTAGGGTGTTATCCGTTCTATCTTAATATCCGAATTAGAGCATTGGAATTTTACTCGAAGATGTTCCTTATTATTAAGAGACAACCAGTCAATCTCTGTTATCTTGGTTTCGATTACGCAAAATTTATGAGCATTTTCTTCAAGATAGCAAGCATTCTCTTTGTCGCTTTCGTACAGCTCTCCTGGTCCTTTAAGGATTTTGTAAAACTTTCTTTGCTGTTCCGATAGTTTGATCCAATGAGAATGTGTTAATTCCTTATTTGCCAGATATGCAGTCCCCAGCATACGAAGTTGGATGCCCTTTCTGCGATCATGAAAGTGAGCTGTCACAAATGGATTAATTTTGATCTGCTCAACTTTTTTTGCACGAAAATCGGAAAAAATTCTCAGAATTCTGTTGTTCTTTATAGCTTCACGTAGAACCACTGTTCGAATTGAAGCTCTTCCCGATAACTCTGTTGTAGAAAAATTTAACCACCGATACTCCGATTTTCGATCTCGTGATCCCCTTACCAAATCTTTCCACAAACCGTCAAAAATATCTGTAAAATTTAAAGTTGGTTTAACCATAGTTATAATTTTCAGAAGTCTGTATCATGAAGTAAACGGCAAAACATTACTCTGTTTGGGAACCAATGGAACCTATAACTCGACCTATTTTTTTACGCTTTATAATTAAAATACTGGTGTTTCGTTTGATGACTATGAATAACAAGCTTTCAAAAAAATTATAATTTTCCCTAAAATGGCACCTGCGAAGCGTATCTTAAACGCAGAAAACAAAGAAATTTTTTCCTACAATATCTTAAATTTTGCAAATATCAGGTTTCTAGCATTAGCTTTAATTACGCTTAGCATTTTTAATCAACCGCCTTAACACCGATGAAGCAACTCGAGACATTCTGAAGTTACTTATCTTTTCTAAATTATGAAAATCGCCACCAACGATAATAAGACCAATCATCCCCATATCGGCATGCGGTGTACAACCGTAAAGATACACTCCCGCATCGTGAAAAACAATTGAATGAAGTTTATCAATTTCCGACTTTGGTGGTAAATTATTCATTTTAGGACCTGCAAAAAATTCTACATTGTGTCCTTCATTTTTAGGAATCCATTTCACTGTATCTCCAACGTCAATACTTGCGACCTCTAAACTGTATGAGTCACTCTCCGTGTATTCAATTGTGACAATTTTTGACAATGAAACATTTGCAGACACTACAAAAAAGGTTGTAAGAATAAATACATATAAGCATTGTGATTTGGTTAATTGGTGTTTTTTAAATTTTTCCATTTTAACGTTAAGCTCCCATATATTCATGGCATTATTACATCAGACTGACTGATCCTTTGTCACGAAAAAATTCTAAAAACTGTCCAGAAGGCAATTCGTTCTAGTGTTAAAAATAAGCAATAAAACATCATCCAAACCGAGCAGTTTATGTGATTAAACATTAATGCTATTGACTTATTTTCCCCTGTCTCACTTATAAGATATCTATAATAATAGCATTAAAACAATCGAGACGTTTGGTAATTCGGTATCCTAAGGGATAAAAACATAAAAATATTTAAAATTCTTTACAAAAAGGACTTTTAGTTTCTAGTGGACTCTCGATTTAATGGATGAATGAAGTCGGTGTAGTATCATTGCGGACGCATTAACTTTTGAAGCCTATTCGAAAATAACCACTAATTGAACTTTGATGTTTTTAAATAATAATTATTTATTGAGGTCTCTTATCGTAGCGATTGTAACAAACCATACAAATCTTAATCTGCCCCAAAAAGACCTGTTACTTTTTAGTTGGTGGTATTTATCAATACCACAAATTGTTTTTATTGTTTTCGGATTATCCGAAGGGCTTTTCATTATCACTTTAATGTCCAAATGTTTTTAGTTTTTTTGTATTACATTGTTTGCTCGGAAACAAATTTTCCACATCACATTTTAGGTAAGACGGTTCATAAGTGCTTTAAATACCAAAATTTATTTTTTTATGGAAAGCTCTTTGACAAGCATCCTGATTTCTTCGCCCAGATAATCAATTTATCACATATAAAACATGAGACACGGTACATAACATTGTCAGGCTTTACGTCCGAAGAAACTATTATCGATGTTACAGCAGATCAATACCAGATACCCTGTATGAAGACAATATGATAAAGGAGATAGAGATTAAGCTTTTTTGATTAATTTATGGTGTCTAATTTTAATAAAGACCCAGTATTTACAAATCATCAGTATACAGCAACATGTCTTAGTATTTTAAACTATTCTGATTGTGTTTTGATTTCTATCCCCCTTTGTATCTTCTTTTCAACTCGTTCTTACAGTCTGCGAAGTATCTACAAATTGAGTTGATATTGGCGGTTTAGTAATGTTAGGTTCAGTAAGATTAGCGTGGCTTTTATCAGCAACCATCACCGAATGCGTGGTGGTTACAGCGTCTGCGACAGTGACATAGAAAAAATTATCATTTCGTTTTTTGATTTAAAAAGCCAGTTAAAAAATTTCCTTTAAAATACTTCAACCTAGTAATTTCGGAGTTTCAAAATTATATCCCTACTGAAATGCTTAACCAGTCACTCTGCAGAGATTAATTATAGAACAAATTTGATATTTTATTTTCCAGTACAATTTGTGCACGTTAATAAAGGTTTTCATCCTAGACACAATCTTGCATTTATACTTACCTGTTAATCCCACGCACTATTCAGAGATCAATACTCCGAACACCATTTATTTAATTGTTAGAACATTTCAGGATAACGTAAAAAATAGTGACTTTTGATGTCCTTACTGTGTTGTTGAAAAATTAGGGATCTCTATCAATTCTGGAAAAACGTTTAGAGGCGCATACGCCCATTCAATCGTGAAAAAGACATTAGCAAAAGA